>Ga0308157_10000651_pt1 | contig 100786 bp, 79 predicted proteins | sample PhyBR1_FD_201035 | JGI IMG/M metagenome (GOLD analysis project Ga0308157, IMG submission 201035) | Phyllosphere microbial communities from UC Gill Tract Community Farm, Albany, California, United States - DLSLB.R1 | ecosystem: Host-associated > Plants > Phyllosphere > Unclassified | place...
CGAAAATATCCGGATTTTTCTTGTGTGGCATTATGCTACTTCCAGTTGTGAATTCCTTTGGAAAGCCTATGAAATCGAAGTTCTGACTAAGATAAAGACAAACATCGTAAGAAAATTTGCTTAAAGTCCCAGCCAAAACTGACAATGAATTTGCCAATAATTTCTCAGATTTTCCTCGTGTCATTTGGGCATAAACCACATTGTGATTCAAAGTTCTGAAACCGAGTTTGTAAGTCGTACCTTCTCTGTCAATCGGGAAAGACGAACCGTAGCCAGCGGCCGAGCCTAGTGGATTTTTATTAATGATATTCTTCGTCGCAAACAACAATTCCAAATCATCAACCAAAGATTCTGCATACGCGCCAAACCACAATCCGAAAGACGACGGCATTGCGACCTGCAAATGCGTGTAGCCAGGCAGCAAAACGTCTTTGTGAAGATTGGCTTTGTCTTTCAGGATTTGAAAAAATGAATCGGTTATTTCTGTGATTTCTCTGATTTCGTCAATTAGATATAATTTAATATCCGTCAAAACCTGGTCGTTTCTTGACCTTGCAGTGTGGATTTTTTTTCCTGTTTCGCCCAATTTTTCGATGAGGATATTTTCGATTTGAGAATGGATATCTTCTGCGGTTTTATCGATTTCGAAAGTTTCTTTTTCGATATCAACAAGAACTTCTTCCAAAACCGTAACAATCGCCTGCTCTTCATCCAGTCTAATCAATCCAACTTCTGCGAGCATTTTTGCGTGGGCGATAGAGCCCAACACATCGTATTTTGCTAATCTGTCGTCAAAATCCAGGTCTTTCCCGACTGTGAATTTTGTAACCAAATCATTGGTTGTCGTATTGTCTTTTTGCCAGATTTTTTTCATTTTGTAATATTTGAACGCAAAGTGCGCTAAGATTTTTTTTAATTTTTATTGAAAATATTTTAAGGTTCGCAAAGGCGCTGACGCTCAGCTAAGACTAAATTTTAAACCTCATTTTAATTGAAGACAAAATCTTCAACTTTGCGAAGCGCAGCCCGACTTGAGCGGAAATCCTTTTTTGCGTATACTCAAGTTCTATTTAAATTGGAATCGTCGGCAAAAAAGATTGGGAGCGGAAGGCGGAAAAAGCTGCCCAAATCCTTAAAATTTATTACAATATTTTTTCTAATATTTTGATGTAAACATCGATGCCTTCTCGGATTTCATCGATGTAGATAAACTCGTCTGCGGTGTGTGAACGTAAGCTGTCGCCGGGTCCCAACTTGACCGATGTGCACGGAATAATTGCTTGGTCCGAGGATGTCGGCGAACCGTAAGTTGTCCTGCCCAAAGCCAATCCAGCCTGAACAAACGGATGGTTGACGTCGATTTTTGAAGAATTGAGACGGAACGACCTCGGTGTCAGTTTGGATTTCATCTGCGACTGGATGATTTCGAAAACTTCTCGATTCGTGTATTCGTCTGTGACACGGACATCTAACGTGAAATTACATTTTTCCGGAACCACATTATGCTGAGTTCCAGCGTTGAGAACTGACAACGTAACTTTCACTTCGCCCAAATAATCTGAAACTTTCGGAAATTTGAAATCGAGGATGTTTTGCAAATCTTTCATACATTTCACAATCGCATTGTCATCGTTCGGATGTGCGGCGTGAGAAGGTGTTCCCTGCATTTCACCATCGATGACTAGCAAACCTTTTTCTGCAATCGCAAGATTCATTTTTGTAGGCTCTCCAACGATTGCCAATTCGACGTTCGGAAGTTGTGGAAACAAGGCTTCGATGCCGTCCAGACCGGAGATTTCTTCTTCGGCTGTCAATGCAATGACAAGATTGTGCGACAAATCTTCGGCTTCATAAAAATAGAGAAATGTCTGCGCCATCGCCACCAAAGACGCGCCTGCATCGTTGCTTCCCAAACCGAATAATTTGCCGTCTTTTTCCACCGGAATGAATGGATCCAAAGTGTACGCTTTGTTCGGTTTTACCGTGTCGTGATGCGTGTTTAGAAGAATCGATGGTTTGCCAGCGTCAAAATGTTTGTTGGTTGCCCAGATGTTATTTTTGAATCGGTTGACGGTCAATTGATGCTCATTGAAAAAGCCTTCTATGATGAGCGAAGCATTGTATTCGTCGCGGCTCATAGATGGTGTTGCGATGAGTTTTTTCAATAATTTGACGGCGTTTTCCGCAAGTTCTTCTCTGCTAAAGACAGATTTCAGTTCCTTCATTTCCTTGTTTTATTTGGTCTGACAGTTTTTTCTCGTTAATCAAAGACACTTTCTGAACGCCATTTTCTTTGGCTTTGAAAGCATTTTCGAGTTTTGGTAAAATTCCTTTGTGAAGTTTTCCCTGTGTTTTTAATTCAGAAAATTCAATTTTATTAATGGTTTTAAGATTTGAATTTTCGTCTTCTACATTTTCCAAAACCCCGTTTTTATCGAAGCAGAACAACAATTCCGTCTCGAAATTTATTGATAAAGCCTGAGCAATAGTTCCGGCAATCGTGTCTGCGTTGGTGTTTAACAGATTTCCTTTTTTATCGTGAGTGATTGCAGAAAACACCGGAACCAAACCCAGATTTATCATATTGGTAATCAATTCGTGATTGATACTTTTTTCATTAATATCGCCCACAAATCCAAAATTGATGGTTGGATGCTGGCGTTTTTCGGCTTGAATTAAATTGCCATCTGCACCAGAAAACCCCATCGCGTTGCAATTGAAACTCTGCAATTTTGCCACAATATTTTTATTGATTCTTCCTGCGTAAACCATTGTTACGAGCTTCAAAGTTTTTTTGTTGGTAATCCTGCGACCATCAATCATCGTCTGCGTGATTTTCAGTTTTTCAGCTAAAGTTTCTGCAATTTTTCCACCGCCGTGAATCAGGATTTTGGCGCCTTCGATTTGCGAGAATTGCTCAAGAAAAGCTTTCAATGATTTTTTGTCATCGATTAACGCGCCTCCGATTTTTATGATGTGTAGTTTTTGCATTTGTTTTGAACGCAAGTGCGCTAAGATTTTTTGTTAATTATTGAAAATATTTTAAGGTTCGCAAAGACGTAAAACTCATCAAAGATTTAATCTTTATTTGTTATTTTAATTCATCCAAAATTTCAGAGAAAACTGCTTGTGCAGAGAAGATTCTGTTTTTTGCCTGTTGATAAATGATTGAGTTTTCGCCGTACATTACTTCATCGCTTAATTCCAGATTTCTACGAACTGGAAGGCAATGCATCACTTTTGCATCATTCGTCAATTCTAATTTTTCATTAGTCAACATCCAATTTTCTTCAACTTTCGGCATCGTTGTGTAATCTTCAAAAGACGACCAGTTTTTCACATAAACGAAATCTGCATCTTTCAACGCTTCATCCTGATTATGAATTACTTTTGTGTCTTTTGTGAAATTTTTATCCAAATCGTAACCTTCGGGATTTGCAATCACGAAGTCAACGTCCATTCGTTGCATCCATTCTGTGAATGAATTTCCGACAGCCTGCGCGATTGGTTTGATGTGAGGTGCCCAAGTCAAAACGACTTTTGGCTTTCTATTTTCTGTCCAATTTTCTGTAATTGTGATGCAATCTGCCAAACTTTGCAAAGGATGACGAGTCGCAGATTCTAGAGAAATTACAGGAACTTTTGCGTGTTTCAGGAACTGGCTCAGAATACTTTCGTTCACGTCGTCTTCCTTGCTTTTCATTCCTGCGAAACATCGTACAGCGATGATATCACAATATTGATTCAGAACTCCAATGGCGTCTTTGATGTGTTCAACCGTGTCGCCGTTCATCACCGTTCCATCAGCAAATTCCAGATTCCAGGCTTCTTGCGCAGCGTTGAGCGTCAGGACATTTAATCCTAAATTTTGCGCGGCAATTTGGGAACTTAATCTTGTTCTGAGACTGGAATTGAGGAAAACCAAACCAATCGTTTTTCCTTTACCTTTGGTTGGATTTTCTAATGGATTTTCTTTTATCTTTAAAGCTTTTGCAATGATGTTCTGCAAATTATCTATATCGTAAACCGAAGTGAAATTTTTCATTTTGCTGAATTTTGGAATCAGAAAGAAATCTTTCTAATTCTCTGTTAAAATTTTCTTTTTCTCATCAATAGCTTTCAAGGTTTTTTCTAAAGCATTGATGAACAAATCGGATTCTTTTTCCGAAATATTGAGCGCCGGTAAAATCCGGAGAACATTCTTGTCATTGGCATTTCCAGTGAAAATAAAATGCTCAAACAGCAATGCTTTCCTGACATCTGCACAAGCTTGGTCGAGCTCGATTCCAATCATAAGACCGCGCCTTTTGATTTTTTTGATGTGAGGGAAATTTTTGATTTTTTCTTCGATGTACGCTCCTATTTTTTCAGAATTATCAATTAAATTTTCATTTTCAATCACTTCTAAAACTGCAATTCCAGCCACGCAAGCGAGATGATTTCCACCAAATGTAGTTCCCAATAATCCGTAACTCGCTTCGAATTTTGGACTAATCAAAACCCCACCAATCGGGAAACCATTTCCCATTCCTTTGGCAACTGTAATCAAGTCCGGTTTGATGTCAAATTCCTGATGCGCAAAGAATTTCCCTGAACGTCCGTAACCAGACTGAACTTCGTCCAAAATCAAAACTGCATCATTTTCTTTGCACAATTTTTCAATCGTTAAAATGAAATCTTTTTCCAATAAATTAATGCCGCCAACACCTTGAATTCCCTCTACGATTACTGCTGAAATTTCGTTTTGATTTTCGACAAAAACCTTTTCCAGTTTTTCCGAATTATTGAATTCACATTTGATGAAATTCTGAGATTCGTTGACTGGCGCTAAGATTTTCGGATTATCTGTTACCGCCACTGCGGCGGAAGTTCGGCCGTGGAAAGCTTCAGAAAAATAAATCACTTTCTTTTTTCCGTTGTGGAATGAAGCCAGTTTCAAAGCATTTTCGTTTGCTTCTGCTCCTGAATTACACAAGAACAATGAATAATCTTCGTAACCTGACAATTTTCCTAATTTCTCGGCCAATTCTGTCTGCAAATTATTCTGAACCGAATTGGAATAAAAACTGATTTTCTCCAGTTGATTTTTCAATTTCTCAACATAATTCGGATGGTTGTGACCGATGGAAATCACAGCGTGACCGCCATAAAAATCGAGGTATTTTTGACCGTTTTCATCCCAAAGGAAAGAACCTTCGGCCTTTACAGGATTGATGTTGAAAAGTGGATATACGTTGAATAAATTCATTTTTACATTTTTTTAACGCAAAGTGCGCGAAGATTTTTTTAATTTTAAACTGCTTTAAAGTCGCAAAGCTTAAAATGCAATTGGTTTTAAGTTTAATCCGAGAGTTTGTTCCCATCCATTGGCGATATTCATATTTTGAACGGCTTGTCCGGATGCGCCTTTCAATAAGTTATCAATTGCGGAATGAACTGCTATTTTGTTTCCTTGTTTTTCGATTTGGATGACGCAGAAATTGGTGTTCACAACTTGTTTCAAATCAATCGGTTTCTCTGAAACTTTTACGAAAGGTGAATCTTGGTAGAAGTCTTTATATAAAGTATAAATTTTTTCTAATTTCAAATCGCATTCGATGATAGAACTTGTGAAAATTCCTCTTGCAAAATCGCCACGCCACGGAATAAAATTGAGTTCTATGTCTTGATTATTGAGCGAATTAACTTGTTTTAAAATCTCGTCAACGTGTTGGTGATTTAAAGTTTTGTAGGCTGAAATATTGTCATTTCTCCAAGTGAAATGCGTAGTCGGTTGCAAAGATTGTCCTGCGCCTGTCGAACCCGTGATTCCTGTTGTATAAACATCATTCAACAGATTTTCTTTTGCTAAAGGCAATAACGCCAACTGAATCGCAGTTGCAAAACATCCAGGATTGGCAATACTTTTCGAGTTTTGGATTTCATTAAAATAAATCTCAGGCAAACCGTAAACAAAATTTCTATTTCCGAAATCGGTATTGAGACGGAAATCATTTCCTAAATCTATAATCAAAGTATCGTCTGAAACCGGATTTTCAGTCAGCCAATTTTGACTTTCTTTGTGGGGAAGGCAAAGGAAAAGAATCTCAGTTTCTGAAATTTCGTTCGTCAAAACCAAATCGCAAATCGAGTCCAAATCCGGATATAATTCTGAAATTCTAATTCCGGAATTGGAACGACTGAACAAAAACTTTAATTTTATATTCGGGTGGAATGCGAGCAAACGAACGAGTTCGCTTCCTGCATAGCCATTGGCTCCGATGATTCCGACTGATTTTTTCATTTATATTTTAACGCAAAGAGCGCAAAGATTTTTTGTAATTATTAAAAATATTTAAAGTTGCAAAGTCCTTCGACTTCCTTCAGGATGACATCTTCAAAATTATTCTAATTCAATTTATTAACCTGATGATATATATTGAGCGAATTGCTGAGGATTTTGGTAAAACCTTTGACATCATTGCCACTCCAAGCGAGATTTTCTTCGCCATAACTCCCAAATTTTGAAGACATTAAATCGTTTTCTGAATCAATTCCATTTAAAACAAAACGATATGGATGAAGCGTGATAAATACTTTCCCGCTGACCGTTTTCTGAGAATCCTGCAAAAACGATTCGATATTTCTCATCACTGGGTCCAGGAAAAGCGCTTCGTGAAGCCAGTTTCCGTACCAATCTGACAATTGTGATTTGATGGTCTGCTGATATTTGGAAAGTGTGTGTTTCTCCAGCAAATGATGCGCTTTGATGATAATTGACGCTGCGGCAGCCTCGAAACCAACACGCCCTTTGATGCCGACAATCGTGTCCCCAACGTGAATATCACGACCGATTCCGTAAGGTGAAGCCAGTTCTTCAATCTTTTGAATTGCTAAAACCGGATGCGAAAAAGTTTCGCCATTAACTGAAATCAATTCACCATTTTTGAACTCGATTTCCAAATTAGATGGTTCAGTTTTTTCAACTTGCGAAGGAAAAGCGTCTTCGGGAAGTGAAAATCTTGAGGTCAAAGTTTCTTTTCCGCCGACGGAAGTTCCCCAAAGTCCTTTGTTGATGGAATATTTGGCTTTATCGAAATCCATTTCGTAGTTGTGGTCTTTCAGAAATTGGATTTCGTCTTCTCTTGATAAACTCAAATCACGAATTGGTGTGATGACTTCGATTTTCGGACACATTACGTTGAAAATCAAATCGAAACGAACTTGGTCATTTCCTGCGCCTGTACTTCCGTGAGCAATCGCATCTGCCGCAATTTCCAAAGCAACTTCCGCAATCGTCTGCGCCTGAATCGTTCTTTCTGCACTGACTGATAATGGATAAGTATTGTTTTTCAGAACATTACCGAAAATCAAATATTTGACACAATCATTATAATATTTTTCTGAAGCATCTATAAACCTGTAAGAAGCCACGCCCAATTTTTCTGCTTTTTCTTTAAGCAAAACCTCATCATTTTTGTCAAAACCGCCTGTATTAATCGTGACAGCGTGAACTTCGTAACCCAAAGTTTCGCTTAGATATTTGGCGCAATACGATGTGTCCAAACCGCCACTAAATGCCAAAACTACTTTCTTACTCATTGTCGTTATTTATAGATTCAAAATCTTTTTCTTTATTCATATTCACTTTTTCCGGGACGAAAAGCATTGCTGTGCAAAGACAGTTTTTGCGTTCTTTCATCATCAGAATTTCATAATTCACGCAGTTTTTACAGCCATTCCAAAACTGTTCATCTTGAGTCAGTTCCGAATAAATCACGGGCTTGTAACCTAAACTGCTGTTGATTTTCATCACTGCCAATCCGGTGGTGAGACCAAAAATCTTTGCATTTGGATATTTCTCCCGGGAAAGCTCGAAGATTCTTTCTTTAATCAAAGTTGCCAATCCGGCATTTCTGAATTGTGGCGAAACTATCAATCCGGAATTCGCGACGTATTTTCCGTTTGTCCAGGTTTCTATGTAGCAGAAGCCTGCCCAAGTTCCATTTTCGTCGATTGCGATGATGCAATTACCTTCCGAGATTTTTTTGCCCAGATATTCGGAGGAACGTTTTGCGATGCCTGTTCCTCTCTTTTTCGCAGAATCCTCCATTTCGTTTCGGATTTCCTCTACATATACCAAATGTTTCTCTGAGGAAACTTCTAATTTCATTGATATTATCTAATTAAGTCGCAAATTTAAATATATTTATCTTTATTATCCAAATTAAAAAGATAATTTTATCTGTTAAATTTATATTAACGACAATATTATCTTAATAACAAGTAATTTCCAGTTCATAATTGCTTAATTTTATGTAAATTGGCTTGAAAGTAATAAGAGTTAAAAACCTAATCAAAATATATGAGAAATTATCACATTCAGAATTTACAGGATTATTTCAAGGAGTATAAAAAGTCGATTAAAAATCCGAAAAAGTTTTGGGACAAGATTGCGGATGAGAATTTTGTGTGGTATCAGCGTTGGTCCAAAGTCGTGGATTACAATATGGAGGAAGCCAACATCAAATGGTTCAAGAACGCAAAACTGAACATTACCAAAAACTGCCTGGATAGACATCTTTCCGTACGTGGCGACAAAACCGCTATCATCTGGGAACCGAATGACCAAAAAGAAGAAGCGCAACATATCAGCTTCAACGAGCTTTATGAAAGAGTGAATAAAACCGCTAACGTACTGCGTGAAATGGGCATTGAGAAAGGCGACCGAGTTTGCATCTATCTTCCGATGATTCCGGAATTGGCGGTAACGATGTTGGCTTGTGCTAAATTAGGAGCTGTTCATTCTGTGATATTTGCTGGGTTTTCCGCTTCGGCTGTTGCTTCAAGAGTGAATGACTGTAGTGCAAAAATGGTTATCACATCAGACGGAAGCTACAGAGGAAACAAAGTTCTTGACCTGAAAAGCATTGTGGATGAAGCTCTGGAGAAAACACCAACTGTAGAAAATGTTTTGGTTGTGAAAAGAACCCACAACAATGTGAAGATGAAAGAAGGCAGAGACCACTGGATGTCGGAGTATTATGATAAAGCGTCTTCGGATTTTGTGACGGTGATTATGGATGCGGAAGACCCATTGTTCATTCTTTACACTTCCGGCTCTACAGGGAAACCAAAAGGGATGCTTCACACTTGCGCCGGTTATATGGTTTATACAGCTTACACGTTCAAGAATGTATTTAATTATAAGGAGAATGACATCTATTGGTGTACGGCGGATATTGGCTGGATCACCGGGCATTCTTATATTTTGTATGGGCCACTTTTGAATGGTGCAACGACTGTTATCTTCGAAGGGGTGCCGACTTTCCCGGATGCAGGAAGATTCTGGGAAGTGATAGAGAAGCATAAAGTAACTCAGTTCTACACGGCTCCAACGGCGATTCGTTCATTAGCCAAAGAAAGTGTGGAATGGGTGCAGAAACACAATTTAGACTCCTTGAAAGTCATTGGTTCTGTTGGAGAGCCTATTAATGATGAAGCCTGGCATTGGTATAATGACAATGTCGGGAAAAAGAAATGCCCCATCGTCGATACCTGGTGGCAAACCGAAACTGGCGGCATCCTCATCTCACCAATTCCTTTTGTGACGCCTACCAAACCCACTTATGCGACTTTGCCTTTACCCGGAATTCAGCCTGTACTGATGGACGACAAACGTAACGAGATATCAGGCAACCAAGTAACGGGTAATCTTTGTATCCGCTTTCCTTGGCCTGGAATTGCAAGAACGATTTGGGGTGACCATCAGCGTTATAAGGAGACTTATTTCTCAGCATTTCCTGGGAAATATTTCACAGGAGATGGAGCTTTGAGAGACGAGGTTGGCTATTACAGAATTACAGGGCGTGTGGATGATGTCGTGATTGTTTCCGGACATAACCTTGGAACAGCACCAATAGAAGATAGTATCAACGAACATCCTGCTGTAGCCGAATCTGCTATTGTAGGTTATCCTCACGATATCAAAGGAAATGCACTGTATGGTTTCGTCATTCTGAAAGAATCCGGAGAAGTCCGAAACAAAGAGAATCTTGCGAAAGAGATTAACCAATTGATTTCTGAACAGATTGGACCGATTGCGAAGTTGGATAAAATCCAGTTTGTGTCTGGGTTACCGAAAACAAGATCCGGGAAAATTATGCGCCGAATCCTAAGAAAGATTGCAGAAGGCGATTTCTCTAACTTTGGAGATACTTCTACCCTTTTGAATCCTGAGATTGTTGATGAGATCAAAGATGAGAGAGTTTAAATTAATGGATGAATGATTGTTCGTCACGGAGCGTACCGAGAAATTATTAAGGTCCTCGATACAATTTTTCTTCGTTATGTTACGAAAAATCATTCGAACTGACGGTGGGGATTTTGAGCTAGAGACTATGAGCGTTATATTTGACTTAAAAATTAAATAATCAAAACTATGATAAGATTTGCTTACACCATTCTATACGTTCAGGATGTGGAGAAAACGGTTGCGTTTTATGAGAATGGATTTGGTTTCACGAGAAAATTTGTGACCCCAGATCAAGATTACGGTGAGCTTTTGGTCGGCGAAACGACTCTTGCTTTTGCATCGGTCGCTTTAGCACAATCTAATCTATCCGAAGGCTTTACGGAAAGTAAATTGAGTAATAAGCCATTTGGGATTGAGATTGGTTTCACAACAGATGATGTAGAAGCAACTGTTGAAAAAGCTATAACAGCAGGTGCCACGCTTGTAGAAAAACCTAAGATCAAACCGTGGGGACAAACTGTAGCCTACCTGAGAGACCCTGATGGTTTCCTGATAGAAGTTTGCACTCCGATGGGATAAAAATACTCGAAAACCGCTTTAATCAAGCGGTTTTGTTTTTTATTAAAATTAATGTCAATCTTAAAATCTCTATTTCTAGCTAAAAAAATAAAAATCATTTCCCAGCCGAAACTGAAAAATGATTTACCAAAATATACTATGTAAGGTCTATGCAATAAATAATGATGCAATAGTCTGAGCATCGCTGCCACTCATTGGTTCATCGTAAGATGCAGAACCTGCCTCAGCACCAAAAGCTGTTGCTGTATTGAAGCCAGCCTGATTCGTATTTTGTTCTCCAGCATATACTGGGTTGGTAGCAGACGGCATATTGCCACCATTAGCTAACTCTATCCAACCTTTGTTTGCTCTCATTCTTCTGACCTGAGAAGCGTGTCTTGCTTCCACCGAATGGATTTGCAAAGCGGCGGTCAACACATCTTTGTTGGACATTACATTACCAGCCTGACCTTTGTAAGCTCGCACTCCTGTATCTTCGAAAGCCTGAGCCAAAATCAAAAACTGGTTGTAATCTGTAAACGGCGAGAAATTTCCTTTTGCTGTAAAATCAAAGGTTGGTTTAGCACCAGGTGTTTGTCCTAAGGATGTTAAAGCACTCTTTAGAAAAGCGACGTGAGCCGTCTCGTGTTTTGAGATTTGCATAAAAACAGTTCTGTCAGCATTTGGGATTAGCCCTGAAGTTCCCAATCCCATTCTGTAGTACTCATCCTCAAGGTATTCTAAAACCAAAGCCAATTGCAAAGCATCTGTTAATGTACTCTTGAAAGCAAATGATGATTCAGCTTTTGTGGTTTCGCCTTTTACAGGTGTTGTCATTAAAGCACCTAACCCTAAAGGAATTGCAGCCACTGCCGCTTTTTTCCCAAAGTTGGTAATATTGGTAATCGTATCTAATCGTGAAGCTTCTGCAGTAAAGAATTTGTCATCAGAAAGCTTATCTAATATTTTAAGAATGTTCATAATAATTGAATTTAAAAGATGAATAAATTAACCGATGTTTCTTTCTTTCCAGGTAAATGGTGTTTTGATAAAGCCGCCTGCTGCCATCACAATATCTTTTGGTTCTTTTGCCAAATCTAACCCGTTAGCATCAATTACATCGTCTCCTGAGAAATCTGCCGAACCAGGTTTAATCAGGTTTCTGATGGCAGAAGCGTGTCTTGCTTCTACAGATACAATTTTACCTGCAATCACAAGGTAATCTGCATTGGTAATATATTTTCCTGCGCCGTTGTAAGCTGCTACACCTGTATCTTCCAAAGCTTTTGCCGTTGCCAACACCGAATTTCTATCACTAAAATTGACATTAGGATACTGGAATTCCAAAGTTGGAAGAATACTGTTCGGAGCAGCACCACCAATTGCCGCTTTGAAGAAATCTCTGTGAATTACCTCATGATGATATAAATCTGTGAAAAGTTCCTTTTCCACACTGGATATCCCTGAGTAAAAATTATTTACCACCTTGGTATAGAAATCCGCTTCCAGCTGTTCCAACGCATAAGCATAATTAAGAACTCCGACATCGCCTTTTCCAAGGTCGAAAATATTACCGTTGTTTCCACCAATGATCATATCATCATCGTTACATCCTACAAGCGTAAGTCCAGCAATAGCTAATCCTACACCACTCAATTTTAAAAAGTTTCTTCTTCCTGTATCCAGTGTTGCTCCCTGATTGGATACATTAATCGTTTTTCTCATAACATTATTTTTTAGTATTTGGTATCTATTAAGAAATCAGAAAAGGCAGCATAAAAATTACGCCGCCTTATCAACTACTTACGGCATCAAAACCGTATCAATCACATGGATCACACCATTGGACTGGTTAACATCAGCAATAGTCACTTTCGCGTCCATACCTTTAGCATCTCGCACATAGAGATCTTTACCTTTTGTCCAAAAAGTAACATCTTGTCCTTCTACTGTTTTCATCATTGCTTTTCCGTTGCCAGCTTTTACAGCAGCCCAGATTTGTTTCGCATTGTATTTTCCTGACAGTACATGATAAGTCAGGATTTTTGTCAGCATCGTTTTATTTTCCGGTTTAACAAGATTTTCAACCGTTCCTTTTGGTAATTTTGCGAACGCTTCATCTGTTGGTGCCAAAACCGTAAATGGTCCTTTGCCTTCCAATGTTTCTACCAAACCCGCCGCTTTTACAGCAGCAACCAAAGTCTTGTGGTCTTTAGAATTCATTGCGTTTTCTATAATGTTCTTGGAAGGATACATTGCTGCTCCGCCCACCATTACTGTTTTTTCCTTCATTGTCTGTGCAGTAAGATTTCCACTAAAGGCGAATGATAAAGCCATCATTCCCAGCACTGCGATTTTTGATTGTTTGTTCATTTTAGTTTATTTTTTGATTAATATTATTCACTGATAAAATGATTTACGACAGCGATGATCATTTGGATTTAAAAATTTTCACATTTTATTTTAAATTATTGTTAATCAGGCAATTATTTTTAAATTAATTCAAAATATATTCACATTTGCTTTAAAAAATTTTAAACAGATATAGATTATAATTAATGATTTAAAAATATTTTCACATTTTATTTATGTTGGCTTTTATTTTGTTACATTTGGATTACTAAATCGTCATTTATCAAAACAAACTATTCGGAAGAGCAACTTCTCGTCTTACTAAGAGAGAAAAACGAAAATGGTTTTCATCATTTGTATGATCACTATTCGGGTGCTTTGTATGGTGTTATCCTCCGGATTGTCTGCTCCAAAGAATATACTGAAGATGTGATCCAGGAAGTTTTTGTGAAAATTTGGAATTCGATTCATCAATATGATGCTTCGAAAGGTCGTCTTTATACCTGGATGATCAATATCGCACGAAATACAGCAATTGATTATCTGAAGTCTAAAGGATTTCAGAATGAACTCAAAAACCAACCTCTGCCGGATTTCGTATATAACACTGCAGAACTTTCAACAACTAATGAAGAATCTGATTTTATCGGAATTAAAAATGTGCTGGAAACTCTTGAAACAGATAAGCAGGAATTGATTAATTTAGCCTATTATCAAGGATTCACTCAAAACGAAATATCTGAAAAGCTGAAAATACCTCTCGGCACTGTAAAAACCAAAATGAGGAACGCATTGATAAAGTTAAAGGACTTGCTAAAAGATTATCAATAAATTGAACACTAAAGAATACATATCATCCGGAATTATAGAATCTTATATTCTAGGTTTTGCTTCTCCCGAGGAAGCAGGTATTTTGGAGTGTGTGATGAAGAACAATGCTGAAGTAAAAGCGGCTTTCGAAGAAGCACAAAAAACATTGGAAGATCTCGCAACCGTTCAGGCTGTAAAACCTCCTGATGATTTGAAATCGAAGATTTGGAACAAAATTCAACAAGAACAAACTATTGAATCCAATCTTTCCGGAATGACAACAGATATCAATGAGGTACGAAATGAGCCAGACCGTAAAATCAGAAAAATCAACAGCTGGAAGATTATTACTGCCGCAGCGTCGCTTTTACTGCTTTTTAGTTTGGCTGCTAATGTTTTCTGGATGAATATCCAATCCAAAAATGAACAACAGATCGCTGAACTCCAAACCCAAAAAGAATCTCAGAATCTTGTCATGAAGGATCTGGAGCAAAGATTAGATATATCCTCCAATCCTAATATGATCAAAATAGTATTGGCAGGTGTAGAAAAACATCCTGAATCTAAAGCTATTGTTTATTGGGATAAGACGTCTAAAGATGTTTACCTCAGTGCAAATAGCCTCCCAAAAACAAAAGATGGTACTCAGTATCAGCTTTGGGCCATTGTAGATGGAAAACCTATAAGCGCAGGACTATATTCTGAAAATAAAGACAGCAAAATTGCACTATCTAATATTCCGAATGCTCAGGCTTTTGCCATTACGCTTGAAAAAGAAGGCGGAAGTGCTGTTCCTACAATGGAAAATATGTTTGTGATTGGGAATATATAATTCAATTTAATATTGATTACTTTTTTACCAGCCAGTCTTCATAAGATAACACGCCCAATTCAGGTTTACCTTCACCTTCTAATATTGAAATAAATTCCAATTGATTGCCATCTGGATCGTTGAAATAAATCGCTAAAGCCGGCATCCACGCAAAAACCATCGGTTTGTCTAAGCCATCTTTCAGGAAATTGTAGGGTTTTAGTTTTTTGTTTTTGAGGAAGTCAGCAGCACGGTTCAGTATATCTTCTTTGTCTGCTGTGAAGGCGAAATGTCTGGCCTGCAGATTTTCCTTCTGCTCCCACAAGCCAAGCATCGCCTGTTTATTTTTTCCAATCCACAAGAAAACAATCGGGCGGTTTTCGTCTCTGTGAGCCAGTTCCAATCCTAAAACTTGGGTATAAAATTCGACAGCATTTTCCAAGTTGCTGACCTGAATATGGGTTTCGTATAATCCGGTAATCATAATCTTTAATTTTATTTTCAACAAAGCTATAAAAGGAATTCTTAAAACCTTAGCAGTAATGATTCCTATAATTGAAATAAATGATAGACAGATTTTATGGTTCGATGTGTATTCTTATTAATTGTATATTTGAATTCAATAAATTAAAACTAAACTATGGAAAATAATAAAGCACCTATCTTCACGATGCTTGTTGTCGCTCTAATTGTTGGCTCAGCTTTGTACAAACAAATTGATTTTAAAACAATGACTGTCGAAAAGCCCGCTTTGGCTATTCTTTATACAGTTACGCTTTTGTTTGCGACTTTTGTTTTAGTGAAGAATTTCAGAAAGAAGACAGAGAAATAGAAGTATAACTGTATAAATTATCCATAAACCGTAAGTAAAACTTTATGAACAAAGAACTTTGGGAGGAGATACTTCAGTTTGATTTTGACGATCCGCCGAGTGAATATGGATTTACGACTCGTCTTGCCAATGAAAATTTCTGGACAGAGGCTTTTACAGAGCTCGCAATTCTGGAGTACAAAAAGTTTATGTATCTGGCAGCTACTTCTGAGATGATGGTTTCTCCATCTGAAATTGTGGATACAGTTTGGCATCAGCACTTGATTTTCACACAATCGTATCAAAACTTTTGTACTTTAATTGGTAAGCAAATCCAACACATTCCTTCGACACACAATAGAGCCGAATTTGACAAATTCAGTCAGGCGAAAGAAAGAACACAGAAACTATATTTTGATATTTTCGGCGAACAACCTAAAAGTATTTGGGATTATCACGGTATGTTTGACAGTCTGAACCTTGATAAAGCTAGATTCAAAATCAGAACTTTTTTGGTCTTTGGTATTCTTGGTTTCATTGCTCTTGTTGTACCTTTTTACTTTTTGTTGAAGCCTGTTTATATTGAAATCAATAATCCTTATTTTGTCGTTGGATTTATTAGTTTAAGTATTTTGACATTTGCCGGACTGGAATTTTATAATCGAATTAAACTTAAAAATATAACAAAAGGCTTCGATAAAAATTCTTTTATTTATCAGCTCGAGCCTTATGAATTGGTTTATCTAAAGACTCAAAGACTTGACAATATCATCAATGGAACTGTCAACGAATTAATTGATAGAAACATCATCTTCATCAACCCAGATAAAACCATTGATTTGTTGAAATCTAAAAAGGTTAATTCGCAAAAAGAGTTACAAGTAATCGCAACCTTGGAAGAATTAGGAAGGACACATTACACTGCTTTATTAAGACAATTGATGAATAAACCTATATTCTGGAATACTGTAAAATGGGCTGAAGCATTTCAAAAGTATATTATTAAATCGAAGAAATTCGGAAACTTGTTTTACACCAATTTTATTATTTTAAGTATTTTACTAATGCTTGGTTCCATCCGATTAACAACCGGAATTCTGAGAGAAAAACCTGTCTTTCAAATTTTGATGATTACCGTAATTTTGATTGTTTTAATTATCTATTATCTGAACAAACTTACGAAACTGTTTTCCACTAAAACCATTCCTGATTTATACAAAACTGAGATTCTCCCAACAAGGCAGATCCAAGACGCTTGGCAATGGCAATATTTTCTCACAGGTGCTGCAGTTTTGACAGCTGCTTTCATCCCCGTTATTAGTTACACAGAAAAGAACAATTATTTTGGAAATGATAGCGGTAGCAGTTCATCTTGCGGAAGCAGTTGTGGTAGTTCTTGCAGTAGCTGTGGTGGATGTGGCGGTGGAGATTAAAGTAATATTAATTTTAAAATAGAAATCAATATATTTAAATAATGGAGACTGAAGAGCGTCACAATATTCCCAATTTGGGAAATCCAACCCCTTTTTCCCAAACCTATTTCCACGGAACAAAAGCTGACCTAAAACTGGGACAACTGATAGAGCCTGGAAAAACCTCGAATTTTGGAAAGCGAAAAAACGCCAAGTATATTTTTCTCAGCGCTACATTAGATGCTGCTATTTGGGGTGCAGAACTAGCAGTTGGAGAAGGACGTGAAAGAATTTACCTCGTAGAACCAACAGGCGATATAGAAGACGATCCCGATCTGACGGATAGAAAATTCCCGGGTAATCCAACAAAATCATACCGATCTACTTTACCTTTCAGAATTGTGGGAGAAGTCAGTATTTGGAAGGGTCACCCAAAAGAGCAGGTAGAAAGTATGAAAACGGCTTTGGCAAAACTAAAAGATGATGGCGTGGATTCTCTAAATGATGAATAATGCACGATTGATTTATTTCGAAACTTCAAACTTTATGAAATTAAAAAGTACAACAATGAAAAGAATCATTTTTCTTTTTATAATGATAGCGATCTTTATTTCAGCATTCGTTTTTTATCAGAAAAAAGTCCGTTACAATCTGGTGACCATCTCAGAAAATAAAGTTTACAACTCTGGTGTGGTTGCACCTGGCAAATTACCAGAATTTCTAAAAGACCATAAAATAAAAACAGTTATCGACCTACGCGACGGTGAAGAACAGACCGAACTGAATCCCGAAACCAAAAAGCAGGTTGGTGCCGAAGAAAATGCTATAAATAAGATTTCCGACGTTAATTATTTCAACCTGCCAACAGACCAAATTCCACAAGATAGCACAGTTCAGAAGTTTCTGAAGATTATGGATGACAAAAAGAATTATCCTGTACTCATCCATTGTCATCACGGTGTTGGGCGTTCACGGTTATTCAGTTCTATCTACAGAATCGAGTATGAAAACTTCAGTAACGAAGACGCAAGAGCCAATGCCCGTTATCTATGGGAACTAAGTGGTAATTTTTCCAAAGGCTCTGAGAAAGGAAAATATCTTTTGAATTATCACAAAAGGAAACATTAGTTTTCTGAACAATTTTGTTATTCAGAATATAATTTCAGTAGTTGTCTATAACCAATCAATATGGCTGATTTGGAGATAAACCCAATGAATTGATTGTTGTTATCTACAACAGGCAAATTCCAAAAACCAGTATCATCAAAAATCTGTAATATTTCCTGTGCTTTATTTTCAGGATTGATGATTGCAGGTGGCGCTTTCATCATTTTACGGAGAGAAAGAGACTCGGTTTCTTTGCTGAAAAGATAAGGGCGAACGTCATCCAGATCCAGAATACCTTTCAGCTTTTTGTCATTATCAATCACAGCAAATGTATTTTTATTGCCGTTTTTTATCATCTCAAACAATTCTTCTACAGAAGCATTTTCATTAATTGTCTGAGATTCATAATCAATATAATCTTTGGTATTAAGCGAAAACAAAAGATTCTTATCATGCTTGTTGGTAAAGATTTTACCTTCGTCAGCCAGAGATTTTAGTTCAGGAGAAATGGACGAAAATCGTTTTGCCATCAAATAAGATATTACCGAAACAATCATCAACGGAATGAACAAATCGTAACCAAAACTGGATTCGGCAATCAGGAAAATAGCGGTGAGTGGTGCATAGAGAATTCCGCTCATTGTACCTGCCATTCCGACTAAAACCAAATTGGTAACCGGAACTTCTTTGAAACCCAACTGCTCACAAACCACAGCGAAAAGAAATCCTGCTGTTCCTCCGGCAAATAAAGACGGCGCAAAGTTACCGCCGTTTCCACCACTAAAAATAGTGAATGGCGTAGCAAAAGCTTTCAGAATCAAAACTAAAACAAGAAAGACAATGACCGTCAGACTCTTGATTTCAAAATATCGGAACAAACTGTTTTCCATAATCTCAAGCGTCTCGCCATTGGTAAAGGCTTTAATCGTATCATAACCTTCGCCAAACAAAGGCGGAAACAAGACACAAAGTAATGATAAAACAGCGCCACCAAACATTGCTCTACGTAAAGGCGACATCTTGAGTTTGTGTATAAAATGCTCTACTTTCTGAGATATTATTACAAAATATCTGGCATATAAACCTGTTACAATTCCTAAAATAAGATAATAAGGAACATTTTTATAATTGAAAGCTTCTCTTGTATAAAATCTAAAAAGTACATCTTCCTGAAGTAATATTCTTGACAATAAACTTCCACAAACCGCCGCCACAACCAACGGAATAAAATCTGTAAAAACCACTCCTGTCAAAAGAATCTCAAAGGCAAACATAATCCCAGCAATTGGTGCATTGAAAGCTGAAGCGATTCCGGCACTTGCTCCCGCAGCTAATAAAAGTGTTCTCTCTTTATAACTCAATCTGTAAGTTTGCGCGAAATTGGAACCAATCGCTGCGCCGGTAACGGCAATTGGACTTTCCAAACCAGCAGAACCTCCCAAACCAACGGTAATTGCACTTTGGATAATCTGAGAATACATCTTAACGGATGAAACGATGCTTGAATTTTGGGCAATCTCATAAAGAATTGCACCAATCCCTTTTCTATCCTGCCCTTTGAATATGGTCTGCACTATGACTGTCGTCAACACAATTCCTAAAAAAGGAAAAATAATGTAGAATAAAATCTGATACTCAAAGTGAACTTTGTGCGTGATGAAATAATGAATATTGTGAACCAAAGTTTTCAAAATCACACCCGCCAAACCAGCTGTGAGACCAACTAAAATACCTGAAAGAAGAAGAAACTGACTTCTGCTCATTCTGCTACTCAACCAATGGAGAACTATCTCATAGCTCCTCGCTTTCTCCAGCCCATATTGCTGGAAATCTCTTTTGAATTTTAAAAAGCTGAGGTATTTTTTCTTGTTGTGAAGCTTCACTTTCGGAGTTTAAATGCAAATATACCAAATCAAAAGAAAACTTAATCTGCTTAACAAGAATACTTAAACCAAAAAATAATAACTATTTTAGCAATACAAATTCAATACAAGAATCAATACTACCAGAAGAATAAGAAGGATTATAACTGTAAAAATCTTCATAATTTTGATTATAAAAATTCGAATCCTGATGTACTGAAATTGATTGTTCAATTGTCCTTTTTCCAGCCAAACTGCTTTTGAATGGGAATGAGAGCAGAACGTGTAGAGGCAACAAAACAATTTGGTTTAATATAAAAACGCGCAATGAAAAAAATAATTCTATTCAGCTTCCTTGTTTTGCTATTGAATTGTAATAAAACAGAATCACCTAAACTAGAACAATCACAAAATGCATTAAAAATAGATTCCAAGTCCAACGATAGTATTGCGCTTCTGGCATTAACAAAAAAGCTTTATCAATGGAATGAAACAGAAAGTAAGGGTCAAGATTTTGAGGTTTTGTTAAAGAATGAAAATGATTCTGTCTATTCAGAAATTGATAAAACAGCACATCAAAAACGATTGGAAGAATTAAGAAAAACCAATTTATTCACCGAAGATTTCATTAATAACTACAACAAAATCGCCTTGAAAATTGATGAAAAAATGAAATCTGGCGCCTTGGTTTATAAAGTTGGAGAATTGCCACCTTACGGAAATGGTTCGAATCCTTGGTGCAACTGTCAGGACAGACCAGATAACTTCCTAGATAAAATCTGGATTATGAATTTGAAACAAGACGATCAATCAGTTTCTTATAATTGGAGTTGGGGCGATGGTTTGGTTTACAATTTGAAAGCTATGAAAGAGGATAATCAATGGAAAATCAATGCAATGGAAGGTTTTGATTACAATTCATTCGTTCGGAGTTTTCAACTTTCAGATGATTTTACCGGAAACTGGGAAAATGGATTAGTCATTCTTCATATCTCGGAAGCCACTTTGAATTTTGAATATCATGGGCAATGCATGTATAGCTATCCTATTAGAAAAATTAATGATAATGAGTTTGAAATGATTTGGGCGAGAGAAATGGATTGCAAATTCGATAATGGAACCAACAAAACTTTTGGCCTGAAAAAAGTGCCGGAAATAGGAAAACCTTTTGCAAAATACAAACTGGAAAATAATCGACTTTCTGCTGAATATTATTATAAAGATTGGGTTAAAAAATATTCGCAGGAAGTACAAGATAAAGTTTTCACACCAGAATATTCTAGAAAAATTGAAAGTTATTAATCAAAAAAACCGCTCAATATCAGCGGTTTTATTTTGTAGTTTATCTAAATATTTTCTGTGAAAATTCATAAAGACAACGTCTCCAAGTCAGCCATTCGTGGTAAGTTCCGGCAGATTTGTATTGGACGAATGGATATTTATTTTGGTTTAAATAATCACTCAACAAATTATTATAATTAATAAAACGCTGGTCTTCTTTTTCGCCAATTCCCATAAAAAAGAAAGGTTTTGATTTCGACTTCAAGAGATTTTCAATTGGCAATTCTTTGAAAGGCTGACTTTCTGTTCCCTCATAAATTACCGGACTGAAAGAACCAATCGCAGAAAATAAATCCGGATGATTAGCGCCAATCAACATCGCCTGATAACTTCCTCGTGAAAGCCCAGCAATGGCTTGTTTTTGAGTGGTTTTATATTTTTTATCGATGTACGGAATCAATTCCTGAACTACGATTTTGTCCAAATTTTTAGCGGAAAGGACTGTTCTTGGATAATTGTCTGGTAATTTCTCCTGTTCGGGAGTCAAAGCAACACCGTAATCCATTACTACAATCATTTCTTTTGCTTTTCTTTCTGCAAAAAGATTGTCTAAAATATTCCTGATGTAACCTTGTTTTTCCCAACCCGTAATATCTTCGCCGGTTCCGTGATAAAGGTATAAAACCGGAAATTTCTTCGTTCCATAATTTGGCGGTAAATACACTTTGAAATTTCGTTTTCCTTTCGTGATTTCAGAATCCAAACTGTCATCAATTATTTTTCCGTGCTTTACATTTTTTTCGAAGAAGAAATCTTGATTTGTAGGAACTTCAATTCCGCTTGTTGGCTGTCCGTAACCGAAATATAATTCTGTATTCGGGTCGTTAGTTCGTTTTCCATCGACATTGAACCAATAGTAATGGAAACCAATTTCCAATGGTGAAGTTGAGATATTCCAAAAGCCTTCTTTATCTTTAGTTGTCGTAGATTTCACATTTTGCATTCCGTCGCCGCCTTCCAGAATTACAGATTTTGCTTCAGGAAAATAAACTTTGAATTGGGATTTTCCATCAGCATCAATTTTTGGAAATTCTTTACCAGATTTCACTGTTAAAGATGTTTTATAGTTTTGTGAAAAGACAAGCGAGGAGCTTAAAGTAAGAACAGCAGTTATTATTTTAAATGGTTGCATTGATATCAATTTGAATGGTTGAATTTAAGGATTCATTTGTCTTGCAACAAAAAAACCGCCATTAAAATGACGGTTTATATTTTAGGATTTAGAAATCTAGTAATTCCCTTCGTCCTGAACTTCCTTAGCCTGATATTCCTGAACCAGTTCTATGGCGTTATTGATCACATCGCTCAAAGCGGTAATAAAAGTACCTTCTTCGGCCAGGCTCATTGCATGTTTCAAGGCATCGATTTCTTTCGGGATACATTCGTAGCTTACACTTTTGTCGATACTCTGGATACCTTCTATAATCAATCCATTAATTTCATCTTCCAGCCTGCCTCTCAAATGCTTTTCATTTCTTATGATGATGTGATCAAACATCCTTGCGGCAATCTTCCCACATTCGCGGATGTCATTATCCCGCCTATCTCCAACGCCAGAAATAATCCCGATTTTCTTGTTGGATTCTACATTTTTCAGATAATCTTCAATCGCTTCATAACTCGCAGGATTATGTGCGAAATCAATCATCACTTTGAAGTTTTTGAATTTGAAGATATTCAGTCTTCCTGGCGTCAATTGAGCACTTGGGATAAAAGTCGTCAAAGCTAAAGCAATATTCGGAATTTCGAAGCCGTAAACGTAAGCGGCTAATGACGCAGCTAAAACATTCGCAATCATAAATTTGGCTTTCCCTTCCATTGTGATTGGGATATTCTTGACCCTTTCGATTCGGATTTTCCATTCGCCTTTTTTGATGGTTACAAAACCTTCTTCGTAAACGCAGGTGATTTTTCCTTCTTTCGCAAATTTCTTAATATGAGGATTATTTTCATCCAGACTGAAAAGTGCCACTTTGGAATGTAAATCGCCCGCCAATCGCATAGAATACTCATCATCAGCATTCAGAATACACCAACCATCTTTTTTCACGCTATCCAGAACAACACGTTTTACCCTTGTCAAATCCTTCAGGTTATGAATATCACTGATTCCCAAATGATCTTCTTTAATATTCGTCAAAACACCAACATCGCAAGTTCCAAAACCTAATCCGGAACGAAGAATTCCACCTCTGGCAGTTTCCAGAACAGCAAATTCTACCGTTGGATCTTTCAGAATAAATTCTGCGGACATTGGTCCAGTGGTATCCCCTTTTTCAAGTAAAGTATTTTGGATGTAAATTCCGTCTGAAGTTGTAAACCCTACTCTCTTACCATTGTTTTTAACAATGTGAGCAAGAAGTCTAGTCGTTGTAGTTTTACCATTAGTTCCAGTCACCGCAATAATCGGAATTCTGAATTCTTTTCCCGGAGGATAAAGCATATCAACAACTGGAGCCGCAACGTTTCTAGGCAAACCTTCACTTGGAGCCAAATGCATCCTGAATCCAGGCGCAGCATTCACTTCCAAAATGGCGCCGCCACTTTCTTTCAAAGGTTGCGTTAAATTTTCCGCCATAATATCGATCCCGCAAACGTCTAATCCGATGATCCTGGAAACACGTTCCGCCATTTGGATATTCTCCGGATGAATCATATCTGTGACATCAATCGACGTTCCTCCAGTAGAGAGATTCGCTGTTGATTTCAGATAGACAATTTCGCCTTTTTGCGGAATGGTTTCTAAGGTATAATTCAGTTTTTCAAGAAGCTCATTGGTATCTTTATCAACATCAATTTCGGTTAAAACATTTTCGTGTCCATAACCTCTTCTTGGATCAAGATTTTCTTTATCAATCAATTCCTGAAGATTTAGTTCCCCATCTCCGACAACGTGCGCAGGAACTCTCCTTGCTGCTGCAACCATTTTATGATTAATAACCAAAACCCGGAAATCAAAGCCTGTAATGTACTTTTCTACAATAACTTTTCTGGAATATTTCTGAGCGTGTTCCAAACCCACCAAAGCTGTTTCGTAATCTTTAACATTGATGGAAGCACCTTTTCCGTGATTGCCATCCAAAGGCTTCAGAACTAACGGATAACCGATTTTTCTGATAACCGCTTGCAAATCTTCTTCATCTACCACCAAACCTCCGGAAGGAACAGGAATTGCTGCATCTTCCAGCATTTTTTTTGTCAGTTCTTTGTTACAAGCGATATCAACAGCAATACTGCTTGTATTCCCGGTGATCGTTGCCTGAAAACGTTGTTGGTTGATTCCGTATCCCAATTGAACTAAAGAATTTTTCCCCAACCTAATCCACGGAATTCTTCGGGAAGCCGCTTCCTCAACAATACTTCCTGTAGATGGTCCTAAACGTTCTCTTTCTCGGATTTCTTTCAGTGTCTGAATACAAGAATTGATATCATAATCGGTTCCTGCGATAAGAGATTCTGCAATTTTCACAGATTCTTCGGCTGCGAAAACGCCTGCTCTTTCTTCGATATAATTGAAAACGACATTGTAGGTTCCCGGCGTTTTGGTTTCTCTTGTTCTTCCGAAACCAACATCCATTCCCGCCAATGTCTGGATTTCCAACGCTATATGCTCGATCACGTGCCCCATCCAAGTTCCCATTTCTACACGTTTGAAAAATCCGCCTTCGGTTCCTTCAGAACATCTGTGAGAATATAGTGATGGTAATAGTTTTTCAATTCTCTCTCGGAAACCTTCGATCTTATTAGTTGGCTGATGTTCTATCTCTTCCAAATCCAAACGCATTTGAATGAGTTTCTTTCTCGTGATGCTCCAAATATTGGGACCTCTTAAAACTTGTATTTTTTCTATTTTCATATTCTATATTCGATGATTGTTTAACCTAATTTTTGACACTGAATAGCACGCAGCCCGACCTGAGTGGAGCTCATTTTTATTTTTGATAAAAATAAAAATAGCGGGAACGGAGGGCGGATAAAGCTGCCCAAATCTAATGCCGAACTAAAATATCAAATTAATAGGCAAGCTAATTTGTAAATTCTTATTCTCTATTTTATCAAAGATAATGTAAAATCAAGAAAAATAGAAAATAATTATTCTGTTATAAAACAAATTTGTTATTGATTCATTAGAAAAATTAACAATTCATTAATCAACAAGCACTGTTTTCCGGAAATAAGTCCTTAATTATTAAAAGTTTAAATCTGTTTCGTAGATTTTTAAACGATTAATATGAGGTTTATTCTGTAATGATTTATTATTTTTGTTAATATGAAATCAAAAGGAAAACTAGTCATCATTGGAGGCGCTGTGAACAAAGGTAGTTTTACAGAGACCAGTTTTGACCAAAATGTTGAAAAAAATCTTAACTTTTTCGAACGCGGAATCCTCAGAAAGATTATTGATGAATCGAAACTGAAAGAAGATTCTGTCATTGAAGTGATTACGACCGCATCTCAAATCCCTGACATCGTTGGTCCCGAATATAAAAAAGCCTTCGAATATCTTGGCGCAAAAAATTGTAATATTCTTGATATCCAAAATCGTGAACAAGCCAATAGCGACGCGATTGTTGCGAGAGCTAATGCTGCTGATGTTGTGATGTTCACAGGCGGCGACCAACTTCGCTTAACTTCAATTCTTGGTGGAACAAGATTTCACGATTCGATTCTGAACAAATATCAAAACGAAGATTTTATTTACGCCGGAACTTCTGCTGGAGCTGCAGCCGCATCGGAAAATATGATTTATCAAGGATCCAGTTCAGAAGCACTTTTGAAAGGTGAAATCAAAACAACTCAAGGTCTTGGTTTTATAGAAAATGTGATCATCGACACCCATTTTGTACAGCGAGGAAGAATCGGAAGGTTGTTTCAGGCGGTTGTGAATAATCCAAGAACATTGGGAATTGGTCTTGGTGAAGACACAGGTTTGTTCATTGAAGAAGATACAATGACAGCAATTGGTTCCGGTCTTGTAATTTTGGTTGATGGACTTCAGATTAAAGATACAAACTTAACCAATGTAGAATTGGGTCAGCCAATTTCTATCAAAAATCTGATTGTAGACGTACTTTCTATGAATGATACTTTCGATCTGAAAAGCAGAGAAATGACGATTGTAAATTCCCAGTACAATCCGATTCCACAGATGAGTTCTGAATAATTAATATTAATTTCTCGCAGATTAAGCAAATTCAACAGATTAACATTTAAAATAAATCAGCAATCTGCTTAATCTGCGAGATTTTCTTTGAAAAAACTAATAAAATTTAAAAATGAAAATAATCATCCACGGTGGATTTTTCTCAGAAAGCAGTCAAAGTAATGAAGTGAAGTTGGCTAAACAAAATTCACTGAAAGATATTGCGAAAAAATCCTATGAATTCTTAAAAGACAATTCTGCTTTTGATACGGTTGCTTATTCGGTTTCGCTGTTGGAAGATGATGAGCTTTACAATGCCGGAATTGGTTCGCAAATCCAAAGTGATGGCATTATCCGTATGAGCGCTGCGATAATGAATGGCGAAACTCAGAAAATGAGTGGCGTGATCAATATACAGGATGTGAAAAATCCGATTTTTGTTGCCAAAGAATTAATGAAAGAAGACGACCGCGTTTTAGGCGGCAACGGCGCCAAACAATATGCTAATCAAAACGGTTTTGAAAACTTTTCAACGGAAATTCTGCAACGAAGAAAAGAATACGAAGAGAAACTGAAAAATGGAGGAAAAGGAACTGTTGGCGCCGTTGCCATAGACAAACACGGAAAACTGGCTGTTGCGACTTCGACAGGAGGAAAAGGTTTTGAAATCCCTGGAAGAATCTCTGATTCTGCGACGGTTGCCGGAAATTTTGCCAATCAATTTTGTGCTGTAAGCTGTACTGGTGTTGGTGAAGATATCGTGAGCAATGCTACTGCCGCAAAAATCGTAACCCGAGTAACCGACGGATTAACCATAGAAAATGCTTTTGACAGAACCTTTGAAGAATTGAAAGAAATTGACGGTTTTGCCGGTGCAATCGGGATTGATTCTGAAGGTAATATCTTCCATCAGGATTCTTATCCAACGATGGTTTTTGCTAGTTTTGATGGGATTGATTTTGAGGTTTTTGGGTAACTTCAAATGAATTTAAAGCGATCAATATTTGAAAATCAAGACCTTAAAAGCGCAATTAGAATTGTTTGGAAAATCTCTGCAGTTCTATCTGTATTAATTTTGCTACTCTTATTTTTAATTGATGATAATCGGCTTTTATCAATCTCTCCAACTTGTGAGTATAAAAAAATAGGGAAAGAATGTTTCTTGTGTGGCTCAACCAGAGCTTTTATCGAAATCAAACATCTTAACTTTGAAAACGCTTTCAATTTAAACCCATTCAGTATTTCTATTTTCGGATTATTACTCCTAAATTCAATCGTATTCTTAAACTTTATAAAAAATATAAAAACGAAACTATGAAAAAAGCAAGTCTAGTAATGGGAATCTTAGCCATCTTCGGGATGTTATTTGGGTTTATTCCTTGTCTTGGAGCCTTTAACTGGATTAATATTCCGTTTGCAATGATAGGATTGGTAATCAGCATTGTGGCTTATGTACAAGAAGATAATTTACCAAAAGGCAATGCAACGGCTGGAATTATTATGTGCTCAGCAGCAGCTATTTTTGGATTTTTAAGATTGATAGTAGGTGGCGGAATTGTATAATTCTCATCACAATTAAATAAAAAAGCCGCTATCTCTCGACAGCGGTTTTTTTATAATTTATCATTAAAATTCATTATTCCAGCCAACCCATTTCTTTCATCCACTCATCGTTATAGATTTTCCCTACATAGCGGGAACCGTGGTCGTGAAGCAGAACTACGATGACATCATCTTTTGTAAACTGGTCTTTCATCTGAACCAGAGAAGACATCGCGCTTCCTGCAGAATAGCCACAAAAAATTCCTTCTTCTTTAGCCAGTTTTCTCGCGTAGATAGCACCATCTTTATCGGTAACCTTTTCAAAATGGTCAATCACACTCATATCATAATTCTCAGGAAGAATATCTTCGCCGATGCCTTCTGTGATGTAGGTATAAGCGTGGTTCAAATGAATCTCTCCTGTCTCGTGGATTTCTTTCAGAATTGAACCGTAAGTATCTACACCTATGACTTTGATATTTGGATTTTTCTCTTTGAAGAATTTCCCGCAACCTGTAATCGTCCCGCCTGTTCCGGCGCCAACTACAAAATGTGTCAATTTTCCTTCCGTCTGTTCCCAGATTTCCGGTGCTGTGCTTTCGTAATGTGCCTGTCTGTTGGACAAATTATCGTATTGGTTTACATACCAACCATTTTCCGTTTCAGTTGCCAGTCTTTTGGAAACCGAATAGTAAGAACGCGGATCTGTCGGTTTTACATCAGTTGGACAAACAATCACTTCTGCACCAACTGCACGAAGGATATCGCATTTTTCCTTAGATTGTTTGGAATTAGTCACGAAAATACATTTGTAACCTTTTTGGATCGCCACCAAAGCCAGTCCCATTCCCGTGTTTCCGGAAGTTCCTTCGATGATCGTTCCGCCGGGTTTCAGACGACCGTCTTTTTCAGCATCTTCTATCATCTTAAGTGCCATTCTGTCTTTTACAGAATTTCCGGGATTGGTCGTTTCCACTTTTGCCAAAACCAAAGCCGGGAAATCCTCTCCCAGAACTTTATTGATTTTAACCAAAGGTGTGTTACCAATCGTTTCAACTATATTATTGTAATATTTCATAATTCTATTATTTTAATTAAGGACATTATCCTCTTGCTCTTTCCAAAAGAACCATCATTAGAAAACTCAGAACAACCAAAGATTCGTCTTCGTCATCAATATCAATTAATCTTTCCAATTGAAATCTTCTTCCAACCAAAGAAGGCATTTTTTTCAGTCTGAAATATTCTTTACCCGCATTATCTTTTACGGTGTAAGAAGGATTCAGAAAATAACCTGTGAACAAACCTATAATTGGAATTTCACCAATGAAACTATCGAAAACTTTTACCCAACCATTATCTTCATTGATTTGATATTTTGGCTGGTCATTTTCATCAATGATATCATAACGTGATTTCCAGATAGAACGAACACCTTTTCTTGCTAATCTTCCGAATTTTTTGCCATTAACCAAATCCGTAATCATATAAGATGCGTTGAAGTCTATCCATTGATTAGCTTTGATATTAAATAATTCCTGAGTTTTGCTTTCATCATTGAAAACAATCACGTCTTCCTTCAGTTTAAACATTTTCTGTCGAACATAAGCCACATAATTCCCATTTTTGTCCGTAATGTTGAAATCGCTGGCCAATGTGGTGATCTTGAATTTGAAATCAAGAGGATAATTGAGGTTTTTTAGTATCATTTAAGTATTTTTTTAAGGCCTTTAAATCTATAAAAATTAATTAACTGTATTTAATAGCCTTTAATGGTGAGATTCTACTGATCAAGTAACTTGGTAAAATCATTGCGATGCCCGATACGATGAAAATCCCTACCGAAATCGAAATGATGTATAATGGGTTAAGATCTACCGGAACTGTACTGATGAAGTAATTTTCCGGATCAAGCTTGATAATTCCTGTATATTTTTGGATCAATAATAATCCGATTCCTATCACATTTCCTGCCAACAATCCTGGAATCATTATAATTAATGTATAATTAATAAAAATTGATCTGATCTGCGCATTAGAAGCTCCGAATGTTTTCAAAAGCCCTATGGAATTGGTTCTTTCGATAATCAAAATCAGTAAAACCATAATGATATTAATGACTACAACAATCAGCATAATGGCAATAATCAAAGAGATATTCTGATTGAAAATATTAACCCAATCCAAAATCTGAGGATATTTTTCCGTTACTTTTTCTGCATAATTTTTATAACCGATGTATTTTTCAATTTGAGGAAAAGTAGTATCTATTTCGCTCGTATCATCCAGGAAAATATCAAGTCCGCCTACTTCTTTATCATTCATATTCATCACTTTGCGAACATGATTGATATCACCAATCATATAAAGATCATCAACCAATTTGATATCGGTTTTGTAAATCCCTTTAATCAGAAATTTTCTGTAAATCGGTTTTTGGTCTTCTTTTGAAAAGATAGCCACAATACTGTCATTCGCTTTGAGTGAAAGGTCGCTGGCGATTTTTTCTGATAAAATAACCTCGTTATTATAACCGTCTTCTTTATAATCCGGAATCGAACCCGAAATCATAAACGGTTGGAATCTCTCCTTATCGAAATCTTTTCCAACACCTTTCAGAATGATACCCGCAAAATTATTTTCAGTTCTTAGGATTCCACTTACCGATGCATAAGATTGTAAACCAGCAACGCCAGGAATAGCTTTTACAGCATTGGTATTCAATCCTTTTGCATCCAAAACAGATGAATTGTAAGAAGAATTGGAACGCGTCGATTTGACAGAAATATCCCCGCTGAAATTGGAAATCCTATCTTCAATAGCCTTTTTGGAGCCAAGACCTGTAGAGATTGTAATCAGCGAAACTATGATGCCCAAAGCAACAGAAAGCCTACCGATATAGACAATCACCTTGGAGAGATTATTTTTGTTATCTTTGGAAAACGCTATCTTTTTCGAGAAATATAACGGAAAATTCAAATCAATGAGTTTAAGCTTCAAAAATAAAACTTTAGTTTTTATCCTGCTAATTTATTTTAGTTCAATACCATTTATTAAGTCTCAAAATCAATCCAAAGATTGTTTTGCAACCGCTACTGACAGACCGGAACTGTATCTTCCTTTATTAAAAAATAAAAACGTCATTGTCGCTGCTAACCAAACCAGTCTTCTGAAAAACAAAAAACATTTGGTTGATTTCTTGGTCGAAAATAATATAAAAATCAAATCTATTTTTGCGCCTGAGCACGGTTTTCGAGGCGTTGCTGATGCCGGCGAACACGTTAAAAATGGAACTGATAGTAAAACCGGCTTACCGATTGTTTCATTGTATGGTGACAACAAAAAACCAAAAGCCGAATACCTGAAAGGTGCAGATGTTATTTTATTTGATATTCAGGATGTTGGAGTACGATTTTACACTTATATCTCGACACTATCTTATATTATGGAAGCTGCTGCTGAAAATAATGTGGAAGTGATTGTTCTTGACAGACCAAATCCACACGACGGTTATACGGATGGACCAATGATGAAAAATCAATGGAAAAGTTTTATTGGACTTCATAATGTTCCTGTTGTTTACGGACTCACAATAGGCGAATACGGAAAAATGGTAAACGGCGAAAAATGGTTGAAAAACGGAGTGACTGCAAAATACACGTTGATTCCAATGCTGAATTATCATAAACAGCAACGTTATGGTGTTTCTGACAAACCGTCTCCAAATCTTCCAAATGATAAATCTATCAATCTCTATCCAAGTCTCTGTTTTTTTGAAGGAACGCAGGTTTCTGTAGGAAGAGGAACTGATTTACCATTTCAAATCTATGGTTCCCCATGGACAAAAGATTTCCCATATCAATTCACACCAAAACCAACAGAAGGTGCAAAAGATCCTTTCCTGAATGGAAAACTTTGTTATGGCGAAAACCTGAGTCAATACTCTCAAGACTTAAGACAAATAAATCTTGAATGGCTTTTGAAGTCTTACAAGAATTATAAAAATCCACAACAAGATTATTTCCTGAAAAATCTATTTTTTGATAAGTTAGCTGGAAATGATGAACTTAGAAAACAAATCATTGCTGGCAAATCTGAAAAAGAAATAAAAAATAGTTGGAAAAAAGATTTAGAAAATTTTGAGAAAACAAGGCAGAAATATGTTTTCTATCCAAATTAAAAAAACCTCGCAAATTGCGAGGTTTTTGTTTTATTAGAAATCGAATTAAAATTTGTATCCTAATCCAACTTGAAAGAAACTCATTTTTGTTGAAGTATTAGTATCCTTTTCTAAATTGGAAAGTCCAAAATTATATCTAGCATCAATTAACAAACCTTTGTAGATAGTATATTCTGCACCAACGTGTAATCCAAATGTAACTTTTTGTAAACTCTCATCAAAAGAATCACTGAACATTTCATTATATTCACTTAATTCAGCATTTGCTTCAGCAATTACTTCTTTTGGAAGATTGGAATCTTTGAATTTTGCTTCGAATTTATTTGAAACTACAAAACCTAAGTAAGGTCCTGCTGATAATGAAAAATTAGCAGTTGGATAATATTTTGCAGAAATTGGAACCAAAATCTGATTGATTTTAAAATCCATATTTAATGTTGCGTGGTAACCAGATTCTTGTAATTTCCCTTGATATCTTCCACCCAATTCTGCATATTGAAGCTCACCCTGAAGTGCAAATTTGTCGGTCAATTTATGTTCTACAAATCCTCCAACATAAAATCCGGATTTTGATTTCTTATCAACCCCAATCCCTTCAAACTCCATATCATCCTCATCATCAGAATTCATTTGTGATAAAGCATATCCAGCTTTAGCTCCAAATGTTGTTTGAGCATTTATAGCTCCGAAAAGTGCCAAAGCACCAACTAAAAATAGTTTTTTCATTGTTATTAATTTTAAGTCTGCAATTTTAAGAAAATTTTAACAAAAATCAAAATTAGTTAATTTTATAAAAATTTGATTTTTCTATTGGATTAAAGACTTATATTTCAATTAAAAAACCTCGCAGATTGCGAGGTTTTTGTTTTATTATAATTCGATATTATTTTGTACCGAAGTTTTTAGAAATACCTACAGTAACTCCTTTTCCGAAACTAAAACCAAATGCATTAGTTTTGAAGTCAGAATCTTTTACTTTGCTAGTTTCATAACCTAAACCACCAATGTTGAAGTTCAATCCAAAAGAATTCTTAAAGTTAATAAACAAATTTGGAGTAAACATTACACCAAAACCTGTAGTTTTGTTTGTGGAAGAAAAATTTCCAGGTGCATTAGTAGAGTAAGTTACTTTACCATTACTTGCATAAACATCTAATTCACCAAATACTGCAAAAGTTTCACTCAATGGCTGAGTGTATCTACCAAATACGCCGTAAGTAAAATTATTTATTTTTTCCGTTCCCTCATAAGAAGTTCCAGAAATTTGCTCTGTAACTTTCCCTGTGCCAACACCTAATTTTACACCAGCAGTCCAATTATCTGTAAATTGGTAACCAACTCTTGGATTGAAGTTAAATGTATTACTTTCATTTGTTGTTGTAGAGCCGAATTTGTCTTTTGAAGTTAGTAAAGAAATATCACCACCAACAAGGATAGTATTCTTTTGTGCATTCATAGCTCCGAAAAGTGCAATCGCACCAATAACTAATAATTTTTTCATTGTTTGTTAAATTTTAGGGTGCAAAAGTATTAAAATTTATTAATACACCAAATATTTAACAAAAAAAGGCACTTAAAATTATCTATAATACAATAAATCAGTTCTCTTCAGCAAACCATTCGCCGTAAGAATTTTCGGTTTCGTGAAGTTTAAGATAAGCTAATTGGATTTCGGAAGTAAGTTTAGATTTGATTTTCGAAGCAATATCATAAAGCATATTTTCGCAAGTCGGTTGATAATCACAAAAAATAACTTTGTGACCTTCATTCTGTAGATTTTCACCCAAAGATTTGTGTGGAGATGCGCCATTCACCAAAACGGCATGATCCCAAATATCTACAATTTCTTCTTTTACAATTTTTTTAATATCGCCAAAATCTACAACCATTCCGTTTTTTGGATCATCCAGATTATTGATTGGATTACCCTTCACTGTTACAAATAATTTATAGGAATGACCGTGCATATTTTTGCATTTACCATCATAATTATAAAGAACATGCGCTGTTTCGAAAGTGAAAATTTTTGTAATCCGTATCATTTTGCAAAGATAATCAAAAATCTGTTTTATAATTTTTGTTAAAGATTTGTGTATCCAGTTTACAATAGCTTATTTTGTAGAGAAGACACATCAAAATGAAAAAATTAGTTCTATTCTTAAGCTTAACCTCTTCTGTTTATTTTTATTCTCAGAATTTTTCCGCTATCAATGATATTTTGCAGAAAATTGAAAGTAAACACAAAAAAATGAAGGATGCTTCCGGCTACACAATTAACAATAAAAAATTTGTTTTAGTAGAAGATTTTGAAGATCATTCAGAACGTCATATTCTCGAATTCAAAGAAGATAACAGCATCACTTTGATTGAGCTGATTGATGATAAAGCTACCGGACAAACTTATTCCAACATCTTTAGTGGCGATTTTATTCGTAAAAGAAATGCCATTTCTATACGAGCCAATTATTTGGAAGGCAAGCAGATTGCAACACCGATTGTTTACAGTCTTTATCTGATGAATGCTAATGATATTTGGTATTTGAAAGACATCAATACCAGCAAACGTTGGATCGAGAATAATAATTTGACTAAAAAGAAAAATAATTAATTATTTTTCAAAAAACTGATACAAACTTCAACGGCGTCATCCAATTCTTTTGGAAGGAAATCGCTTTCCCAAGGTTCTTTTGCTCCAAAAGTGTGATTGGCATTTTCAATGATTTTGATTTGAGAATCCTTTGTCCATCGTTGAAGATTTTCAGAATGGTTTAAAGAAACAGATTCGTCGGCAGAACCGTGAATAAATAAACTTGGAATTGCGAGTTTTTCACAAGCTTTTTCTACATCAAATCTTTCTTTATTAATTTCAAAATCTTGATAGAACTGAAAATAATGAGGCATTTTTTGTTTCGTCCTAGCATTTTCTACTAAGTAAACACCTTCATTTTTCCAGTTTTCAAAAGCTTCATCTTTAGGAAATCTATCAAGTGTAGAAACACTTGCTAGTGTAATTAACTTTGAAATCGAACTATTTTCAGAAGCTTTGATTATAGAAATCCCTCCGCCTCTGCTGTGTCCAAGTAAAGTTATATTTTGAGAATCAACTTCTTTCTGATTTTTAAAATGATTTATAACCACTTCCAAATCTTCTAGTTCTTTGGAATAATTATTTTCTCCAAAAGCTTCTAAGTCTGCAAATTGATTTGGGTCTTCAATCGTAGTTCCATTATGTGAAAAATTGAATTTAACAAAATAAAATCCGGCTTTCGCAAATGTCTCTCCCATCAGTTCCCAAGCACCCCAATCTTTGTAGCCTTTGTAGCCGTGAACAAAAATGATTAATGGAAATTTTTCTTTAGACTCAAGATAAAAAGCATCAGCTAGAAATTCTTTTTGACCTTTCAGGATTATATTTTTATGTTTGATTAAATTCATTTCAATATTATTTAAAATAAAAAAGAAGTTACTAAAACTTCTTTTAATCATTATATCGTCATCGAAAAAATTCGGGTTTCAGGTTTGTTTCTCATCATTCTGAGGTCAAAAACCATTGCTACATTTCGTGTAAAAGCCCGTCCTTTTTCAGTGATTTTAATTTGATTGTCGGAAATTTCTACCAAACCGTCAGATTCCATTTCTTTCAATTTTTCAATCGCATTTTCGATTTCCGGAAATGAATTTTGTAAATCCCAGCTCGTTTCCAATTGACACATCAGATTCAGAATATGTTTTCTAATCATTAAATCTTCATTATCGAGAATATGACCACGAAAAACCGGGATCTCACCTTCTTCTACAATCTTCTGATATTCTTCCACCGTTTTTGCATTCTGCGCAAAAGCGTACCAAGAATCGGAAATAGCCGACATTCCCAAACCTACCATCAACTGAGTTTTACTGGATGTATAACCCATAAAATTACGATGCAGTTTTTTCTGAATCAACGATTGATAAAGATCATCGTGCTCCAGCGCAAAATGGTCCATTCCAATCTCAATATAACCTAGTTCTTCTAAGAGTTTTTTCCCGTCTTCGTACAATCTTCTTTTCTCATCGCCACTTGGAAGATCGCTTTCGTCAAAACCTCTTTGTCCAACACCTTTTACCCACGGAACGTGTGCGTAAGAATAGAAAGCCAATCGATCTGGTTTCAACTCCAAAGTTTTTCTAATCGTATATTCTGTTGCTTCCCAAGTTTGATGTGGCAATCCGAAAACCAAATCGTGACTGATTCCTTTATAGCCAATTTCTCTTGCCCATTCGGTTACATTTTTCACATTCTCAAAAGGCTGAATTCTGTTGATTGCTTTCTGAACTTTTGGATCATAGTCCTGAACGCCAAAACTCACTCTATTAAAGCCTAAATCAAACAGAGTCTGAAGATGCTCTCTAGTTGTATTATTAGGATGACCTTCAAAACTAAACTCTTGTTCTTCTGCAATTTCAACTGTATCGAAAATCCCTTGTAAAAGCGTTTTCAGGTTTTCTGGAGAGAAAAAAGTCGGAGTTCCACCACCAAGATGAAGCTCCTTTAGTTTCGGTTTTTCGTTGAATAATTGCAGATATAATTGCCATTCTTTCAGAACACTTTCCAAATATGGGACTTCTACAGAATGCTGTTTTGTAATCCTTTTGTGACAAGCACAAAACGTACAAAGCGCTTCACAAAAAGGCAGGTGAATATAAATGGAAATTCCTTCTTCAGAATTGCTTTCTGAAAAGGATTTTATTACGGATTTTTCCCAAAGGTCCGCAGTAAAATCGGCCTCATTCCAATAAGGAACTGTAGGATAAGACGTGTAGCGCGGACCTGGAATATTGTATTTATCAACTAAAGAATTCATCATTGCAAAGTTACGAAAACTATGTTTGGAATGATTTTGAATTAGGGATGATTTTTGATTGGTGGTTTCTATTTCTAATATCGAAATCTATATTGGTGACAAATGCCCTAGCCCCGATAGTAACGGCATCCTTTTTCTTTTTTGGCAAAAAAAGAAAAAGATATAGTGGATAGCGGGATTAAGCTCCTAAAACTATTTCTTAATAATTTTTATAGACTGTCTTCCCAAATTGGATTGTACCGCCAAAAGATATTCACCTACAGGATATTTGAAATCTAATGAATACTTTTTCAGTCCTTTTTGACTGATATTATCTTTAAGAATATTCCCTAGAAACTTCCCTGTCAAATCATACAATCCTATAATAATATGGTCGGAATGGATGTAGTTGATGTTCAAATTTAGTTTGTCTTTTACCGGATTTGGAACGACTTCAATTTTTAGATTTTCAACTTTTTCATTGCCAGATTCATTGGTTGACAACCCTGTTGTCGCCATTTTGTAAATCTGATTTCCAGATGCGAAAGCAGTGGTTCCATTAACAAAAAAAATACGGTTGAGAGAACCTCCAAGATTTTTATTGATCCAAGTATTTCCACCATCAAAAGTTTCCATAAAGCCTGAATTATGACCGCCCATCCAACCGTGCGTCTCGGAAACAAAACCAACAGCCTGAACATATGGGTCTGGGAAATTTTTGGTCTGCCAAGTTAATCCGCCGTCAAAAGTTTTCAGTAATTTTCCTTGAGTTTCAGATTCTATTGAACCAAATATTGTTTTGTTATCAGGAAAAATCTGCAGTTTCCAGACATAATCGCCATATTCTTCTGCACTGTAAATTTTGGTCCAGGAATCGCCGCCATTTGTTGTTTTCAAAATCACAGCACCTTTCTCATCGCCTCCAGAAGCAAAACCGACATTCTCATCAATGAACAAAATCTCGACAAGTGCCGTAGCATAAGCAGACATATCGATATACTTCCAAGTGTTTCCAGAATCTGTTGATTTAATAACATACGCCGGTGAAAACCAGGCTCCACAGCCATAAACAGTTGATTCTCCAACACAATCTAAACCGCAAATTGCAGCTGGATAAGGAGAAATATTATTGACTTTTGTCCACGTTGTTCCTCCATTTGTTGTTTTATAAAAGTTATTATTGAGAGTTCCGAGAAAACCGATGTTCTCATTGAGAAATTCTATATTTCTGAAATATTGTCCAGTCTGTGAACTTACAACTTGTTCTGTCCAGGTTGAACCGCCATTGGTTGTTTTGAAAACGGCACCATTTCCTCCTCTTGCTGCCCAACCAAGATTTTCGTTTAGAAAAAAGACATCATCGTATCGACCTGTAGTAGATGACGGATAATTTAGAGCTTGCCAGTTATAAGTTTGTGAGAATACAGTATTTGCAATAATAAGTACAAAAGAAATAAATATTTTTTTCACAGTTTTAAATTTTTCTATAAAAATAAAAAAAATCGGGAGAATTTCCCGATTTTTTTTATTTTTTATAATTGAGTTTTTATCTTAACTCTGCTTTGAACTCTTTTTCAAAAGATTTGATAAGAGAGTTCATTACTTCTGTGATATCTTTGTCTTCAAGAGTTTTTTCTTCGTTCAAAAGTTCAAAACTTAATGCATAAGATTTTTTGCCTTCCGGAAGATTTTTACCTTCATAAACATCGAATAAATTAATATTCTTCAAGAAAGGTGATTTATTGGATTTTGCCAACTCATATAATTCTGCATAAGTAATCGTTTTATTAACCAACAAAGCCAAATCTCTTCTAATCTTATTAAACTTCGGAATATCTATGAATTTCAGATTTTCTTTTGTTCTCAAAGCTTGGCAAGTTTCCAATTCGATTTCTGCATAGAAAACTTCCTGGCTGATGTCAAAATCTTTCAACATTTGAGGACTAACTTTTCCTATTCTTGCTATAGTTTTTCCGTCAGATTTGATTTCCAAAGCATCAGAAAAACGGTCGTCATCTAACGCAGATTCGTTAAGTTCAAGGTTAAGCTTTTCTAAAAGAACTTTTACATAAGCTTTCAAATAGTAGAAATTTGTTGCACTTTTCGGCTGAAGCCAGTTTTCTGCAACTTCTCTACCAGTTGTCAGAATCGCCAATTGCTTTCTTTCTTCGTATTTTTTTTCCCTTTGGTCAAGATACGCTTCGCTTGATTCATTTTTATGGTAAATTTTCCCTAATTCGAAAAACTTAATATCAGATGATTTTCTATTGATATTATAAATTGCATTTTCCAAAAGTCCTTCCAACAAAGACTTTCTCATAAATGCCAAATCATTACTCAAAGGATTCAACAATTTCACAGCATTGGTTTCATCTTTTACAGAAGTCAGTGAGTTGTTCATCACTTCGTGGAAACCGTTGGATTGCAATGTTCTTGCCCAAGAATTTTCTAAAGCATCTTGATCATCGAAACTCAATTTTACTGGTGTGAAAGAGATTTTTTTCGGCGCATCGATTTTGTTGTAACCGTAGATTCTCAATACTTCTTCAATAACGTCGATTTCTCTTGTAACATCCGCTCTATAAACAGGAACAGATAATTCAAGACCGTTTTGAATCTCATTAAGAATCTGAATATCAAGAGATTTTAAAATTTCTTTGATTTTTTCTCTATGGATTTTAGTTCCCAGAATCTGGTCTAATTTCGAATATCTGAAAACCACATAATGGTCTTTGATTTTTTCAGGATAATGTTCCAAAATCTCGCCAACTAACTTTCCGCCAGCCAATTCCTGAATCAAACTAATCGCGTGTGTCAGTGCTGTTCTGGCATTATTTGGGTCAACACCTCTTTCAAAGCGGAAAGATGCATCGGTATTCAAACCGTGAAGTTTAGATGCTTTTCTAATCGCAACCGGATTGAAATAAGCGCTTTCCAGGAAAATCGTTTTAGTTTCGGATGAAACTCCACTTTCGCTTCCACCAAAAACTCCGGCAATACACATTGGTTTATCTTTTCCGTCTTTAATAATGATTTCGGAACCGTTCAAAGTTCTTTCAACATTATCTAGAGTTTTGAAGTTGGTTCCAGCTTTTACGGTTCCAACTTTCACAGTTTTATCTGCAATTTTTTCTGCATCGAAAGCGTGAAGCGGTTGTCCAAGGCCGTGAAGAATATAATTGGTGATATCAACAACGTTGTTAATTGGCGAAAGTCCGATTGCTTTCAATCTATCTTTCAACCAATCTGGAGACGTTTTGATTTCTACGTTTTCTATGACAGCGCCCAGATATCTTGGCGTCAATTCAGAATCTTCGACTTCTAATTTGAAATCGTGAGAACCTTCGATGTTTAAAACTTTAGATTCTAGTTTCGTAAATTCTGACTTCAAATTATTGGAAGACACAAAAGCCTGCAAATCTCTTGCAACGCCGTAATGTGACATGGCGTCGGTTCTGTTTGGTGTCAAACCAATCTCGTAAACCTCATCGTTTGACAATTCAAAATAGTCAGCAAATGGTTTCCCAACTTCATATTTTGTTTCGTCCAAAACCATAATTCCAGCGTGGTCATCGCTCAAACCTAGTTCATCTTCGGCACAAATCATCCCTTCGGAAACTTCACCACGGATTTTAGCTTTTTTGATTTCGAAAGAATTGCCGTCTTTTGCATAGATTTTTGTTCCTACCACAGCCACAGGAACAGTTTGCCCAGAAGCAACATTCGGCGCTCCACAAACAATTTCCAGAACTTTTCCGTTTCCAATATCAACTGTTGTTTTGCTTAGTTTATCGGCATTCGGATGTTTTTCGCAAGTCAAAACTTTACCTACAACAATCCCTTCCAGACTTCCTTTGACGCTTTCGAATTTATCAACACCCTCCACTTCCAAACCGATATCGGTCAAATATGCACTGATTTTTTCTGAGTTAAGGTCTGTTTTGATATAATCTTTAAGCCAATTATTAGAAATTTTCATTCTTTTTTATATTTGAATTTTTGAACACAAAGTGCACAAAGTTTTTTAATTTAATCTGCTTTTAAGTTCACAACGATGTAACTTATAAGAAGTTTTTAAACTAAAATTTGAGACTTGAATTTCAAATCTCAAATTTTAAATATGATCAATTTTAAAATTATAAACCGATTACAGGCATTGACAGCATCAGGATACTTTCGTTCTCCTCCAATCCGTCAACCGGTTCTACAATTCCTGGTCTGTTTGGCTGAGACATTTTCATTGTGATATCGTCAGAAGCCAAAACGGATAACATCTCTGTCAGGAATTTTGAACTGAAACCAATATTGATATCATCGCCATTATAGTCGCAAGGAATCTGCATATCCGCTTTGTTTGCGTACTCTGTATCTTCTGCGTGAAGATGTAGAACATTGCCAGACAACTTGAATCTTACCTGATTGGTCGATTTGTTTGACATAATAGATGCTCTTCTGATAGAACCTAAAAGTAAGCTTCTGTTGATGGTCAAAACGTTTGGATTTTCCTTAGGAATTACTGCGTTGTAATTCGGATATTTCCCGTCTATCAAACGACAAATCCAAATATTATTTCCAAATGTGAATTTCGCCATATTATCACTGAATTCAATCACAACATCTTCGTTGGAATTATTCAGAATGTTTTTGAAAATTGACAAAGGTTTCTTTGGCATAATGAATTCCAAAGTCTCCGGATGTACGATATCTGTTCTTTTGTAAACCACCAATCTGTGAGAATCTGTGGAAACAAAATTGGTCTCATCTTCTTTGAACTGAAACAAAACACCAGTCATCACAGGACGAAGAGAATCATTACTTGTAGCAAACAAAGTGTTAGCCAAAGCTTCTGCTAAAATTCCTCCTCCAATTGTTACTTTCTGAGATGCATCAAATTCCGGCAATTCCGGATAATCGTCCGCATTATCCAAAGCCACTGCGAAATTGTCTTTTTCATCCAAAATTTCCAAAACGCTTCCGTTTCCGTCTTCAGAATCTTTAACCGCCAAAGTCAAAGGCTGCTCACCGTAAGTTTTCAGGAAATCCTGAAAAATCTTCCCTGGAACTGCTAATTTTCCTTTGTCATCCGACTTCACTTCAAGAGAAGTGATCAACGTCGTTTCACCATCAGAAGCCGTAACTGTCAACAAGTTCTGGTCTAACTCGAAAAGAAAATTCTCCAAAATTGGTCTGGATTGTGAACCGGAAATCACGCCACTTACCGTCTGTAAAGCTTTTTGCAAATCGCCACTGGCAACAATAAATCTCATAAACTGTATTTATTTCAATTCCACAAATATAATGATTTCGGTTCGATTGTAAAAGGTGTATTAATTTAGTTATTAACAATTATGATAATAATCTATCTTTGTTGATATTATCACAATGAAAAAACCGCCATTTCATAAAAGTGTTTTGTTCACCTTCCGAGGAATTATTTGGATTTTGAGAAACGAAAGGAATTTCCAGTTTCATATTTTAGGATTGATTATTAATCTTTTTCTGATTGTTTTTTTTGAGCTTTCAAATATCGAAACAGCTATGATTATTCTTTGTTGCTTTTTTGTTTTGGTAACAGAAGCTTTGAATACTTGTGTTGAAAAAATTTGTGATTACATCCAACCTGAGTTTGATTCCCGAATTGGAATTATTAAGGATTTAGCTGGTGGCGCGGTAATGTTGGCTACGATTTCTTCGGTTTGTGTTGGCATTTTGGTTTATTGGCCTTATTTGAAATTGTTATTTCATTAAAGCGGTTTAACACATAGGCACAATGATTTTTTTTAATTATATAAACGTTTTAAGACACAAGAAAATAAAAGATTTTTATTTAATGAAATTCAACTTTGTGTCTTAAAAACACTACAATAAATATAGATTCTTTTGTGCCTTTGTATTTTTCAGTTCCCTTTAAATTCTTAATTACAATATTTAGAAAAATTTTAATCCTATCTTTTTGATAAAATCTTTACATTTGTTTTCAATATATTTCTAAAATGAGCAAAAAAAATGTAGCCGTTGTAATGGGCGGTTATTCTGATGAATACAAGGTTTCTCTTAAAAGCGGACAATTAATTTTTGATTCACTTGACCGTGAACTTTATGATGTTTACAAAGTAATAATTCTAAAAGATGAATGGTATTTGTTAGACGAAAAAGATAAAAAAAGATTCATCAACAAAGCAGATTTCTCAGTAAACCTCGGCGATGGAGACATTCTTAACTTTGATGTTTGTTTCAATATCATCCACGGAACGCCAGGCGAAAATGGAATTATGCAAGCTTACTGGGACGCAATTGGACAAAAATATACAGGCTGTGATTTCTATCAAAGTGCACTGACATTCAATAAAAAAGATACGTTAGCTGTTTTATCAAAATACGGAATTCCTTATGCAAAAAGTATTTATCTGAGAAATGGTGAGCAAGTTTCTGACGATGAGATTGTAGAAAAACTTGGGCTTCCGCTTTTCGTAAAGCCCAATCAAAGTGGTTCTTCTCTTGGAATTTCTAAAGTGAAAGAAAAAAGCGAGCTTAAAAGTGCGTTTGAAATAGCATATAAAGAAGATGACGAAATCCTTATCGAAAGTGCTCTTAACGGAATGGAGGTTTCCGTTGGCGTTTTGGATTATCAAGGCGAAGCGATTGTTTTAGGAATTACGGAAATTGTTCCGGATAAAGAATTCTTTGATTACGAAGCCAAATATGAAGGTGCTTCTCAAGAGATTACGCCTGCAAGAATTGATGAAGAAACCAGAAAAAAGGTAGAAGAAATTTCCATAAAAGCTTACAAATCGCTTGGAATGAGTGGATTTTCCCGTTCAGAATTCATTATCGTTGATGGAATTCCACATTTGTTAGAAATGAATACAAATCCAGGGTTTTCGCCAGCAAGTATTCTTCCACAACAGGCAAAAATCTACGGAATCTCTATCAAAGACCTTTGCGGAAACGAAGTAGAAAAAGCACTTAACAAATAATTATAAATGATAAATTTTAGATTTTAAATTATTTGAGAAATCTAAAATTCATAATCTAAAATTTAAAATTTCTATGAAAATTGCTGTTTTTCCAGGGTCGTTTGACCCGATCACTCTGGGTCATTATGATATTGTGGAGCGCGCTGTCCCGTTGTTCGACAAAATCATTATTGCCATCGGAAAGAATTCTCAGAAAAAATATATGTTCTCGCTTGAACAACGTAAAGAGTTCATCAGAAAAACATTCGAAAAATTTCCAAATGTGGAAGTTGATGATTTTGAAGGCTTGACAATCGATTATTGTAAAAGTAAAAACGTGAATTTCATTTTGAGAGGACTCAGAAATCCTGCAGATTTTGAATTTGAAAAGTCAATTGCGCAAACCAACAGAGCCTTAACCAGAGAAAATACGGTTGAAACTATTTTCCTTTTGACTTCCTCCGGAAAATCTTATATCAGCAGCAGCATTGTAAGGGAAATTATTTCTTATGGCGGGAACTATGAAATTATGGTTCCTGATGCTGTGAGAGTTGAAAAAAAATAAATTAAAAATCCTGAAGTTAGCTTCAGGATTTTTTTATTTTCAGAACAAAATTGGATTTTGTTCTTGTTTTGTTCTGGATTACTTATAAAAAAACCACCTAAATTAGGTGGTTTTAAGTGGTTTCTCCAGGAATCGAACCAGGGACACACGGATTTTCAATCCGTTGCTCTACCAACTGAGCTAAGAAACCATTACTCTTGTTGTTTTGAGTGGTGCAAAAATACACTCTTTACTCATATAATCCAAATTAGATTGCTACTAATTTGATTTTTTTTATTTAAAAAACCGCCTTAGTTAGGCGGTTTTTAGTGGTTTCTCCAGGAATCGAACCAGGGACACACGGATTTTCAATCCGTTGCTCTACCAACTGAGCTAAGAAACCATCACTCGTTTTGTTTTGAGTGGTGCAAAAGTATATTCTTTATTCTTATAATGCAAATTATATTAGAATTTCTTCACACATTTTATTTAAAATCATTGATTATCAGAAGATTTTTTTTCAGTTTGCGCTTTGAAAAAATCACTCAATTCTTCTAAAACAGGCTTGATTGTATCTTCCGGAAGATCGCTAATCCTGATATACATCAATCCATCAATCGCATCATTGAAGTTCGGATCCACGTTGAAAGCGATCATTTTTGCATTTTGCTTGATGTATTTTTTGATCAAAACAGGCAATCTAAGTTCAGGTTCAAGATCGTCGATAATTTTATCCAATTTATTAAGATCAGCGTCCATATCTTCAAAGAATAGAGCTTTGTCTCGCTCTTTCATCACAACCTTGAATTCATTTTTCGGATGGATATATTGCGCTACAGCAGAATCATAATAATGAGAACGCATAAATTCGATCATCAACGATTTCGAGAATTCTGAGAACTTATTACTAATGCTTACACCGCCCATCAGGAATTTGTGTTCAGGATTTCTTAGGCAAACGTGAACAATACCGCGCCAAAGCAAGAATAATGGAAATGGTTTTTGCTGATATTCAATTGAAATATAAGCTCTACCCATTTCTATTACTTTTCGGAAAAACGGTTGCAATTCCGGATCATACTCAAAAAGTGAGCTTGTATAGAATCCATCAATTCCAAATTTCTTCATCACCTCAGAACCCAGAGCCATTCTGTAGGCACCAACCAACTTTTTGCCCGCATTATCCCAAAGAAAAAGATGATGATAGTGGTTATCATATTCATCCAAATCAAAAGGAAGATTGGTTCCCTCTCCAATCGCTCGGAAAGTCAGTTCTCTTTGTCGCCCGATTTCCCTCATAATAGAAGGAATTTCTTCTGACTTTGTAAAGAAAACATCATAATCACCGTGAGAAAAAAGTTTCTTATTTTCGGCAACTTTTAATTTTTCTATTTCATTAACAATATCTTCAACAGGCGTTTCATCTATGATATTCTGTACTATATTATTTTGTTTCTGAAGCGGATTTTTAAGCACCATATTAGGCAGCTTTAGTTTCTCAGTTATGCTTTTTCGTCTTTCATAATAAGACTTCAGCATATAAACCTTATTATAAAGATAGTCGCCCAGCTCTTCCAAAGTTTCTTCTTCTTCCATTTGCTTCACAGAGATTGGCTTTCCAATTCTTATTCTGATTGGCTTATCCCTTTTTCGCATCATTTCGGTCGGCAGCATCAATGTTTGTAAATCCGGATGCAGCTTAGAAACATTATAAAACATTTTACTGTTGGTTGCGTGGAAATACATTGGGACTACCGGAACTCTTGCTTTTTTGATAATCTTCAGTGCAGTTTTCCCCCAAGGTCTGTCCAGAACTTCGCCGTACTCATTATTCTTGTTAGAAACTTCGCCAGCAGGAAAAATACCGATACATCCACCTTCTTGCAAATGTTTGAAGGTTTCTCGCATCCCGGAAGAACTATTGTAAGCATCTTTTCTCCCTTCAAAAGGATTGACTGAGATGACGAAAGATTCCATAGGTTTAATTTTCGATAAAAGAAAATTCCCCATCACCTTGAAATCCGGACGAACACGCAACAGAATTTTACACATCAAAATCCCGTCTAAAGCGCCCAACGGATGATTGGAAACAATAATGAAAGGTCCTGTTTTGGGAACTTTTGCCAAATCTTCTTCAAAAACAATATAACTGAGTTCCTGCTCTCTGATAAACTCATCAAAGAACTGCACACCTTGGGTATGGATCAGTTTATTGTAAAGATTATTGACTTCATTTATTTTAGTAAGATTCATAATCGCCGAGGCAACCGGTCTCTTGAGAAAACCAATTTTATCGAGTCCTGCGGCTTTTATCAAATCTTCTTTTGAAATTAAACTCATAGTGTTTTTACATGGTTACCATTTGGAAGGTTTTTTTGGAGATCTGCTCCAGTAAGACTTTTTTGTCTTTGTAGAATTTTTCCAACTTATCCAATTCAGCATTTCTGACAGTAAATAAAGATACGTTTTTTGTCATTTGGGTAATGAAGTTTTGTTGTAATTCTTCATTAAAATCATTTGCAGTTCCAAATTTGTCTTCCAAACATAAAGCTAAGGAAATTGCTGAATTCTGCATCAAAGAAACTTTAATTTTATATTTTGCCAGAAGCGTAAAAATTAAACTGATGTGATCCTCGGCTATGAAAGAGAAATCTCGTGTTTCTACATTCAGCAATGTTTGATTTTCTTTTAGGATATAACTTTCTATCAATTCATTCTCTGTAGAATTTCCCACTTTAGTTCCTGGTTCTTTAGGTTCTACAAAGGATTTTACAAAAAACGGAATATTTTTTTGCTTAAGTGGCTGAAGCGTTTTTGGGTGAATAACAGAAGCTCCGTAATAAGCCATCTCAATCGCTTCTTCGTAAGAAATATGTGATAACAATTCTACATTTTCGAATTTTCTCGGATCGCCAGTCATAACACCTGGAACATCTTTCCAGATTGTCATTTCATCAGCATTCAGACAATAAGCGAAAATCGCCGCCGTATAATCTGAACCTTCACGACCTAGTGTCACTGTAAAATTATTATTTTCAGAACCAATAAATCCCTGAGTAACATAACAATTTATTTTATCCAGCTTAGAAATATTCTGTTCCGTTTCCTGCCAGTTTACAATACCTTCTCTGTAATTTGTGTCGGTTTTGATGTAATCTCTCGCATCTAACCAATGATTGAAAAACTGAATATCATTAAGATACTCACTCAGAATCTTAGACGAAATCATCTCTCCACAACTCACAACCTGATCGTAAACGAAGTTGTAATTCGGCGATTTATTTCTTCTTAAAAAAGAATCAATATCATCAAAAAATAATGATATCTCCCCAAAAACAGCGTGACTTTCTGAAAATAAACCCTTGGCAATATCGATGTGATTTTTCTTGATTAATTCAATTTCTGCCTGATAATCCTGTTTCTTGAAATAATATTCGACTACTTTTTCCAAAGCATTCGTCGTTTTTCCCATTGCGGAAACCACAACTAAACATTTTTCAAACCCCTGAGTTTCTAGAACCAAGGCTACATTTTTCACACCTTCAGCATCTTTTACAGACGCACCACCAAATTTGTAAACTTTCATTAGATTTTTTACCGTTAAACTTTTTTATTAAGAATTAAGAAGTCGTTAATTGATTATTAACCTTCAAAAATATTAATAATGAACGAAATATAAAAATCAGTCATTTTTTTTCTAATGTTTCAAAGTGAGATAATGAAACCATATTAATGATTTTATGATAAGTATCATCAAAAATTGATAAATTTTGTTTTATTTCTTTGAAAAAAAAATTAGTTTTGTAAAAAATCAAATTAACCCAATATGTCACAACAGGCTTTACAGACTTTAGGAGAATTTATCATTGAAAAGCAGGATGATTTCAAGTATTCTACAGGGGAACTTTCCCGTCTTATCAGTTCCATCAGGATTGCATCAAAAGTTGTCAACCGAGAAGTGAACAAAGCCGGAATTGCTGACATTATTGGAAATGTGGGCAATCAAAATATACAAGGTGAAGATCAGCAAAAACTGGATGTTTTGGCGAATGATATTTTCATTGCTGCTTTATCTCAGAGAGAAGTTGTTTGCGGAATTGCTTCCGAAGAAAGTGATGATTTTATCGAAATCAAATGCACAGAAAATGCACACCTTAGTAAATATGTTGTATTGATTGATCCTTTGGACGGTTCTTCCAATATTGATGTGAACGTTTCAGTAGGTACAATTTTTTCCATCTACAGAAGAGTTACCAATCCAGGAACTCCTGTTGAACTTAGAGATTTTTTACAAAAAGGTGTTAACCAAGTTGCTGCTGGCTATATTGTTTACGGCTCTTCTACAATGATTGTTTACACAACAGGTAATGGTGTAAATGGGTTTACGCTTGACCCTTCTATTGGAACTTATTACCTTTCTCATAAAAATATCAAATTCCCAACTTCAGGAAAAATCTACTCTATCAATGAAGGAAATTATGCTAAATTTCCACAGGGCGTGAAAGATTATATCAAATATTGTCAGGAAGAAGCAGGCGACAGACCTTACACTTCAAGATATATCGGATCTTTGGTTTCTGATTTTCATAGAAATATGCTGAAAGGTGGCATCTACATCTACCCTTCCACTTCACAATCGCCGAATGGAAAATTGAGATTACTTTACGAATGTAATCCGATGGCATTTTTGGCAGAACAAGCTGGCGGAAAATGCAGTGACGGTTTCAAAAGAATTATGGAAATCGAGCCGACAGAGCTTCACCAGCGTGTTCCATTTTTCTGTGGTAGCGCAGCAATGGTAACTAAGGCAGAAGAATTCATGACAAAAGCTGTTAATCACAAAGATTAATTTTCAATCTTAATCTATACTAAAGACCGATTTCGTCGGTCTTTTCTTATTTTTGTAAAATGAAGACTGCAAAATTCCATCAATATATTCTCAATTTCAAACAACCTAGCGGAACTTCGCGAGGTGTTCTGAACACGAAAGAAACTTATTTCATAGAAATTTTTGAAGATGACAAAAAAGGAATCGGTGAGTGTTCTCTTTTCCGAGGATTGAGTTTTGATGACGATGATGATTATGAAGATGCTTTGGAATGGGCTTGCCGTAATATCAATCTCAAATTGGAAGAATTACAGGAAGAATTAATCAATCATCCTTCTATTATTTTCGGAATCGAACAGGCTTTACTTAATCTTGAATATCAGGGAGATTTGTATTTTCCAAGTGATTTTACAGACGGAAAAGATTCAATTAAAATTAACGGATTGATTTGGATGGGAAATTCGGATTTTATGCAATCTCAGATCGAGGAAAAGTTGGAAAATGATTTCACCTGTATCAAACTAAAAATCGGAACCGATTGGGATTCTGAAAAAGAAATATTAAAATCTTTAAGACAAAAATTCCCAAAAGATAAAATCGAACTTCGTGTAGATGCAAACGGCGCTTTTTCACCGGAACAGGCTAAAGTTGTTTTGCAGGAATTAGCAGATTTGGACATTCATTCTATCGAACAACCAATAAAGGCTGGAAATTGGGAAGCTATGGCAGAACTTTGCAAAAACACACCAACTCCGATTGCTTTGGACGAAGAATTAATCGGTGTTTTAAATTTCGAATCTAAAAAAGACTTGCTAAAAGAAATCAATCCTCAATATATTATTCTGAAACCAAGTTTAATTGGAGGCTTTTCCGGTTCTGATGAATGGATAAATTTGGCAGAAAAAAATAATATCGGTTGGTGGATTACCTCTGCTCTTGAAAGCAATATTGGACTGAATGCAATTGCTCAATATACTTACACCAAAAAAAATCCGATGCCACAAGGTTTAGGCACCGGAAGTTTGTTTACCAATAATTTTGAAACACCATTGTTTTTGGAAGGTGAAAATCTTTGGTTCGGAAATTAAATTAATGTAAATTCTGTTTGCTGTAACTATATCACATTCGGCACTACTTATTATTAAAAAATATGAGAACATTTCTTATTCTTTTAATAATTGGCACTGCCAATTTTTCGGCACAAAACCTTCTTTCACCAACTAATATTAAGCTTGATTCAAAATATATCCAAGATGAATCATCGGAAGTAAGCTGGACAATGGAAAACGATGGTTCAAAATTTGAAATTGGTAAAGTGACCACCGATTTTAAGAAATTAAACAAAAAAGACCTTCTGATAAAAACGACCGTCAAGATGAAACAATCGCCTGAAGCTTGGGTTGATTCTACTATTGTTAAAATCTCAAATTTCCAGCCGGTTTATCATTCGTCTTTAAATTCGATGAGAAATATGTCGATTAGATTTAATAAAAACAAAGCAACCGGATATTATCTTGATAAGAAAACTCAGAAAAAAGATATGATTGATGAAGCTACAACTTCGCCATATTTTGACAGCAACAGTTATCCCGCCTTAATCCGATTTTTACCTTTGAAAGAAAATTATACAACAGAAATTTCTATTTTCGATTATAATCCAACAGCTAAAAAAGGCGTTATCAAAGCTTACATAGAAAAAGTTGAGAAATCTGAATATAATGGTAAAAAAGTTTGGGTTGTAAAAACAACTGATGATATTCAGGATAGAAAAACGGAGAGCACTTATTACATTGATATCGATTCCCGAAAAGTTCTTAAGCAGGAAATCAATGCGGGTGGAAGGAAAATGATAATGGAATAATGAGAACTTACTAATATAAAGTTTACCCAATCGGTAAACTTTTTTTCTGCCAAAATTTCACATCTATAAATAAATTCTGCCAAAATTTAACTTCCATGTTGCATGTTCCGCTTTCCATCGCCATTGGCACATTGTTGGAGATGTAGGAATTAGAATAACATTAAAATTATATACTTATTATGTCAGTAAATTTTAAACCATTAGCAGACAGAGTTTTGGTAGAACCAACTCCAGCTGAAACGAAAACTGCATCTGGATTGATTATCCCAGACACTGCGAAAGAAAAACCACAAGAAGGAACTGTAGTAGCAGTTGGCCCAGGTAAAAAAGACGAGCCAACAACTGTAAAAGTAGGCGACAAAGTTCTTTATGGAAAATATTCTGGAACCGAGTTGAAATTTGAAGGTAAAGATTACTTGATTGTAAAAGAAGGTGACTTACTTGGAATCATTGGTTAAAAATTTGTAAAACGTAAAATAAATTGTACAACGTACATTAATACAACAAAAAATGGCAAAAGAAATAAAATTCGATATTGAATCAAGAGACGCTTTGAAAAGAGGTGTTGACGCATTGGCTAATGCAGTAAAAGTAACTTTGGGACCAAAAGGTAGAAACGTAGTCATCGAAAAATCTTTCGGTGCTCCTCACGTAACTAAAGATGGTGTTTCTGTAGCAAAAGAGATTGAACTAGAAGACAGAGTAGAAAATATGGGTGCCCAAATGGTGAAAGAAGTAGCTTCCAAAACCAATGACATCGCTGGAGACGGTACTACAACTGCAACTGTTTTGGCACAGGCAATCGTAAGAGAAGGCCTTAAAAACGTAGCAGCTGGCGCCAACCCAATGGACTTGAAAAGAGGTATCGACAAAGCGGTAACTGCTGTTGTTGAAAACTTAAAATCTCAGTCTCAAACTGTTGGTGATTCAACAGAAAAAGTAAAACAGGTAGCTTCTGTTTCTGCAAACAACGACGAAACTATCGGTTCATTGATCGCTGAAGCTTTTGGAAAAGTTGGGAAAGAAGGTGTAATCACTGTTGAGGAAGCAAAAGGTATCGACACAACTGTAGATGTTGTAGAAGGTATGCAGTTTGACAGAGGTTTCCAATCGCCTTATTTCGTAACTAATCCTGAAAAGATGGTTGCAGAATTAGATAATCCTTACATACTTTTGGTCGAAAAGAAAATCTCTTCTATGAAAGAATTGTTACCAGTTCTTGAGCCAGTTGCACAAGGCGGAAAATCATTATTAATTATTTCTGAAGAAGTTGAAGGTGAAGCTTTGGCAACTTTGGTGGTTAATAAATTAAGAGGTTCTCTTAAAATTGCTGCTGTGAAAGCGCCAGGTTTTGGTGACAGAAGAAAAGCAATGTTGGAAGATATCGCAATCCTAACTGGTGGAACTGTAATCTCTGAAGAGAGAGGTTTCACAATGGAAAATGTAACTATCGAAATGTTGGGAACTGCTGAAAAAGTTTCTATCGATAAAGACAATACAACAATTGTAAATGGTGGTGGTGACGAAGCTCAAATTAAAGGTAGAGTTTCTCAAATCAAAGCTCAGATGGAAACGACAACTTCTGATTATGACAAAGAAAAACTTCAGGAAAGACTGGCTAAATTAGCTGGCGGTGTTGCTGTACTTTACGTAGGTGCTGCATCTGAAGTAGAAATGAAGGAGAAAAAAGACAGAGTGGACGATGCGCTTCACGCAACCAGAGCTGCTGTTGAAGAAGGTATAGTTGCCGGTGGTGGTGTTGCTTTGGTAAGAGCGGTTTCTGCCCTTAACTTCGAAGGTGATAATGCTGATGAAACAACTGGTATCAAAATCGTTAAAAGAGCTATCGAGGAACCTTTAAGACAAATCGTTGCTAACGCTGGTGGTGAAGGTTCTGTAATTGTTGCCAAAGTTGCAGAAGGAACTGGAGATTTCGGTTATAATGCTAAAACTGACGAATATGTAAATATGCTGGAAGCGGGAATCATTGACCCAACTAAAGTAACGAGAGTTGCTCTGGAAAATGCAGCTTCTGTTTCAGGAATGCTTTTGACAACTGAATGTGTGATCACTGAAATCAAAAAAGACGAGCCTGCAATGCCAATGGGCGGCGGAATGCCAGGAATGATGTAACGGTCAGCGACCGAGGCAAATATATATTAAACCGTTCAGATTTCTGAGCGGTTTTTTTTGATTTTTTTAATAGTGTTTTCAGAATATTATTTGATTTTTTATTTTTATAAAAAAATTAATTACCATTTATGCTGATTCAGGTTTCAAAAGAGTTTAAGAAGAAAAGCAATTCTGCAATTTTCTCAATCATTTTATTCATCATTGTTTATATTTTATTATTCCTTTCCGCAATTGCTTTGACCATTGGCTGTATCGCCGCCGGACTTTGGATTATTAGTATAAAACCGATGTTTTTTACAGTTATGATTGGAATTGGACTCGCTAGTTTAGGAATCTTGATTTCTTATTTTTTAATCAAATTTCTTTTCAAAAAACACATTACAGACAGAAGTGACCTTACAGAAATCACTAGAAATGATGAACCTCAACTCTTTCAAATTATAGACGAAATCGTAAAAGAAGCAGGAACAGATTTTCCAAAAAAAGTTTATCTGGCTTACGATGTGAACGCCAGCGTTTTCTATGATTCCAGTTTTTGGAGTATGTTTCTGCCCATCAAAAAGAATCTGATTATTGGAATTGGACTTGTAAATGCTTGTACAAAACAAGAGCTGAAGGCTATCTTGGCTCACGAATTCGGACATTTTTCTCAACGCTCTATGAAAGTTGGAAGTTATGTCTATAATGTAAATCAAATCATTTTCAACTTAGTGAACGAAGATGAATCTTACAGAAACACTGTCCAAGATTGGGCCAATGCAAGTGGTTATTTCGCCATCTTCGCAGAATTAGCAATAAAAATAACCCAAGCCATCCAATGGATTCTGCGAAAGATGTATTCCTTCGTCAACATTCGTCATATGGCACTTTCCAGAGAAATGGAGTTTCACGCAGATGAAGTAGCAGCCAATATCGCAGGTTCGATAGCTTTAGAGGAATCGCTTCTTAGGCTAGACTTAGCGGGTAATTCTTACAGTTCTGTGATCGATTTTTATAACAGCAAAATCGAAGAAAGCCAAACCAGCAAAAATATTTACAAAGAACAAAATTTCGTAATGAATTTTTTAGCAAAAGAAAGCGAACTGGAACTGAAATATGATCTACCTGTTGTAAAAATCTCTGAAGCCGGACTGTTTAACAAATCCAAATTGGTAATAGAAAATCAATGGGCTTCACACCCTTCTACCGAAGATAGAGTTGCTAAACTGCAACAGCTAAATATCATAAAAAATTCTGATAATAGCTCCGCAAGAACTCTATTCAAAAATATAGATGCTACGGAAGAAAAACTGACCTCGAAAATTTTCTCCAATGTTCAATATGAAAAACCTAAATCAGAATTAGACCTCAATACTTTTAAGAATGAATTTGAGAAAAGTTATAACAAAGATACTTTTGATAAAATCTTCAATAATTATTATGATAATAAAAATCCGAATCAATTTGATTTGAATTCCTTTACCGCATCAGAGAACATTTCCGATTTTGATGATTTGTTTTCTAAAGAAAGAGTAGAATTAGTCTATACTTTAATTGCTTTGGAAAATAACAAAAACACGATTTCTTCTATTGCTGATAAAACCTTTGACATCAAAACTTTTGATTATGACGGAAGAAAATATAAAGCGAAAGAAGCTAAAATTCTGATTCCAAAACTAGATGAGCAAATCAAAAAATTACAAGATGAAATTACGCAAAACGATATCAATATTTATCAATACTTTCTGAGTTTAGCAAAAGATAAGAATCAAGAATTTGAATTAAGACAATCATTTTCTGAGTATTATGATTATGACAAGTATTACGGTGACAAATTCGGCTTTTTTGCGGAACTCAGCAAAGCTTTAGATTTTGTAAGCACCACAACACCTTTTGAGCGCATTACCAAAAACTTCTTAAAGCTAAAACCGCTGGAAATAAAACTAAAACAAGAGTTACGAGAAATCATCGAAAATCCTTTGCTAAAAGAAGAAATCAGTGAACAGAATAGAAAAGATTTGGAGTATTATATCAATAACGACTTAATATACTTCAATCAAAATGAATATCTGGAGACAAATCTTCAGCACCTATTTTTTGCCGTTAATAGTTATCATTTCTATATTGTAAGAAATTTTTTCTTGCTGAAAAAAGAATTATTACAGAAAATGGCTACATTAAAGCAATCTTAAGCATAAAGAATTCTTTCGTAACTTTAAAACTTAAAACCAAAACAAATGTCAATCAACAACGAATCTGAATTGAAAGGAATGCAGGAAGCCAGCAAAGCGGTCGCCTATACTTTGAAAGCGATGGTAGAGTTTGCAAAACCTGGAATGAGCACAAAAGAGCTGGATGATTTTGGAGGGAAAATTTTAGCTGATTTTGGAGCGAAGTCTGCGCCTTATTTGACTTACGGATTTCCGGGATGGACTTGCATCAGTGTCGATAACGAGTTTTGTCACGGGATTCCTTCAGATAAAAGAATTCTGAAAGAAGGTGACCTCATCAATATCGATGTTTCTGCCGAACTGAATGGCTTTTGGGCAGATAATGGTTCGTCTTTCGTAGTTGGAAAGGATTTTCATCAACATCAGAAATTAGTGGATGCTTCCAAGGAGATTTTGAAAAAAGCCATCAATCAGATCAAAGGTGGTGTAAAAATTTCGGATATAGGACATCTGATGGAAACCGAAGCAAAAAAAAGAGGTTATAAGGTTATCAAGAATCTGGGAGGCCACGGCATCGGAAGAAGTTTACACGAGCAACCGGATGAATTACTGAATTACAGAAACCGGTTCGACCAAAGAAGATTTAAGAAAAACTCTGTTGTTGCAATAGAAACTTTTATTTCGACTTCTTCATCTATTGCTGATACAACTAACGACGGCTGGACAATGGTTGGAAACAAAGGCGGTTTTATGGCGCAACACGAGCACACGATTGTAATTACGGATGGAAAACCAATTATCCTCACAGAAATGAATGAAATCTGGAATTAAAACCAGAATTATATAAAACAAAAAACCATCTCGTTTTGAGATGGTTTTTCTTTTAATGTAAGATAATCTTAGTCGATAATTTCGTATTCAATAGCGATAGTACCTTTTCTGGTATCTGCGATTGAACTAAATGCAGCTTTAGATAAATCAAAGGCTCTTGACGAATGGTAAGGACCCCTATCATTTACTTTTACTACAACACTTTTCCCTGAAATCAAATTAGTAATTTTTACTTCTGTTCCAAAAGGAAGGGTTTTGTTAGCAGCGGTTAACTCACTGTTACTGAAAATTTCTCCGCTTGCTGTTTTCCTACCGTTAAACTTATCGTGGTAGAACGATGCAAAACTTGTTTTGGCATCTGTGGCATCACTCTTGAAGGAATAAATGCCAAGTGTTGAAATCATCATTATGATTACGAGAATAACTCTTTTCATCATTTTGAATATATTTATTGGTTTTGACTCTGCAAAGATATTCGGAATGATTACTGAAACCTCGCTTTTGAAGTTTGACTAGCAGATTCGAGGTAAAAACTAATTTTTGAAAGCTGTAATACAGCTATAGTAAGCAGATTAGAAGATTTGTTAAAGAATGTTAATTTATTTTCAGTTTTGTTAATTATATTCATCAAGGAAGACTGAGACAAAACATTAATCTTATTGAAAATCAGACGATTAAATATTAAACAATAATTTGATTAAATTAATTAAAATCATTTTTAAATTAATGTTAGCTAAATATAAACTCATCTAAATCAAATAACTTATCTATTTGATAAAAAATAATAGTATATTTTATTAATAATTCAATATATTAAAATTTACATTATTTACGGGATACAATAAAATTATAAAATACTGAATTACAACAACTTAATTGAAAACGAATATTTTTTTAACATAAAACAAAAAAGCCACCTTAATATTAAGATGGTTTTAATTAATAATTTTATGAATTACACCAATTCTCCAATCAAATCGTAATCCTCAGCTGAAGTAATTTTGACATTGGCAAATTCTCCAATCGAGATATAGACATCTTTTGCAGGCACTAAAACTGTGTTATCTACATCGGGTGAATCATACTCTGTACGTCCAACAAAATAATCACCTTCCTTTCTGTCAAAAATACATTTAAAGGTTTTTCCAATTTTTTCCTGGTTTTTCTCCCAAGAAATCTGTTGTTGGATTTCCATAATATCCTCTACTCTTTTCTGCTTCACTTCATCCGGAATATTATCTTCCAAAACGTAAGCCGTTGTATTTTCTTCGTGAGAATAAGTGAAGCAACCTAATCTGTCAAATCTTTGATCTCTTACCCATTGTTTCAGTTCTTCGAACTTTTCTTCTGTTTCACCCGGAAATCCAACAATTAAGGTTGTTCTAATAGCCATATCCGGAACTTTCTCACGGAATTTATCCAGAAGTGCATTTGTTTTTTCAAATGTTGTTCCTCGTTTCATGGCCTTCAACAATTCTGTATTGATGTGCTGAAGTGGAATATCAATGTAGTTACAGATTTTAGGTTCTGTTCTGATAATATCTAAAACATCCTCCGGAAAACCTGTCGGGAACGCATAATGAAGACGAATCCACTCGATTCCTTCTACTTTGATTAATTCCTTCAAAAGTTCTCCAAGAGCTCTTTTTTTATAAATATCCAAACCATAAAAAGTCAAATCCTGAGCAATAAGAATCAATTCTTTAACACCTTTCTTTGCTAATTTCTGGGCTTCTATGATTAATTTTTCAATCGGAGTTGAAATATGATTCCCCCTCATCAATGGGATTGCACAGAATGAACAAGGTCTATCGCAACCTTCAGAAATCTTTAGATAGGCGTAATGCTTAGGAGTCGTTGTCAGTCTCTCACCTACCAATTCGTGCTTGTAATCTGCGCCAAGATGCTTTAACAGAATCGGCAAATCACGTGTTCCAAAATATTGGTCAACATCCGGAATCTCACGAATCAAGTCCGGTTTGTATCTTTCTGACAAACAACCCGTCACGAAAACCTTTTCCACAATACCCTGATTCTTCAAATCAACATACTCCAAAATGGTGTTGATACTTTCTTCTTTCGCATTATCAATAAATCCGCAGGTGTTAATCACTACAACATCACCTTTTTCCTCGTGAACTACTTTTTTTCCATTAGCTTCCAGCTGACCCATCAAAACTTCTGAGTCATAGACGTTTTTGGAACATCCAAGTGTCACGATATTAATTTTCTTTTTACCTACAGATTTGGTACGCATTATCTACAATTTTAAGTTTGCAAATTTAGGAATAAAAAAAGGAATCAATTTTTGATTCCTTGTTATTTGTATTTATTAAAAATAGATTATTAATAAGCCTGCTCGTCTCCTTTGACAATATTATAAAATGTAAGAAATATAATTTTAAGATCTAAGAAAAACGACCAATGCTGTATGTACCAAATATCCTTCTCTATTCTTCTCTCCATATCTCTGTCCGAAAATATCTCACCTCTGGAACCCATGACTTGTGCCCAACCTGTGATTCCGGGTTTTACAATGTGTCTTGTCATGTACTTCTTTGTTATCTTAGAGTATTGCTCTGTTTGCGAAAGCATATGAGGTCTAGGCCCTACCACTGACATATCACCAAGAAAAACATTGATAAACTGCGGTAACTCATCTATACTGGTTTTTCTCATAAATGCTCCAAATTTGGTTATTCTGGAATCATTTTTCTTTGCTATCTGCAAATCTGCAATCTCATTAACTGCCATACTACGAAACTTCACACAATCGAAAGGTTTATTTTTTAAACCTGACCTTTTTTGCAAGAAAAAAACAGGCCCTTTACTTTCCAATTTTATTATTAATGCTATAATTGGCATTAACCAAGATAAGAGGAAAACAATTACAAACAGCGAAAACAAAATATCAAAAGACCTTTTTAAAAGTTGTTTTTTTGGATTAGACAAAGGTTCCTTGATTAGTTTAAGGAAAGGCATCTCATGGATCACATCAACATAGTAAGATCCCAAATGACTATTTTTAAATTCGGGAACCATATAGATTCTAATCATTTTATGTTCTGCAATATCTACAATTTTCTCATACAGATCTATATCAATTTTATCATCACAGAAGATAATATTATTAATTTTCACAGTTTCCAAATCGGAGAAAAGCTGGTTGATATCACCAATATTTTTTTCTTTACAGTTATCTTTATCATATGTATAAGAACTTCTAATACCCAAACTTCTTCTAAGTCTTCTGTCAGACATCAATAATTTGGAATAATTACTTTCTCCGACAAGTACCGTACTGAAGGCATATAGCTTTCTTCCTATGGTCACTCTATTTTTTTTCCTGTATAAAAATAAAATAAACCTGCTTGTAAACATTAAAAAGCTTACTACTATAAAATACAGTGAAAATTTGGCATAATTGATATTTTGTGAAAATACCAAAAAGAGATAAATCAGAAAAAATATAATAAAAAGAAAACAAGACTTTGTAAGTGCATTGAACTGCAGCGATGATTCTTGTAATGTATTGGATTTATAGAGCCTTGTAAGCTGAGTAATTATAAACCAGGAAAAATTGACAATAACAAATTGAATTTTGTAATCTATATTAAACAGATCACTTCTCTGGTCTTCAAAAAAGTAAAAGTTGTATAAATAAAGAAAAAGATTGATTACAATATAATCTACAACAAGAAATATTTTCGGTAAGTGCCTAAATAGATAAACAATCATATATCCAGCTCTATTAGATTATAGTCATTCCTAACTTTGCAACAAGGTAAGTGAATGAATTCATTAAAGTGTTTTTTGTGTTTTTGAGTATGTATCAAAAGTTTTTGGCTGAAAGAGGTGTAAGAACAGCATCTTTGTCAGAAAGTAAAATATCCTCCAAAGGCAATTGCCAATCTATCGCAAGATCCGCATCATTCCATAACACGCCACCTTCAAAAGCTTTGTTATAAAAATTATCACACTTGTAAGAAAACACAGCAGTCTCAGAAAGTACGGAAAAACCATGTCCGAAACCTCTTGGAACGTATAGCTGTAATTTATTTTCTTCTGTAAGTTCGATACCGAACCATTGACCAAATGTCGGAGAATCTTGTCGAAGATCTACTGCCACATCAAAAACTCTTCCTTCCAAGCAAGAAACCAATTTTGCCTGTGCATGCTCTCCTTTCTGAAGATGCAAACCTCTTAGAACGCCATAAGACGATTTCGAAATGTTATCTTGAACAAAATGCCCGTTTTGACCAGAGAGTTCTGTAAACTTTTGTTCATTGAATTTCTCATAAAAATAACCTCTATCATCATTATAAACAGTTGGCTCGATTATGTAGCAATCTTTGAGAGGTGTTTCTTTTATTCTCATATAATTATTATCCCAAAGTGGAATCTATTTTTTTTAATTCTTGTTCAAATACAGCTTTTTTGAGTGCTGAACTGGAAAATCTGTGATCTCTCTTGTTAAAATAGATTTGGATACCCTTCATTTCGCAATAATCTTTACCCGTGAAGTTTTTATCTCTATAATCATCACCAATTATTCTTACATCAATTACAAAAGATTTTAGAATATCCATCAAATCTTCTTCTGTATTATAAGGGATAATTTCGTCAACTGACCGACAAGCTTTCAGCTGTATGTATCGTTCTACAACAGATTGTGATGGTTTATTTTTTTGTGGTCTATCGATGGTTGGATCCATCTGAAGACCTACAATGAGATAATCACAAACAGTCTTGGCTTCTTCCAACATTTTAATGTGACCAGCGTGAAGTAAATCGAATGCCGAGAATGTTATACCTATTTTTTCTGTTTTCATGTTTTAGTCCTATGATTGCAAAAATAGAAAATAATTGTTGTTTATTTCTAAAAAAAACATTTAAGTAACAATTTCTTTTTATTAAGTAAACTTCTTGTCTTGGATTATCTTAGAATAAGCAATTATGGAGTCTAGATATGATAATTTACCATTATAAGGTTTATTTTCCTGATAAAACCAAATAATACAATGTCTTGGAACCTGTGTCAGTCAAATTATAAATCAGTTGATTATTGGTCAACTTCATTTGTTTTGATGATAATAACTTGGGTTCTAAAAGTACATTTTCACCAGTATTAGGAATCTGATATACTTTTAGATTAAAATTTTTATATTTTTTCAAGTCTTTATTTTTCAGTAGGTTTTTGGCTGATATCCTCACTTGATTAATGTTATACTTGCTATTGTTAGCTACAATTAAATGAATATTCTTATCATCATAGGAAACGAAAGGTATGAGATTACTCTCATCAGAGTGAGCCCTAACTCTATTTTGTAGACTTAGATTATATAATTTATATGCCCACCAAGCCGATCTTGGTTTTCCTTTTTGATCCAAAATACCATCCATAGAATTATTATTGCAGTTGGATACGCCGTTGCTTTCTTCCCAACATGCTTTGCAGGCTCCATCTATTCCACTTTCTTCTAAAGATTTAAGAGTTTGTAAAATCTCTGTAGGATTAAACTGAATATCTGCAAACACTACTTCGTTAAGGATTATTTTTTTCACGCCAACTTTAGCATATCTATTGCTAAGAATCACTTTTAGTTCTGCAATATCTTTTTTAATATCCTGAAATTCTTTATCACCATAACGCCATTCATGCCAACTCATCACATCAAGTCTAACATTATTGTCCAGGCAGAACTGAAGAAAACGGTCTATTTGCTTTGGATCATATTTATCGTAAGAAGGTCCCGATATAAGAGCCTTATCACCGCCTGGCTGGGAACGAATAATATCATGGGCTTTTTTAAAAATGGAAAAAAATTCTTTTTCTTCAAAACTTGATTCATTCCAAATATCATAGATTACCGAATTACCCATTTGCTGATACATATTTTTCAATAATACAACAAGCTTATCTGTTTTCAAAGGGTCTTCCCACTTTTTGTGAGTCTCGTAAGGATAGCCATATTTATCACTTACAACCATGATTGGTGTGATGTTATTCTTTCGCATATAATGTATTTCCTCCATAGAATTAAAAGACCACCCTATTCTCCAATACTTTGGTTTCAGTTTTTTAATATCACTATCCAAAGTTTTAATATCCTGATAGTGAAGGAATCCAGACATAGAATTAATATTTGAAGGTTTAACACTCAAATCAATATCGATGCTTGCCTTCTCTTTTTTGCTCTGACAGCTAACAAATACCAACTGATTAAAAATCAGAAAGAGAAAAATTTTCCTGAATAGTATCATATTAGAATTATCTAAATTATAAATTCTCTAATAGCTTTGTAAATTTATCATTAAAAGAAAATGGACTAAATTTTTCGGCATTCTCTCTAATGTCTTTTGTATTAAAATGACTTCCAATAATCTCGAACTTTTGCACCGCCTCGATAATTGATTCTTCAGTTTGTTCGTTAAAAAAGATACCCGTTTTCTCATCTATCACAGTCTCCAGAGCACCTCCTTTTCTATATGCAATAACAGGAGTTCCAGCCGCCTGTGCTTCTAACGGAACTATTCCAAAATCTTCTTCTGCTGCAAAAACAAAAGCTTTTGCCCTTTGTATATGATCTTTCAGGACTGCAAAAGTCTGATAGCCCATCAACGTAATGTTGGATGTTGCCAGTTTTTCTATCTTGTTATAATCTGGTCCTGTACCTATAACTATCAGCTTTTTATCTGGCATTTTTGAGAAAGCACTTACTATAAGGTCTATCTTTTTGTAAGGAACCATTCTGGAACAAGTTATGTAGAAATCATCTTTTGTGTGATGATACTCGAACTCATCAATCTCTATTGGTGGATAGATAGTAACAGAGTCCCGGTTATAGACTTTTTTAATTCTTTCTTTGATAAAATTAGAATTACTTACGAATTGATCTACACGGTTGAGTGAAGCAATATCCCAAATTCTCAGTTTATGTAAAAAATATTTGACAACAAAAGCCTTTAATCCTTTTTTCAGATTTGCTTCTTCCAAATACTGATGGTGTAGATCCCACGCATAGCGTACTGGAGAATGGCAGTAGCATATATGTTTTTGTGTTGATGTGGTAAGAACACCTTTGGCAACACAATAAGAAGAACTAATCACAAGATCATATCCCCGAAGATCAAAACTCTCTATAGCCATTGTAAAGAAAGGAAGATAGTTTCTATATTTCGTTTTTGAAAAAGGCAAATTTTGAATAAAAGATGCAGTTACTTTTGTTTCTTCTATATCCAGCTTTTTCAAAACTTCTTTATTGTAAACTAAAGTATATATATCTGCATCAGGATAGATGTCAAGAATTTGTTTAAATACTTTTTCTGCTCCACCCAATTCCGTTAGCCAATCTTGAACTAATGCTACTTTCATGATTATTAATAAATGTTTTTGAGAGATTAAAAATTGATCTCTTTTTTTCCAAATTTATATTTTACGTAAAATACAGAAAAATAGTACATAATGATTAATCTTTTAATAATTTTTTCTGACAAAGGATTATTACTTCTTGTTAAGAGATTATTTCCGACTACAGTAACACTGGCTGCAGATTTCCTGTAGAGGAGATAGGGTTCTGGTAAGAAAAAGACTTTACCCGTTATTTCTGCTACAAGTCCGATCCAAATATCAAAACCAACTTTTCTGTCTTTTGGAAATGGTAAAGCGTAATTTAAAACTGATTTTCGGAATGCCATACAGGAGCCGTAATACGTATTATTTATAAGATTCTTCACAATGCCTTTTCTGGAATGATATAAGGCAAAGAACGAATGGTGTGTCACATTTAGGTTTTCATCCGTAACTTTGGAATTGGTCACAACAAGATCATATTTTTCAAGATGTTTTACAACAACTTCATATTTACCAGGTAACCATATATCATCTTGATCTGATAAAAAAATAATTTCTCCTGTAGAATTCAAGAGTGCATTTTCAAAATTAGAGGTATAACCTTTTTCACCGTTGTTAAGAATCACCTTCACTCTATAATCATCGAGAGAATTTATAAATTCTATAGTTCTGTCGCTTGAGTGATCATCTGAAACAATTACTTCATCATCACGCCCTATTTGATTCAAAATAGATGTTAATTGTTCTACAATATACTTCTCGCCATTATAAGTTGCAATACAAACGCTTACTTTCATTAGTTTCTTTTATCAAATTATGGCTTAGACAGCCCTTGATTAATTCCTCTGATTATCGACTTCAACTTTGCGTATTTATCTCGTTCAAAAAAAACAACAGAAATAATCCTAAGTGTAATGTATTTTATGACCAAATGAATTTTTCTTTTAAATTCAAATAAGTCGGGATATTTTCGCCAAATATAGATTTGATTTTTTATCAGGAAAAATGTACGAAATGCCGAATAGTTGTCTGACAGTTTACTTACAAAAGATTGATCAGAGTAGCCAATATTATGATTGAGAATAATTTTTGGAAAAATGACTGTACTTAGCCCAGAAGTTTTAGCAATCCTGTAACAGTACTCAAAATCCACAGCATCAATAAAAAAATCCTCATTAAAAAAATGACCTTTAATAAAATTTGTTTTAGGAAATATAGAGCCAGATGTTATACATTCATTGACTACCAAACTATCAAAATCACCACTATAAGCTAGACTATCATTTGAAATATAATTGGTACCAAAAACCCCAATTTCTTCCTGGTTGTTTTCTGTAACGAGTTTTTTATATTGATTTAAAACACCGAAGTCAAAACTACTATCCTGATCAAAAGTTACAAAATAATCGCAGTCATAATCCAAAAGATGCCAGATACTTTGGTTCAAAGCAGCGCCTATTCCTAGATTACTGCCTACTCCCATAACAATAACTTTGTCACTTATATTTTTTAAATCATCTTCCTTGTAATTCCGTTTATCAATTGGTGTATTTTCCCAAATAACAAGAAAATCCAAATCGTCAATATAAGAATTGATATTTTTTTGTAATTCTGGAATATCAGGAAAAAAAGTGATTACAACACCTGCTAATTTCATCATAACGTTTTATAGAAAATCTTTTTTTAAATCTAAGTAAAAATCGTTTATAAAAAAAGATTTACATCTTGTATTTTCTATTTTTGAAATATTAAAAAAGCCAAGATTTATATTGTTCATAAAATTCCGAAATATCTATCATGTAGTATATCTGGGCAAAAGAAAAGATAATTAAAATAACCCAGGCTATATATTTGAATTTAGGTGCAAAAACGTAAGTTAACATAGGAAACAGTAATAACTGAGCCACAGATAATAACTCAAATGTTCTGATTGAAAATACCGATGCTGTAACACTGAAGGAGAAAAACAGGAAAAGTGAAATTATATGAATCCTGAACAAGACTTCAAATCCTTCTATTTTTTTCAGCTTATTATAGTAGAATCCTAAGAAAACAGTCATAAACAAAGCTATTAAGATTCTAAAACTAAAAATATTGACATCTTCCTCTTTAGTTTTTTCCATCAAATCCAAATAGGCTTTAACTTTTGGAAAAACCTTATCTAATAGAAGTAATGTTAAGAGATTAACTTTTGTTGCTATTAATATAAAGGAAAGTATTAATGAGTAATAATAGTATTTTATCTTAACATTTAATCTTATGACGATGAAAATGGCAAAAAAGATTACACTGGATGTATGAAAAATCATTGCAAGGCAAATCATCAAAAGGCTTTTCTTATACATTCCTTTGTATAAATAAGGTAAACTGAGAAGAAAAACACCTCCGGCAATACCAGCTCTAATGGTTATCATTTCCATCATAAGGTAGAGATAAGTAAAGTAGATAATGAAGCCCAGAAAAAAATTATTAGCATATTTTTTCAGAGCAATCAATTTGGTAGCTACTCCCAAAAAAGCAAAGCAAAGAAAACTCCCGTTTATAATATCCGTTTTACTACCAAAAAAAAGTTTCAGAAAGTTTGGAATAATATAAATAATTGGTTCTAAAGTCACATTATTATCAACAAAGTCCTTGTAGCTATCTTCACTAAATCTGAAAAAATTCTTGTACATCTTAAAGTCAGGCGCTATCTCCGTCCGCGTACCTGCAAATAAGGCAAGTGCTATAATTAGTATTGTAACAACAATATTTTTGAACTTGTAGTTTCCTGCTAAAGCCAAAATTGATGTTACGACAAAAAATAAATAGTAAGTCATAAGTGTTAATAATCTGTCTTATCTCTTTTTAAAATGGACAGACAACAAAAAAAATCAAAAAATTATATATCATTGTTTTTATTCCACAACCATCGTATGAAATTTGCAAACTTATTTAGTTTTTAAAATAGTTCAACATTTTATTAGCAATATGTGTCCACTCGAACTGTTTTACATCTTCAAAAGCTTTATTAATTTTAACATCATCTTTATCTGATATAATTTTTAAGAGTTTTTGCTTGATAGCTTCCGCATTTTTTATAGGTACAATCTCTGCATTATCTATAGAGGCAGGATAGTATCCAGTTGTAATAACGGGTATTTTGCAAGCCATAGATTCCAAAACAGGATAATGTATTGCTTCCAATTGTACAGTTCCGGCACAAACATAGATATCCAAAGATCTATAAAAATCTGCTAAATTATGGTCTCCATTGGGATAAAAAACCTTTACACCATCAATATTACCCATTGCTTCCTCTCCAAACGCGACATGAAGCTCTACACGTTCACCCAATTCTTGTCGCAGCAACTGGAAGGCTTTTATTACGTATGCAGTTCCTTTATATTCTTCCAATCGGCCAATTGTTCCAATTATAATTTTCTCATTGCTTGATTCTTCATTGAGAGCAGGACGAAAAACCTCAAGATCAATTCCAGGATAAACCACCTTTGTCGAATGCAAATTAGCATAATTCTTATACATATCAGCATTTACTATAATATCTAACCCGAGATTGTAAGAATTCTTACTTATTTTTTTAAAAATAAAATCTTTCAAAGTCTTTCTATAATAGTACTCTGGCTCATAGGCCTGAACATAGTAGAACTTTTTTGCCTTAATTACTGATTTTTTTACAGGTAACGCAGTCAGACAATGATTAGCCAAAACAACATCTGCGTAACAATTGTTTAGAGCAGTCTGCATTGCTACCCTCATCTGAAACATTCTCAATAATGGCAGAGACGCATCTTTTTGGTCTTTTGAAACCAAATTACCTTTTTTATTGTAGTATAAAAAATCTGCACTAGTTGGAAAATAAGGTGGTTCTGAACCAACATACACAAGAAAGCTGACCTCATTACCACTGGAAATCCAATAGTTGGCAAGTTTGGAAAGCACACGAAACCCTCCCGAGTTTCCAAATTTCCCTAAAATTGGTACTATAATTTTCATCTTGCTAATTTCAATTTTTTACTGAAGACTACTACCATTACAACAAAGTATAAAAAATAATTAATACAATACGATTGTGTAGAACCTAAAATACCAAAGTGGTCTATAAAATAATAGGATAACAAAACTAGAGAAGTTGCAAACAAAATTTCTGTAATGATATACATTTTAGTCATAGATTTTGCTACCATCACAAAAGCTAACAACCAGCTCATAATTTTAAAAAAATCACCAATCAATTGCCATAAAAACAGTTCTTTCATTGGATAAAATTCTTTTGTAAAAAGTATATTTATTACGACATCCTTTAACAAATATATCATAACTAAAGTTATAAAAATAAGTGGTGTAATGATTTTATACGTTTTAAAAATTTCTTTTCTCAAGATGTTGTTATCTGTTATCTCAGCAAGTTTCGGAAGATAGTAGACACTAAAAGATGTTGTAATAAACATCAGATACATTGCTGAAATCTTATTAATTCCCTCCCAAAATCCTGCATCTGTTATAGAATACTCCTTTATAATATACCCTCTGATTAACAATTGCGAGACAGGAAGTGTCATTGCAGTTACAAGAGCCATAAGAGTGTATGAAAAATATTTTCTAACAATCTGCTTATCCCAATTGCCCCATAATTGTTTTGAAAACCAGGATTTCTTCTTCAGATAAAACAGTGTAATAAGCAAAATAAATCCCTGATAAGTTACCAACGAAATTAGTGCTCCTTTTAGACCATATATCCATACTAATATCACGGTAAATATCAAACTGATGATATTAGTAAAAATATTAATGTTTACAAATTTTTTAAATTCTTTGAAACCATTAAGTACAGACAAGAAAAAATTATTAAATGAAAGTAACATCAGATTAAGCCCGAAAAGGATAAACAGATAATGATACTTTTCCTCAAAAAGAACCCACCGGCTCAAATATGTTGACAGAGCAATTAAAAAAAGGCTTGATATCCCTGAAAAATAAGCTGTTAGTTTGAAACCGTTTTTTAAATATTTTTGTAGAGTAGTTTTATCCTCTTTATATTCGGAAACATATTTTACAACACCGTTATTAATGCCACCAGCTCCAACCGTCGTGAAGATTGATGTAAAGTTCTGTAATTGCCCAACCAAAGCTACACCAGAGGGACCAATAATACTAGCAACAACTTTTACCGTTACATAACTTGTGATAAGTTTTATTAAAGTAGAAAACCCTGTATAGGAGAAAACTTTTACAAGATCACTCGATAGTATTTTCTTTGTTTTTGCAATCATTAAAATTCATTAATAATTTGTATAACTGATAAGACTTCCTCATCCGTCATAACAGGAGATATTGGCAAACTTAGAACTTCTCTATGAATTTGCTCTGTGATTGGAAAAGACAAATCATTCCACTCCTTATAAGCTTGCTGCTTATGTGGCGGAATTGGATAGTGAATAAGTGTCTGAACACCTTTGTTCGTAAGATATTTTTGCAAAGCTTCTCTTTCCTCTGACCTGATGAGGAAGATATGCCAAGAGTGTTCTGCAATATCTTTAGGATTTTCCGGCAAAACTATTTTTGGGTTTTTTATTTCAGCTATATATATTGCTGCTATTTCTTTTCTACGGTCATTTTCAGTGTCAATATATTTCAATTTCACATCCAAGACAGCAGCCTGGATCTCATCTAATCGCGAGTTCAGACCCTGATAGATATTAACATACTTTTGATTGGATCCATAGTTGGCTAGTGCTCTAATCGTTTTTGCCAAAGCTTCATCATTGGTAGTAATTCCGCCGGCATCACCTAAAGCACCCAGATTTTTTCCCGGATAGAAGCTAAATCCGGCGGCATCACCCAAATTTCCGGTTTTGATTCCTTTCCACGTTGCACCAATGGCCTGCGCATTATCTTCTATAACTTTCAATTGATATTTTTCAGAGATCTCTTTCAGTTTTTCAGAAAAAATGACTCTTCCATAAAGATGTACAATTAAAATACCTTTGGTTTTTTCAGTAATTTTTTCCTCAATTTTATCAATATCAATATTATAATGTTCCAGAGATGGCTCAACCAAGACTGGAACCAAGTCATTATCTGAAATAGCTAATATAGAAGCTATATAAGTATTGGCAGGAACAATAATCTCATCCCCTTTTTGGAATATTCCCAATTCTATATATGCTCGGAGAATCAATCTTAGCGCATCTAATCCATTGGCAACACCTATTGCAAATGCACTGCCTGTATATTTAGCCAGGTTTTCTTCAAATACCTTTACTTCATTGCCAAGTAGATACCATCCACTTCTAAAAGTAGCAATAAGTCTTTCTTCTATCTCCGCCTGATGGGTTAAATTAATTTTCTGTAAATCTAAAAACTTAATCATTTGTTTATATTTTTGAGTTTTTTTGCAGGATTACCTACCCACAATTCATTTGCGGGAACATTTTTTGTTACCACACTACCAGCTCCTATCAATGCGTGCTCGCCAATAGTAATTCCTCCAAGGATAGTTGCATTGGCTCCAATGCTTGCTCCTTTTTTAACAATGGTCTGTTGGAACTCTTCCGGATATTGTTTGGAACGTGGATACCGATCGTTGGTAAAAGTGACATTCGGTCCAATAAATACATTGTCTTCAATACGAATCCCATCCCAAATCTGAACGCCTGGTTTAACCGTTACGTTGTTACCTATGATAACATCATTCTCTATAAAAACCTGACAATTGATGTTGCAATTGTCACCAATTGCTGCTTCTTTTAGAATGACTGTGTATTGCCAAACCAAAGTATTTTCTCCTATGGTTGCTGTTTGTACATCGGATAAAGGATGAATTTTACTCATTGATGTATTTTAAATAGTCGTCGTAATTTCTTATATAATCATTCTCATTATAAGTATGAGAAGCTAAAACCAAACAAATAGCTCCGGAAGAAAAATTAACTTCAGATGCCCAAACGCCTGGCGGGATATGTAATCCTACATCAGGACGATTTAGAAACACTTGTGTTTTATATTTTCCATCATCCAATTGAACCTCAAAACTACCACTTGCGGCAATTAGGAATTGATGGCATTCTTTGTGAGAATGTGCACCTCTACTTTCGCCACCAGCGATATCATAAAGATAAAAGACCCTTCTTACATCAAAAGGAAATTGTGAATCATTTTCTATAACAGTAAGATTACCTTCCGGAAAACTAACTTTTCCCAAATCAATAACAGAGCACTCGAAAACTGTCTTCTTATCCATGTTTCAAATTTTTGAAATCTTCAAAATCTCTAATATAATCTGCTTCGTTATAATTCTTATCAGATACAATTAAAGCCAATGAATTGGTTGAAAAGTTTTCTATTCTCCTCCAATACATCTTGGGTATATATAATCCATAATAGGATCTATTAAGAGAAAAACGTTCTTCTTTCTCCCCGTCGTTCAGAACGACATCAAAACTACCCGACAAAGCAATAATAAATTCCTGTTGTTCTCGGAAAGCATGACTGCCACGTACTTCTCCTCCCGGAACATCATAAAGCCAATAGGTTCTTGCGATCTCAAATGGCAATTGATTCGGATATTCAAAAAAAGACAGGTTACCTCTTGGATCCACTATCTTTGGAAGTTTTATAATTTCAGGATTTCTCATTTGTTATTATAATTAAAATATCCTTTGCCACCATTTTTTCTCTTCTGCTTGGTAGCCATAGCCATATTTATTTCCGTAGCCAAAATTAGTTTTATGAACATCATTGAGAACAAAACCAACATTTTTGATTTTCTGTGATGCAATATTTTTGTTTGCAAAATCAATAAACCCTTTTTCTGTGATTTCTGATCTTGTAACGTAAACAGTAGCATCTGCGACACTGGATATTAAGAACGAATCTGTTACAAGCATCAATGGTGCGGTATCTAAAATGATATAGTCATAGACATTCCGTACGGCATCTAATAATTGATTGTAACGACCATTTTGTAGTAAATCTGTCGGATTCGGTGGAATAACTCCTGAGTAAATAAAGTCACAATTTGGATGGAATCCACTTGGATGAATAATATCGTTGGGGTTATTAATTTCTTCATAAAGGTACTCGGATAAGCCCTTACTATTTTTCATCTCAGGGTTATATCTCTGTAACTGTGGATTTCTAATATCGGAACCAATTACTAATATTTTTTTTGTAGATGATGCCAAAGCTAACGAAAGATTGACAGAAACAAATGTTTTACCTTCTCCTTTGATTGTAGAAGTCACAAAAATAGTTTTTGCTTCATTGGTCTTAGGCAACATAAAATTAAGATTGGTAACCAAAATCCTAAAGGATTCTGCTAATGGAGACACATCATTTTTAGCAATAGTCTCACCATCTTTTTTATACAATCTAGGAATTTCTGATAAAATTGGGGTATCTGTAATTTTCTCTAAATCATGCTTGCTGATTATTTTATTATTAAGAAGTTCTCTAATGTATATAAAGCCAAATGGTATCAAAAGTCCCATTATCCAGGCACCCAATATAGATAACATTTTTTTGGGGGCAACAGCTTTTTTCAAAACGTAGGCATGATCTACAACCCTTGCTTTGTTATCTGTCATAGCCATGGAAATTGCAGCTTCTTCTCTTTTCTGCAGTAAAAGAAGATATAGGTTTTCCTTAATCTGTTGTTGGCGCTCTATATTTCTGAAAAGCTTTTCCTGTCTTGGAACTTTTTGTATCTCTGTATCACTATAGTTATTTTCTCTATCAATTTGATTTTTGCTGGTATTCAAGTTTATTAAATATCTTTGAATACTCTCCCGCATAGCAGTTCTAAGTCCATTAAGATCTTTTGTAATTTCCTTAACCAATGGATTTTCTAGTGTAGCATTCTCCAACAATCTGTTTCTATCCATTACAAGTTTATTATACGCTGTAATGTTGGAAGTAGCTGTAGGATTATCTAAACCTATATTTGTAGGTAGAATCTGATAAGTTGAAGATTGGCTGTCAATGTACCCCAAAAGCATCTTGGAAACCTCAATTTGTGTATCTGTCTCAAGAGATTTTCTCCTAGTTTCAGTAGCTATCTGCAAATTGATTCTTGCTTCTGTTGCAATATCAACAATATCATTTTTTACTTTGAATTGTTCTCTTTCTGTTTCTACATCTCCAAGCTCTTTTGATATTAATATTATTCTTTCATCTATAAAATCTTTGGTTTTTTTCGATTCTGTATTTTTATCATTAATAGCATACTCATTATAAATATCAACTAGATTATTAAGAATATCCTGAGATTTTTCCTTATTAGAATGTGCCATAGATAAACCAATTACTGTTGCATCCTTATCCATCAAATCTACTTCCAATGCCTTTTGATAATTATCTACAATAGTAGCAAAATCGGAGTAAGTAAAATAAAAATCATTCAAATCCAACTTTTTAACTTTCTTAAGATTAAAATTTAAATTTTTTGTGATTATAAAATTAGCATATGGAAGACTGATTATTTTATTAAAGGTCGTAATAATATTAGCTTTTAATTCATTAGAAGAAAGAGTAATCTTATTACCTTGTATTTTAACATTAATTGGCTCTTTAGGTAACTCCTCAAAAGGCTTTTCATTTATTACATGAATAATAAATGGGTTAGTATTTTTGTATAATTCTACGTCATGATATTTTTCCCTAGAATAAATAGAAACCTGAAGTTTAAGATTTTTTGTAACATCTTCTATAATCTTTTTAGATTTAAAAATTTCTAGTTCGTTTTCTATACTATTAGTACCCATTCCAGCAAAGCCTCCAAGTCCAGACAGCACGCCAAAATCTCCAGATGCTGTGGACATTTTTTTTGCATCTTTTATGAGTACGGATGATTGTATCTTATAGATAGGCGTCGTAAATTTTATATATAATACTGCAAGAACTGTTGTTAGAAACATTGCTCCTAGAAACCAATACCATCTTTTTGTATACGGTTTAATAACCTCCCTTAAATTGAATTCTTCTTCTTTTTTCGTAACGTCCATTAAGTAATTTATTTGTTGTTGTAGCCATAGCCATACTTATTGCCATAGCCAAAGTTTTGCTTTGTTACATCATTTAGTATAAATGCCACATTATTTAATTTCCCTGTCTCAACAGAGTCGTTTGCAAATTCTATAAGTTTCTTATCTGTGAAATTAGCCCTTGTAACATATAGCTCAAGATCTGCGTGCTTTACAAAAGTAAAAGTATCCGTTACTAAAAGTAATGGAGCTGTGTCTACAATAATATAATTATACCTTACTTTTAGCTCTTCTAATAACATCCCTAACCTTCCATTTGTAAGTAATTCTGTTGGATTAGGTGGAATTGTCCCTGAATAAATAATATCACACTTATCGTTACTTGGATTTTTGAATAAAATCTCATCGACAGTAATGTGATCATCGTACAAATATTCCGTTAGACCTTTCCCTGGATTAACACCATCATTGTATCGTTGGAGTTGTGGATTTCTAATATCTGTGCCTATAATAACAACTTTATTCCTACTAGAGTTAGTAAGAGTTAAAGCCAGATTCATTGATACAAATGTTTTACCCTCACCTTTAACAGAAGATGTCACAAAAATAACATGATTATCAGCATTTTTTGGTAATAAAAAATCAATATTTGTATTTAAGATCCTAAAAGATTCTGCTAATTGAGAAAAATCATTTCGTTTAACCAGATGATCTATATTTTTACTGATAGCGGGAATCTCTGCAACTATAGGAATTTTGGTTAATAACTTAAGATCATCTTTTGAACTAATTTTGGTATTGAATAGTTCCTTTAAATAAATTATTACAAATGGTAACAGGCATCCGATGACGAGACTTAATAATAATATAATTATCTTCTTAGGTGCCACAGGTTTATCAGAAACAAATGCAGGTTCTACGACTCTCGCTTTTGGTGCAACAACGGCTAAAGAAATTGCCGTTTCCTCACGTTTTTGTAGAAGTAATAAGTAAAGATTCTCTTTGATTTGCTGTTGCCTTTCCAGACTTCGGAAAAGTTTTTCCTGATAAGGTATTTTCGTAATCTTCGATCCTATATTATTCTGCTCACTTATATACTCATCAAGCGCCAATTGTATAGCAACTTTATTTTTTTTCAAGGATTCTTCAATAGATTTTTTCATAGAATCAATCTGTTGCGTAATATCTAATACGATAGGATTCTGCGGTGTGGCATTTTCCAACAATCTATTCCTTTCTATTACAAGTTTATTATATGCTGCAATATTATTATTGGATTCACTATTATCCAATCCAATGTTAATAGGAAGAACTTGATAGCCGTTCTGCCTGTTGAGATAAGATATAAGATCTTGATTCAATTCAAACTGTGCCCCTAATTCAAGCTGCTTTTTCCTCGCATCCGAAGAACTCTCAAGATTGATCTTCGATTCTGTCATCAGGTCTGTTATTTTATGATCTGTCTTAAATTTTTCTTTTTCAGATTCTACATCTCCTAACTCTCTTGAGATTTTTACAATTCTTTGATCAATGAATTCCTTTGTTTTTTGTGATTCAGAATTTTTGTCTAAAATAGCATCCTTATTATAAGAGTCGATTAAAGATTTCAGAATTTTTTTTGCTTTATCAGTTTGTGGATAATTAAGAGACAAATTAATTATTGTAGCATCTTTGTCGGCTAGATCTACTTGCACCAACCTTTGTATAGAAGATGCCGCACCCTCTAACGTATTGAAATAAATTTTAAATTGATTACCAATCTTACCCACTTTTTCAGAATCAAATAACCTGTTTTTTGCAATAATTATATTGGCAAAAGGTAAACTGATATATCTACCAAAGACAACTTTTTGAGAAATGTTATATTCTTCTGATTCTAAAACAGGTTGACTATCTTCAAAACGCAATAAAAAAGGTTCTTTTGGAAACTTTTTATTTTTCTTTTCGTTGATTATATGAATGGCTACCGGAGAGGTATCACCAAAAAGTTCTTTTTCAACAATACCATTGGTTTGATATATGGAAACTTGCAGTTGATTATTAGAAACTATATCTCTTGCTAATTTTTTTGTCTTAAAAACTTCTAACTCATTTTCAATACTATTAGTACTCATCCCACCAAAGCCGGAAAGTCCTTCCAAAACTCCAACATCACCTACACTTGCTCCGAGTGATTTTTTGGCATCCTTTATAAGTACCGCACTTCTCACATTATATATTGGCAGAGATGTTTTTATATAGGCAAAGGCTAATACCAATGCTATAAAAACACCAATAAGAAACCAGTACCATTTTGACAGGTAAGGTTTTAGTACTGCGTGAATATCAAATTCTGAGGGGTTATTAGTGTTTTTTTCCATCATCTTATCAATGAAACTGAAAAAATATTTATCTGAATAGTAAGGCCAAAAGTCCTACAACAACTGAGGCTATCGATATAAATACACCTGCTTGCGGTCCAAATGCTGATGAATTTTTCTTTGTATTATTGGGAGAAACATATACAACATCGTTTTGCTTCATATAATAATAGGGAGAATTAATAAACTCAGCATTTGTCAAGTCTATATATTCTTTACTAGTCACCCCATTTATATTCCTGATAACTAATACATTTTTCCTTTGTCCATATATTGTTAAATCTCCTGCCAGTCCCAAAGTAGCAAGCAAGGTCATAGATTGCCCATCTGGAACCAAAAAAGCTCCCGGCTTGTTAACCTCTCCCAATACTGTTACTTTAAAATTAGTATTTCGAATGTTCACTCCAGGGTCTTTCACATACTTTTTAAGACCTTCTTTCAAGATATCACGAAACTCCTCAATTGTTTTTCCAGTGGTATTTAGTTTTCCAAGTATTGGATACTCTATATTAGAATTAGAATCTACGATATATGTGGGTCCAGAAACAGAGCTTTGTGCTTGTACAGGCAAATTACTACTCGGTAATGAAAATTGAGAGACATCACTCGACGAATAATTCTGATTAAAAGGTCTTACAACATCATTATCCTTTGCCGACACAGAAATCATCAATTGATCTCCAGGCTGAATTGTAAAAGTAGATGTTTGTATCGATGCTTGAATTGCTGTTTGCTCTATATTTTTCATGTAATCAATATCTTCTTTTACTTTGCACGAAAATATAACACAAAATAATGAAGCCATAAAGATTATGGATAAAGCTCTTCTCATATATAATAATTCTTAACTGAAGGTTTGCAAATATAGGAATTCTTATTTATCTAACGATTCATATATAGAATTATTGCTTTTAAATTCTTTAACTATAGATTTTAGTATTCTCACTATTTCCTGCTTTTCTTCTTTTTTAGAAAATTCTATCACAAGATCTGTTAATTGATCTATTTCTGCAAATTGCATAGACGGATCCTTAGAAATCATAATTTTATCATGAGAAGTAGGTAAAGTTCTTGCATTATCGCTTAGAAGCTCTTCGTATAATTTTTCACCTGGTCTTAAACCTGTATAAATAATTTTAATATCAATATCCGGCTCGAAGCCTGAAAGCTTAATCATTCTTTTTGCTAATTCTAATATTTTAACGGGATCTCCCATATCAAAAACATATATCTCACCTCCTGCTCCCATTGTTCCAGCATGCAATACTAATTCACAAGCTTCTGCTATGGTCATAAAATATCTCACAATTTCCGGATGAGTAATTGTAACAGGCCCCCCTTTTTCTATTTGTTTTCTAAAATGAGGGATGACAGATCCATTGGATCCCAAAACATTTCCAAAACGAGTTGTGATGAATTTTGTAGTATTTCCTTCTAAATTCTGAAGAGATTGAACAAATAATTCCGCCACTCTCTTGGAAGCTCCCATCACATTAGTAGGATTTACAGCTTTATCAGTTGAAACCATTACAAAACGGTTCACATTATATTTGTTTGAAAGCAAAGCCAAGTTTTTAGTTCCTAAAACATTAACCAAAACGGCCTCATGGGGATTATCTTCAACCAGTGGAACATGCTTATAAGCAGCAGCATGATAAACCATCGAAAAATTATATTTAGCAAACAATGGTTCCAATCGACTAAGATTAGAGATATCTGCCAATATAAATTTAAAATTAATATGAGGATATAACTCTCTCATCTCCAACTCAGTATCATAAAGCGGCGTTTCTGACTGATCTAAAATAATGATTTGCAAAGGCTCTAAAAGTGCCACTTGCCTTACAATTTCACCACCTATTGAGCCTGCTCCACCTGTAACTAAAATTGTTTTTTGGAAGTGTCTTTTTTTAACTTCAAGATTATCTAACTTAATTTGTTTTCTGTTAAGCAAATCTTCAATTTGAATAGTCTTGATATTATTAATAATGTCGTTTGTCCTAAGCTTCTGCATTGCCGGCGCTTTGTAAATCTTAAGATTATATTCTAAAAATAAATTAACCCAAAACTCTAATTCATCTTTCTGAAGTGCTTCTTTTATAACCAAAACTCCATTAATATCACTAATCCCATTTCTTAAATTATTAATGAAATTCTGTTTGGTAATAATTTTTTTATCTAATAGTTTTATATTAACTTTTTTATTACTGTAAGATATAAAACCCTGAATATCAAACGGAAGATTAGGACTAGAAAGAATAACTTGGGCTATCGCAACAGATAAGTCATCATCGCCGAGTATATAAATTTTCTTTCTGCTAAGACTTCTCTTATTTTCTTTAATGAGATTAAATCCACCTTTCACACAAAGTCTAAAAACAAATAAACAAAGACATGAGATTGCAAAATACAACCCCAAAAAAGGTATTAATACTACTTTTTGCTGTGACCCAAAATAATAAGTATAGTTGATTATAATGATGGTTAAATTACTACAAAGATTTGCAAGAAATATTTTAAATAAATCAACAAAAGTAGAATGTCTTATGACTCCAAGATAAGTTTTAAATATATACATATAAAAAACATTAACCGAAATAAGAAACATAAAAACATAGAGTAAAGGAAAAACATCATAATGCTTCACCTCTAACCCCATTATAAGTAAATGAGACGCAGTAAGAGAAAGAATCAATATTAATATATCAATAACTAAGATGACCCATCTTGGCAAAAATTTTAAGTCCGCAAGATCCAGTACGTTATCATTCAGTGAAAATCTTTTAAGATTTTTAACCTTATCCATTTTATTTGGTTAGTTATTTTTTAAAATTGGTATTTACTTATTACTTCATTAATTCTTTTTTTATCATCACTTGTTAAATTAGATCCTGAAGGAAGACATAAGCCTCTTTTAAATAAATCTTCTGCAACAGTTTCTCCATAATATGGACAATCTTTAAAAACTGGCTGAAGGTGCATCGGTTTCCATAATGGACGCGTTTCTATATTTTCTTCTGCAAATGCAGTCATTAATTCCAGATTTGTTTTTTCTGTAAGGGTAGGATTAATTGTTATACTTGTTAACCAATGATTGGAATAGAAATCTGAACTTATTTCTGAAAAAACATTCACCGCTTCTATATTTGAAAATAAACTTTTATAAAAGTCATGATTTTCTCTTCTCTTTTGCACTCTCTGTTCTAAAACTTCCATTTGTCCCCTACCAATTCCGGCGCAGATATTACTTAATCTATAATTATATCCAATCTCCGAATGCTGATAATGCAGCGCATTGTCTCTTGCTTGAGTTGACAAAAAAATTGTTTTATCTTTTTGTTTTTTCGTATTAGTTACTAAGGCACCTCCTCCAGACGTTGTAATAATTTTATTGCCATTAAAAGAAAGTAAAGCAAATTCTCCAAAAGTTCCGCAATGTCTGCCTTTGTAAGTAGAGCCCAAGGATTCAGCACTATCCTCTACTAATGGAATATCATATTTATTACATACTTCCAAAAGCTCATCCATCATTGCTGGCATACCATACAGATGAACAACAATAATGGCTTTTGGTTTTTTATTTTTTTTGATTCTATCCTGGATAGCTTGTTCTAAGTAAACCGGTGACATATTCCAATTAGATTCATCAGAATCAACAAAGACAGGATTGGCTCCCAAGTATTTAATTGGATTAGCAGAAGCCGAAAAAGTAAACGATTGGCAGATTACCTCATCTCCATATCCAACACCTAATTGAACTAATGCTAAATGTAAAGCTGCAGTTCCCGAACTAAGTGCAGAAACAAACTTATTTTCATTAAGAAAATTTTCTATTGCAGTTTCAAATTCATCTACATTTTTTCCTAACGGAGCAACCCAATTTTGATCGAATGCTTCTTGAACATATTTCATTTCTCCTCCACCCATATGTGGAGATGATAACCAGATTTTAGATTTCATTAATAGTGACTAATTTAGAATCGCCCAAATTCATTTTTATTATTAACAAAGTTAATATTATTTAACTTTATTACGGAAAATTATTTAACCAGATAGAAAATAATATTTATACTATTTTGGAATGTTATTTATTATTTTCGCAGGATTTCCTACTACTATCACATTATCAGGCACATCATTGATAACAACAGCACCAGCTCCTACTACAGACCATTTCCCAATTATAACATTTTGTTTAATAGAGGCACCGATACCTACCTGAGCACCTTCTTTAACTTTTATATTACCTGCAAGAGCAGCGTTGGGCGAAATATGTACAAAATCTTCAATTTCACAGTCGTGGTCTATACAGGCAGAAGTATTGACAACACAATGATTACCTACTTGAACAGAAGAATTAATCACCGCTCCAGCCATCACTACATTACCATGACCAAAAACAGCAGTTCTGGATATTATAGAACTAGGATGTATCAAATTAAAATCAGCCGATTTGTACTTTAAAGAATTACTTTTTCTATTATAATTACTTCCAAATGCATAAAATATATTCTCTTTTTGTAATAGAGAATCAATGTCATTGGAGACATTATAATCTAGTATAGTTGTAACGTTTATATTCTGATCATAAATACCAGTAATTTTATAACCTAAATCCTCAGCTATTTCAATTACTACTTTTGCGTGTCCTCCCGCGCCCAAAATACAGACTTCTTTATTCATTCCCTTTGAAATTTTCTGTAGTTGCTACACCAGCTGTGTTGATTCCTTCGCTTTTGATTACTTTTTTTATGGTCAATAAAAATATCTTTAAGTCCAAAAGTAAGCTTAAATTGTTCACATAATAAACATCAAATATAAATTTCTGTTGCCAGGTAATTGCATTACGTCCATTGACTTGAGCCCAGCCGGTAATACCTGGTTTTATATGGTGTCTTTTTTTCTGCTCATCATTATACAATGGGAGATAATGGACCAAGAGAGGTCTTGGACCTATAAAACTCATATCGCCTTTTAAAACATTGATTAATTGTGGTAACTCATCTAAAGAAGTTTTTCTGACAAACTTACCTAACTTTGTAAGTCTCAATTCATCGGATAAAAGATTACCAAACTCATCTTTTTGATCCGTCATGGTCTTGAATTTTATAATTTTAAAAACCTTTTCATTTTTACCCGGACGATCTTGTAAAAAAAACACATTCTTCTGATTAAAAAAATATAATAAGATAATTATTATTACAAATACAGGAGATAGCATCAGAACAAGTAAAAACGCAAAAACAAAATCAAACAAAGGTTTTATGAAAATTTTATACATCAGGTAAAACAAATCCGAAATTATTGAAATTTCGGATTTAAAAATTTAAATATTAATTTTATTCTTTTTTCTTTGATAATATATGGCTAACATAATACCAGTTAATAACAACACCGGAACAAATCCATTAATAGGGACCGGTTCACCAGGGTTACCTGGACCTTCTGGTTGTTCACCACCTGGAGGTAATGCTGATGCTGTTGTTGGTTCTTCTTCAAATGCTGAAGTTTGATTAACAGCATTTTCCTGACTAACTTTGGATTGCTCATTATCAAAAGCATTCTCCTTAAATTGAGCAAAAGACATTATACTTAAACTCAGGTATATTAAGATCAAATATTTTCTCATCGATGGTTTAAAACTAAACATATTTTTCAGGTTGTAAAGATATAAAAATTTAACAAAATCCTTAAAATTATTAACATTAAATAATATTAACAATACTTTTAAGAATTATTTACTTAATTATTTTTTTCGTTCTGATATTTCCAGAATTTTCGGCCTTTATGATATATACTCCTGAAATAAGTACAGAACTGTCAAATTTAACTTCTTTGTCCGAAGAATATCTTGATTGTACCAGTTTTCCAGTTACATCATATAGCTCAACCCTACCCAAATTATTGGATGATTTTACAACAAAATTATTTCCGTCTCTATATACCAGGAAGTCAGATTTTCCAATACCTTCAGTTCCCAAAACCTCCTTATTTTTATACACGATTTCAAATCTGTTATCATCTATTCCTTGATTTGCATTGAATGAATAATCCTGAATCGTAAGATCTGTATAAGTTTCTGTTAGCTTATCTCTCAAATAGATTTTTTGATTCTCAGCAAAAACGCCCTCTCTATTACCCAAACTTATTTTATAAAGTCCACTCATTGCATGTTTAGTTCCCAATACAATAACATCTTCGTTATTCAATGGATAATTTCTAGCTTGGATTTGTAGTTTTTGGGCATTAACCTTTGAGTAGAATGAATCATCACCTACTGCTAACAACTCAGCATCATAATCAGGATCATAGTTGTTTGTTGCACCATCCATATGAGCTATCAAAATTGTATTCGCAATATTATAAGGAGAAACTATCTTAACCCAGTAACGATTGATTTCTTCATCAGCATTTTTATTATTGTTATAGAAATGTCCCGTATTATTGTTGGTTCTGATTGAATTATCAAATTTAACAATTCCAAGATTAGGTGTAGTTCCTGTTGGAGGCGTCCCTTTCATCTGCACAATGAAACCTTGTGCTACTTTTATGAATTCATTAGGCATTGGATTTCCTTCAGCAGAATCTACACTGGTAGGAGATGTCCCACCAGCAAGCGTAATAGTAGCATAATTGTTACCAGCATAAGATGAACCTGCCTGCGTGCCACTTGCAGAGAAGTTGGTCCAGAACCAAGCCTTACCATAGATCACATCACTATTTTTATTGCCATTTCCTTGATCTAAATTATAAAAATTAATAAAATTAATATTAGAAGGATAAGGATTACCAATCAAATTATAACCATGCTCATAAATCACACCACCAGTACCTGTTGTATTCTTAGATTTTTGAATTTGGATGGAATAATCACCATTATGAAGATTTCCACTAAAAGTTAAAGAATCCACAGCAAGTACAGTTCCATAGGTTGATTTACCTCTAATTGCATAACCTTTTGCAGGAACAAATGTTGCATTGGTTGTAGCCTTGAAATTATCTGTTACCTCATTGTATTCATAAGTTCTATTATTTGGAGTTCCTGCAGAGAAACCACCACTGCTGTTTGCAGCATTCACGTTAGTTGTATTGAGCAATACCTGGTCTTGTAAAGGAGAACTCCAATAAGTATAATCAAGAGTTTTCATTTTTACATTTCTTTTCGCAATAGCTTTATTGTTACTGTTTCCGTTAGCAATTTTAGTCTGAGTAAGACTTGCATCACTTTCAATAATTATTTTATTATCTGGTGTTATGATATCTCCACTTACTGTAATTCCGTGACCAGTTTTAATTTTCAGTAAACCTGTATTTTCTATTGTCAAATTATGGACTGCGAACTCATCTGCATTAGCTTTCACATAATAAGGTGTTCTGATAATTGCATCTAAAGTTGTATCTGGCCCTGTTGTATTGGTCCAAGCATTATTGTTCCAGATAATGGTATTATTTGTAGTTACTTCTATTTCGTTGGAATCTGCTGATTTACAAGTTCCGTTTATACCTCTTATTTTATAATAATAAGTTTGTCCTTGTGTAAGTCCATTAATTAATTTACTAGTTGCGGGAGCGGAGACTGTAAATGTTGAGCCAGCAATTGGAATATTTCCGATGCCAGATGTCACTACTTTAATATCATCAATAAAGAATCTTGAAGTAGTAGCAGCTCCTCCTCCTGTAAAACTAATTTTTACATTTCCTGTTACATTCGTAACCTGAACAGTGTATGTATTAAAGCTGCCTTTTACCAAAGTAACAGTTGCTAAATCAAGTGTTGCATTAGTAGCTGATAATTTTAATGACGTACTTTCAGAAGTACCATTCCAAGCACCTGCACGGAAAGTCAATGTTCCTGAACCATTAATAACTAAGTCAGGTGTTGTAAGAACTCCTAAAGTACTCCCCGAGCCCACTTTTAAACTCTTATCTGCTCCATTTGCAGCTGTAAGAGCCCATCCTGCGGCTGTGTAAGCGGCCGGAACTGTTGCAGAAGCAATACTTCCACTCCATTGCCCATCATTACCTCCTGTATTACCACTTGCTCCGGTAACATCATCAAAAGTAGCATTCAAAACTGTATTGGAAACAATTCCTTTTGTATAAACATCCAACTCATAATCTGTTACACCACTCACCGTCGTCCAGTTTGCAACAAAAGAATTAGTTGTAATATCTGTAGCTGTATTCGCAGTAGGCGCCTGGATTACCCCTCTTCCTGTAACAGCAATATTGGCTGTAGTTGCTCCACCTCCGGAAACTGAAATGTTTCCATTATAATCTGTACAAGCCGATGTCGGATTAAATCTTACATGTACAGTTGTCTCTGCCAATGTTTTACTTGTATATGGAAGAGTAAGTGAAGTTGAATAAGCAACACCGTCTAAAGAGTATTCATAACCCGATAAAGAAGCTATTGATATATTATCATTTGCCGGATTTAAGAAATTACCTTTAACCGTAAATGTTTTATCAGACGTTGTATTGTAAGTCACATCTCCGTAAGTTAAAGCTATAGGATTGACGATAACAGTTGGAACTGTTGATACAGATGTTGTAAAGAATCCATCGCCGGTAGCACTTCCATAATTAAAAACCCTGTAATAATAAGTAGTATTAGCATTTAAAGATAACGTTACAACTTCATCACCAAGTCCATCAGAACATCCGATATTTACAGATGCTACACAAGTTCCAGATCTTAAATCTAATACAGGGTCAGACATTGCACCTGTACCCGTTGATTTGAAAACAGTTATTTTATAGTTCCCCTCATTTGAGGTAGTAAATTTATACCACACATCTCTACTATTACTACTAGATGAACACGGAGAAGCACTAAAACCAGAGCTTGAAGTGGCACCTTTATTAGAACCGGAAACCGCTACTGCATCTACAGTTATATTAATTGCGCCAGAACATTCGTCATTTGCTATTGAAATTGCATTATCATTACCGATTACAATTCCGTTCGCTGCGGTATTGGATAGACTAACAGCTGTAGCAGTGGTGTTGTTTGCAACCAGATTTACATTGTAAAAAGTATAAGGTGCTCCACCAACAGTTGTTGCTAAACTTCCAGTTGCTGGGATTGTCATACTATTGGTTTCTGCTGCAACACCTTGCCATTCCGTGTAGATATTAGCAGTAACATTATTTGTTGTTGCAATTAACCACTTTGTGCTTAATACCCTGGTTGCATCAGAAACAGTAGGAGTAATTGATGTACTGACATTGACAGACAAATCTGTTGTTCCTGATAAATTTTTAATAGTAATCGGCGCATATCTACCAGCGGCAGCAACACCCATTGGAAATACCCAATCTTTGGTTCCATTTACATTCTGACGTATTAATCGACCTGTTCCTATGGCTTGGATATAAGAATTAGCATTTGAGCTTATTATAGAGCTATTGTTTGGAAGTGTTAAATTATTAGTTCCGAGAACAATACTTTTATTGGTTAAAGTTAAATCTTTATTAACGATAATACTTGCAGCCAAAACAACACTTCCGGTGCTTGTTTTGTTGACAGTAAGATAATCAAAGGTTGTTGCGCTATTGATAGTTTGATCATTACCATCACTTCCACTAAATGTAACAGCTCTGTTGTTCGGTATAAAAGTACCGGAACTCGTCCAGCTACCCCCTAACGATAAATCTCCACCTGCAAAATCTCCTAAAGATAAGCTTCCACTATTAACAATATTTCTGCCAACAGTAAGCGATCCACTTTTGTTTCCGCCATTACCATAATCCATATAAAGTGAGGAACTGCTGTCGATTGTTAAGTCTCTGGCAATTCCTAAAGCTGTAGAGAAAGCAGCAGATCCTGTGTTTGGATAATCTAAAGTAGTGTTGGATGTAATCTGTAAGTCATATGGATAACCTGCACCCGAAGTTGCATTCCATTCTGCTTTTCTGGTATATACTCCTCCAGTCTTATAAACTAATTTGGAACCTGTTGCGTAGATCGGACCATTTGGGGTAACCGAAGATCCATTCCCAACGATATTAAGAACACCATTTACTGTAGAAATATTAGTACTGGAAGACTTTCCGAAATCTACTATTGCATTATTATTAATATTAATTGTTGCATTTGCTGCAAAAGTCAGACTACCTGTTCCTGAGTTATTAGAAACTTTTTTATTCGCATTGAAATTAATAACAGCACCCGAAGAAGCCACAATTGTTTTTACTGCGTCTACATAGATATCACCACCATCATTGTTAAATGTCAAAGTATTAGCATTCAGATTTAGACTGCCGGTTCCTGAACCTGTAATAGCAAGCGCATTAAGACTAGTTCCATTAAGATTTAAACTTGTAAGATTTCCTGCCGCATTGCTCAAAGAGACATTGGTAGCATTGGTTTTCTGGATTTCTAATCTGTCAAAATCCAAAGTTCCTCCTCCTGTTTTTGTAATAGTTTGCGCTGCTGACCCGTTAAATATCACTCTTCTTCCTTTTGGAGAAAAAGTTGCTGCTGTTGCTTGTGTCCAGTTTCCACCAACAGTGATATTCCCGCCTTCAGCATTTCCTAATGACAAACTTCCGTTTAATAATAAATCTTTAGTGACAATCAGCGCCGAATTTCCGTTCGTACCATAATCCAGATAAATAGCAGAACCACTGTCTACTGTGACAATGCCTCCTGCCATCGCCGCAACTGTACCAGAACCTGTTGCAGTATTTCCATTCGGAAAATTAATGGCTGTATTATTGCTGACCTGTACGTCTTGAGGAAGACCCGCTGTTGTTCCGACTGTTCCTGTGCTAACCGTCCATTCATTACTTCTACCCGGAGAACCGCCAGAATTATAAATTAATTTGGATGATGTTCCATAAACAGGACTACTATTGGCATTAAGCCAGCTGTAGCCAGAATTCAATCTTAATGTACCGTTAGTACCGACAGTAATATTTCCAAGATTTCTAAATCCTGCTGCTACTTGTAAAATACCAGTCACTGCTCTTGCAACTCCCAAGTTAATGGGACTATTGGAATTGATTGTAACATTGACCGGACCGGATGTTGCCGGCCAATATCTATGAGTTGCATCTATTGATCCGTATTCGGAGCCATTATTATGAGCGAAAATCAAATTACCTGATGATCCATAAACAAAATCGTTAGAACCTCCGCCCCAGCCATTAGCATTGATCTGGAAAGTTCCATTAATGGTTGTGGTTCCGTTATTAAGATAAGAATCATTGGTCGCTAACACACCAGAAACTGTAGTTGTAGTTCCGGAATTTCTTGTTTGTGCAGTTGTAGCAGTGATAGTATGCGCTGCTAATATCACCACATTATCATCCGCACTCGGAACGGCGTTAAGATCCCAGTTAGCAGCGGTTTCCCAATTCCCCGAATTCGCAGATGTGAAAGTCGCCTTACTAATTGTTCCTGTTAAACTCACCGTTTTATCCGGCGTTACCGCAGGAGATGCACTCACTGTTATTGAACCATTGGCAGCACCTGTCGTAGAATTCTTCTTAAGCACAACATAAATAGTTGTACTTGCAACAGTTCCAGAAGTTGGCGTTAAAACAATAGGCGTAGAAGAATATCCTGAACCAGAAGTTGTAGAAATCTGATAACCCGTTGGTGGTGTAATTGTGATATTGTTACTTCCTAAAGTTGCACCAGAAACTGTGAAACTTTGTTGTGGTGAGTCAGAGGCTGTTGTTGCTGTAAACCCTGTTAACGAAGTTGGAGTTACAGTTGTATCAGCTGCTACTTGTTTAACTGTAACATTATCAAGTGAGCAATTATATCCAAAATTAGATACAAACTTAAAACCCACATAAAACGTTCCTTGATTTCCAGCACCTGATGGTAATATTATTTTTTTGAGCGACCATCCTGTATTAGAATCATAACGTCTGATAAATGAACCCGCATCAATCCAAGTTGTACCATCTAAAGAATATTGAACCTGAACACCTTCAGTTAAATTACTTGATCCTAAATTAGTATGATACCAGTAAAAATCTACTTGTACATCAGATATACCTGTTGAATTAAGAGGTTGTGTGATTAATCTTGTTGTATTTCCGTTTGAATAATTATACGAATTCCAGTATACAAATCTTGTACCTTCTTGAGGAGGAATTGTTGCGCTAGATGTGCTTCCTACATAACCAGATGTATTATATGAAAAGGAAGATGTACCTGTAACATATTGCTGAGTCCAGCATGTTGGAATAGTAGCCGAATTAAATCCTTCTGTCATTGGCAAAGCCACAGAAGAACAAGGCGTTGTAAAATTACCTCCTGCTACCCAACTACTTTTATCTGAAGTACTACAATTAGATCTTACCCACCAATAATAAGTTGTATTTGCTGAAACACTAACGTTTACAGATGTTCCTGAAGCAACATTTCCCGTTGGCGTTGTAGAAGCATCTGGAGCAGTATTGGTTGTTGATAAATAATATTGATAACCGCTTGCAGGTACTGAGGTAGGTGCAGTCCAACTAAGAGTTGCAGAACTGGAAGTAACGCCAGTTGTTGATGGAGAAGTTGGGGCGGCACAAGTTGCCGCAGATACTACAGTTACTTTGTAATTATCGAAAGTCGAAAATTGTGTTGCACCTGTACTACCTTGCCAATATGCTCCAGAAAAAGACATTGCGGTACTTGTATATGTATTATCTACAGTAGAAGTTCCTATTTGTGTAAGAGTTCCTGCTGAAGGATCTGCAAATGAAGTAGTTCCATCATCTCTTGTATATAAATTCCATGTATTATCGTTTGGGTTATAGGTAACTTTTACACTGATGTAATCTGTAAGATTTGTTGGTGTGTTTCCGTAACCTATAATAGTAGTTCTTGTCCCCTGTAAACCTGTCGAATATTTTATTAGCGCAATATTATTATTAGAACCTCCTCCCATTACAACTGCATATCCCGTTCCTGCTGTTCCTGCCGTTGCTGAAGTACCCGCCAGAATATATGCTAAACCATATGAAGTGGTTGCTGAAAAGCCAGCTAAAGCACTTGTTCTATTAGTTCTAAAATTAAATGTCCAAGTTACCAAACCTGAATTAGAATTTAAGGTTGAGCTAAAAGGAGTCGAGAAACTACTTAAAGCCACATTTGCAAATCCCCATCCAGCAACATTGGTGGTTGCTGATGCGTCATTTGTGACATCTAACTGTCCCGCAGAACTTCTTCTGGCACCCCAGTCTGCGCCAGATCTATTCACTGTCCATGGACTTGTCCCTATAACACCCGAAGTTGTATAGGTATCAGACTGAACCGATCCAAAATCATCACTAAAAACAGTTGTCTGCCCCCAAGCATTACTGCAAAGGAATAATATTAATAGTAATAAAAATTGATGGTAAAAAGTTTTTGTGTTTTGTGGATTAAATAAATTTTTCTTCATCGATATATAAGGTTCTATTTTAAAAAAGTAGAAATGAGGGCGCTAAATTAATTAATTTTTATATACTCATATAAAAAAAGTTAATTTATTTTTAATTAATTATTAATCTTAGAAATTAGATACGAATATTTAAATAAGTGTTTGATTTTTTTGACAGATACAAAAACAAGAAAAGGCACTTAAAAGTGCCTTTAATATTGGAAAATAAAATTCTATTTGATGAATTTCTTAGATTTTATATCTCCAGAGTTTTCGATTTTCATGATATAAACTCCGTTTAAAAAGTTACTAACATCAATCTTTGCCTCAGTATGATTTACATTAATTGTTTTAATTAATTTTCCAGACGCATCAAAAATATCAATCTTGCCTAATTTTTTGGATGATTTGATAACCTGACTATTGCCATCTTTATAAACGATAAAATCAGATTTGGAGTAAGCTCCAGTATTCAAAACTGCATCTTCCTTATATACAATCTCAAACCTACTTGCATCCGTCCCTTTAACCGCTGTGAATGTATAATTTGTATAAGTACTTAGATTGATATATTTATTTAACAATTTATCTTTTAAATAAACGGTTTGGTTACCATCAAAAATACCTTCTGGCGTCTGCAGACTGATGACATAACTTCCGTCAGCTGAAAAAACATTTCCAAGAGTTACTACATCCTCATTAGAAAAATTATCCTCTTTACCTTGGATTGCTAATTTTTTAGCGCCTAAAACTGAATAGAAAGAATCCGATCCTACAACAAATAATTCACCATCAAAATCTGTTTCATAATTATCAGTTGCACCTGGGATATAACCAATCAAAATTGTGTTAACCATATTTTTTGGAGATCTCATCGTCAACCAAAATCTATTTTTTGTTAAACCTTTTTGATAGAAAGTCCCGTTATCTGTAATTCTGATTCCGTTATTAAAGTCTAATGCACCTGCGGTTTTCGCCTGTACAATAAAAGCCTGCCCTACTTTTATATTGCCATTTGGTGTAATTCCACTTGGATTTTCAGGGTCATAATCTGCCCAATCATAAGCTGGCGGAACACCTCCGGAACCATTTAGAACCGCATAGTTATTCCCTGTATAGCCTGAACCCATTTGTGTAGAAGTATAATCTATATTAGTCCAGAACCAAGCTGTATTATAGATTTTGGAGCTATTCAAACTGTAAAGCAAATCGAAACTGATATTAGAAGGATAAGGATTTCCAACCAGATTATAACCTTTGTCTGCTCCGGCAGATTTTTGCAAACTTAAGAACTGAAGATTTCCATTATTTGGAACGCCTGTAAAGCTATAAGTTTTACCATATCCATCAGGCAAAGAATTCTCTGCACGGATTGCATAACCTTTTCCTGTTTGGAAAGTTGCATCTGAAGTCACCGTAAATTTATCCGTCGATTCGTTATACTGAAGATAACCATTTGAAGGTGTATTCGGAGAGAAACCACTTGCTCCCTTGATCGTTTGTCCTGCAACTGGAGAGCTCCAATATACATAATCTATATGTCCCGTTACATTATTCATATCAGAAACCTGTCTCTCAATCTTGATAGTTCCTTCATTAATTATATTATCAGTCTGAATCAAATTAGCATCGCTTTCTACCACAAAGCTATTAGCGGTAGAATTTAGATTCGTGATTTTATTTTTGACTTTAATAGGATAATTTGGTTTTACAAGCATTGTTCCTGCAGAACTCACTGTAAGCTCACAAACATCCAAATCACCATTAGTTTGAGTATTATAACTTCCTGCAATGATTACCTTGCTTCCCAAAACAGGCGTTCCATTTGACCAAATATTACTTGCCCAAGTATTAGACGCTGGTTTAATTTGTACTGCTTTTGTTGCTGCATAACAAGTTTGTGTATTTTCTCTTACCTGGCAGTAATATTGATAATTATCCAATCCGCTGACATCAGAGATATTCAATGTTTGAGAAGTTGCACCGGAATAAACCCCACCATTCGAAACGGCCGTCCAACTTCCCGTATTTCCTAATTCATACCATTGATATACTAATCCATTTCCTCCAGCAAAACCTTCTGTTGCAGTAAGTGTCAGAGACGCATTATTAACGCCACAAGTCACAGAATATGAAGGTTGCGTATTAACAACTGGCGGATTTTTAACCACTGGTGGTTGCGCTACGTCGCCTCCAGATAAACACTGTCCACTTGATAATGCTTGAGATGTCCATTCGTTAGAATCAAAAACCGTTTTTGGAGAGAGATAATCATTCTTTCTTCTTAGATAATAGCCGACTGTATTGGGTGCGTGAACATCATCTATAATAGTAGAACCTTTCATTAATCTAAAACCATCATTTGCATTAAATCCTGTAGAGCCAAAACTTCCGTTACCTGTAGGCGCGTATCCGCAGACAGAAGAACTCACTCCAATTACAGCAACAGCTCCAGACGCAACAGTTCCAGTTAAGTTAGCATAAGTTGTGTAAGTTCCGCCATAATCTCCGGCTCTTTGGATAGAATATGTACTCAAATTAACCGTAGCACCAGTTCTGTTATAAAGTGTGATAATACCACCTGAACCTCCATTTTCATCATAAAGTTCATAAATAATGATATCAGAAGCTGGCGTTGTAGAACCACCACTACCTCCGGTACCTTCACAATCTGTAACTAAATTATCAATCACATCAAAAGCCTGAGTGAAAGAACATCCACTAGCCAATGTTACTACAAAATTAGCATCGGTAGCTCCAGTAGGAATCAGTGCTTCGATTTTTCCTGATGATATCAAATCAAAAGGTACGCTCACACCATTATAAGTTACAGAAGCGCCAGTCATATCATTAACCGAAGTTGTAAATGTAACTTTAGTATTGGCTGGTCCGCTTGTTGGAAATGCTGTAATAGAAGGAGAAGTGGTACAAGTTCCCGTCCCCTGAATTTTAAATACATAAGGATTTTCATCAGAATCATTATTCGCAATACTTACATTAGCTTCTCTCAGTCCGGCAACTGTTGGATGGAATTTAATTTTAAATGATGTTGTACTTCCACTAATAACTGGAGAGACGGCTTGTTGTGTTACAATAAAATCGGAAGGATTGAGTCCTGTGATATTCACAACTGGTGTTCCTGTAAGATTAAGATTGGCTAAACCTAAATTTTCAATCACAAATTCTTTCTCTACAGAATCTGTCCCTAAGTTAGTCGCAGCAAACAGTGTATTATTAAGACCATAAGGCTCATCAAAATTATTTGGAATACTGATATTATTCCCTTTGATATTAATTTCCTGATTTGTAGGCTGAGTAATTGTAACTATATAATCTTCTACTTCCCCATCAAATCCCGTTTCACAAGAAGTTGGAGCAGATGAATATTTTGCACTCACTCTCATTTTTATATCACCTAGTACAGCAGTAGTTGGGACTGCAATACTAAGAGGCGAAAGAGATGTCGCTCCATCTGCTACGTTAGTCGCTGTTCCCAAATCAAATTCTTCTCCAGAGTCAGCAAAATCGCCATCGTGATTCCAGTCAAACCAAACTTTACTATATACAATATAATCCCCAGCTGTATTAACACGAACCGTTATTGGATAAGTTTCTCCTTTTACAACTGTTGTCGTTGGTGTAGTAAAATTGGTATATCCTACAGTTTTAGTTGCAGCAGTTGTATTTTCAATTGTATTAAATTTTACATGTCTAATTCCTGTATTATAATCTGTATTCCCTGAAGAAGCACAGTATGTAATCTCTGGTGTAACACAAACATCAGTTCCATCGCTCCAAGTTGTTCCTTTTCTTAGCCAAATTTTGAAGCAATATTCTGTTCCATTGGTAAAATTAGTTATTGCTTTACTGAGAGCTGTTCCTTTATACACCACCTGATTTCCGGCATTATTCCAAGAATCATCAGCAATGATACTGCTTCCGTCTCCAGATGGAATATAAGTTACGGCGCCTTGATTGGCTACAATCATAACTTCGTCAAAACAAGTTGCCGTGTTATGTGTCCACTCAAGAGTCACTTGATTATTTGATGGAGTCCCTGTGAAAGTTTTCACATCATCCTGAGCAAGAAGATTCAAAGCTCTTGAACCTGCAGATCCATTTGAAAACCTTCTGACAGAAGCACCATCTTGGTAGGCAAGAATCATAAATGAATAAATACCATTCTCTGTCAATCCGGAAATATCTACAGACGTAGCTGTACCTTTGTAGAGTAATTTACCTAAGGTTGTTGGTGTTGCACTATTAGTAGAAGCCGAAAAATTGCTATTCGCATAACTATAGTCTGTTAATGCAGTTGTAGGCGTTCCACTTGGCGTTGTGGCTCCAGCAATTGCAAAAACCATATAACCTGTTGGCACAACTCCAGATGTTGGTGCTGTCCAGGAAATAGTTCCTCCGTTATCCATTAAACAGGTTTGCGAAGCTCCAGTTACATTATTAAGGCTTCCACTAAAAGTTGTTGTGAATTCCTGTACACCTCCATAAGTATAAGTCGCCCCATTATAAAGATAGGCTTGAACAGCATAAGTTGTAGCTTCCGTAAGAGAAGTCGCAGCATAATTTGTACTTCCAAGGGTAACAGTCACATTCGTAACTCCGGCACCTCCAACAGTTGGTGTTGCATTAGTTGATTTTACAGAATATACAAAACCTTGAATTGTAGAAGCAGGACAAGTCCCTTGGGTGATTGACGTAGCTCGTAATGTTGCCGTAGTTTGGGCAAATGTCGTAATTGTATTAGTTGTGATTGCTTGAGCCGTACTTGTGGAATTACCAGTAACAGCTTTATTAACAGCCGTAGCTGCACCACCAGAAACTGCAATATTTCCATTATAAGTTTGATTAGCTACAGTTGGAGTCAGCGTAACATAAATGGTTTTCGAAGCAAGGTCGCCACCAGCATGCGAAAAGCCTGTCACAGAAATCCCACCCGATGTTTCAGAGTAAGAATATCCAGCTAATGAACCTAAGCTAATTGTTCCTGCTTTGAGTCCTGTTCCTGAGACAGTAAACGAAAACTCCTTAGACGAGCCATTACAGACTGTTCCAAAAGCTAAAGTTCCTGTATTAACAGTAAGTGTTTCTGTAACTGCTGTGATAGTTAAATTATTGGATGTTAAATTGGAAGCAGAAGCAAGTTCACTTCCGTTAATACTAATACTAAAGTTAGTAACATTAGCATCAAAATCTGTATTGTTATAAGCTAACGTAACCGTTGCTGTTGTTGAAGAATTATATGCAACACTTTGGATAGTTACTCCCGAAGGCGCATTGTTTAAGGTAAAATTTGAAGCATTCAATGTTGCGTCTGCAAATGTATCGTTGGCGAGTGTTAATCCAACTGTTGCTCCGTTAAGTGTTGCTTCATTCAGTGTTCCTGAAGCTGTTAAAGTTGGAGTACTAACTACTGGAGCATTCACAACAACATCATCTATATATATAGTTCCTGCCGTTCTGTAGAACTGGAATTCTATATTATTACTTGTATTATTTATAGTAGCAGTATATGTTGTCACACCAGAATTAGTAGGAGCAAAAGGAGAACCTGTAGCTGCCGTCCAACTTCCACCGTTAATTCTATAATTTACCTGAATACCATTAGTAGTAGCACTACCTCTTGCTTTAAACTGAATTGTACTTATTCCTCCCGTAGCAATAACCGGAGAGGTAATCTGTGAACCAGTTGCACTTCTTAGCTGACAATAGTTGCCGCTAAATCCTGCCACACCTGAGCCATTAATAACATCTGTACCATTCCAATTACCAGAATTCAAAACTATATTTCCAGTTGTATAACTAGAAGGCAAACCTGTTGTAAAATTTTCAGTAAGAACTTGTCCCCAACTATGGAAACTGATCAAAAAAAAGCAAGAAAAAAGAAATGTTTGTAGACCGGAAAAGCCTATCAACTTCCAAAAGGAAAGTAGATTTTTTTTCATCGAATTTATGTTTTATAAGGAAACAAATATAAGTTTATTTAAAATATAAAATTCAATTAATCAAATTTTAGCTATTATAAATTTTTAATTACAAAGCTTGAAAATCAACAAAACCATCTTGTATAGATGGTTTTGTTAACAATATTTTTCTTACTTATTATTTAATAATTTTCTTAGTTTTTAAATCGCCAGAATTTTCTGCTTTTATAATGTAAACTCCATTAACAAATTTAGAAGCATCAATTTCAAAAGTTGTTTCTTTGGTTTTTACAGAATACATTAATTTTCCAGATGTATCATAAACTTCAACTTTACCCAAAGATTTAGAAGATTTTACAATATAATTACCATTCCATTTATAAACCTCAAAATCGGATTTAGTCATAACGTCAGATCCTAATACAGCATTATCTTTATATACTATTTCGAATCGTGTTTCATCTGTTCCTTTACTTGCTGTAAAGCTGTAATCTTTTTCTTTGAGATTTGTTATAATATTCAGTAATTTATCTTTCAAATATACGTCTTGATTCTCTGCAAAAATCCCTTGATTATTTTCCAAACTAACTTTATAAGTGCCGTTTGCAGAATATTTAGCTGATACCGTAACGACATCACTATCAACAAAACTTCCTCTTGCCTGAATTTGAAGTTTATGTGAATCTACTTTAGAATAGAAAGAATCATCGCCAACAACAAGAATATCCGCATCGTAATCGCCCTCATAATTATTAGTAGCATCATCTATGTGTGCTATCAATATCGTATTAATAACATTTTGAGGAGAAACCAATTTCAACCAATAACGATTGGTTTGATCTGTATTCTTGTTATTATAAAATACTCCAGACTCGTTTGTTCTTACTGTATTATCAAAACTTATAACCTGGCCTGTTCCAAGATTTTTAGCTTGAACGATGAAACCCTGCCCCAATTTGATATTCTTTGTTGGGGTATACGCACCGGAAGATGGAGAAGGTGTTACTGTAGTATCACTGTAAGTTGGCGGCGTTCCTCCTGCCAAAGTAATTGTTGCATAATTGTTTCCTGAATAACTTGATCCTTGTTGCGTTGTAACTGGGGTAACATCTGTCCAGAACCATGCTTTTCCATATATTATATTTTTATTATTACCAAGATTATAAAATTTAATAAAATCAATATTGGACGGATAAGGATTTCCAATCAGGTTATAGCCATGCTCAACTGTTCCACCTGTACCCGTATTGGCCGACCTTTGGATATTTGTAGAAAATGATCCGTTATTTGGAGTACCAACAAATTTTAATGTGTTATCTGAAGTCAATACTGCAGGATCATAACTATCTTTACCTCTAATAGCATATCCTTTAGCATTAATAAATGTGGTTTCGGTAGCAGGAATCGCTTTGAATGTATCATTTGGCTCATTGTAGTAGAAAATTCTGTTATTTGGTGTTCCTACAGAAAAACCATCATTCAAAGTAGTATCATTTAATAGTTTTTGACCTGTTACTGGTGTACTCCAGTAAGTGTAATCCATTTTACGCATTTTTACATCGCGATGCGCTAATATTTTTCCGGAATTCACAACATTAGCATTATCTTGTAGCAATACTGCATCACTTTCAATTGTTAAATTATCATTATTGGAATTATTAGTAATATTAATATCATCGATAATTCTAAGTGAATTATTAGCCTTAACTGTAAGTTTAGCAGTATTAGCAATAGTTATTGTTTTTGCTTGAGCTGTTGCATTAATTTCCACTATTTTACCAGCAGGGATATTGGCACATTTTGTAACATCAGGAACTACCGCTGGAAACCAATTAGATCCAGTGCTCCAATCGGTTCCTGTACCTGTATATTGCATTTTACTTCTAACAATAGATGAGGTTACCGCCGTCTTATCACATGTTCCTAATGTGGCTTTAGCTGTATATGTAGTAGCCGTTCCCGGAGCAGCATATACCGTTGAAAGATAATCCGTACCATTATAAGGAGTCGTAAGTCCTACATCTGTATATAAACCTATAGAAGGAGACCATGTAACCAGTTTTTTATTACCGTCAAAAACAATATCATCTATATACCAATCAAACAAACCATAGCTTTCTCCCGTATATCTGAATCTTATGTAGAGTTGGTTATTCCCAATATAAGGCGTTAGACTGACATTACTAATTTGTGTTGCTGCAATATCTGCAGTAATTGCTGTTCTGCTCCATACATTAGTCCAAGAATTATTATCAGTTGATACATCAACATAAATCCCCCTTACATAGTTAGAAGTTGTATCAGCATCAAACATATATTTGAAGGATAAATTCAGACTTGTAAAGGCTGAAATATCCATCGGAATACTTTGAGAAGTAGATATATTGTATGGTAAAAACACCCAAGTTCCTGTAGTATTAGAACCTGAACTCCAACTCAATCCAGCTTCATAAGCAGTACCTCCAGCATTGTTGGAATTGTAATAAACCCCAATAATATTGGTATCAGTTCCAGCATATGCCCAATTACTACCAACTCCTGTAGAAAAATCCTCACTGTATGCCACAGCATTTCCTATTCCTCCACTCGCATCCAGCTTAACATAATCCATATCACATGCAACCGCAGAAGATGGCGTTTCTGTAATCGATACATTAGTTGGAACCGGATTTACCGTTACCGTCACCGTTTTTGTATTGGTTATACTTCCACTTGTTCCAGTAACTGTATAAGTTGTCGTAGTGGTTGGACTTGCCGTAACTGTAGCGCCCGAAGTAGAACTAAGTCCCGTGCTTGGTGACCAGCTATAGGTATATGAAGTAGTACTGGAAGCTGTCAATGTCGTTGAGCCTCCGGCACAAAAACTTGGAACAGCAGGTGTAATAACAATTGGATCTGGAGAAACATTGACAGCAATATCATCTAAATATAAATAAAACTGATTCGCAGCAGAGTAAGCCTGAAAACCAATATAAAAAACACCAGTAGAGCTAGGCACAAAATCTATTACAACAGAATTTGCAGTGGATGCACCTCCAGTAATGTTAGAATAATCTGCTAAAGTATTAATCATTGCTGCAACAGTATTATTTGTACCATAAGCCACTTTCATCTTTTCTACAAATGTGGAACTATTGTTATTATATTTAAATGTCAATCTGTATGATACCCCAGATGTTAAATTTAATCCTTTGGTAAAAAACCAGGTATTAGCAGCATTACCTGTATTCCAAGCATATCTTAATACTTGAGAAGAAAAACCATTAGCTGCAGGATTAGCAGCGGTTGCCCAAGAATTTCCAGAACCTGCATTAATAACTGTAGTACAACTTGGAATCGCTGGCGTTGTAACACTATTGAAATCTTCCAGATAAGGAATACTTACACTTGCACAAAGCGTTGTAAAACTTCCTCCATTGGTAGAAGAACTACAACCTCCAACATTAGTATTGACAATTTGATAATAATAAGTTGTATTTGAATTTAATCCCGAAGACAAAACATAAGATGAAGTAACTCCAGGAACCGAAGTCACTAAAGTTGTGTAACCGCTATTACTATAGATATTAAGTGTTGAACTGATGGCTCCGGCATTTCCACCTGCAGCAGATGCCCAAGTGAAGGTAGCTCCTGTGGAAGTAATTGTTCCAACAGAAAGTGATGTAGGAGCTGCAGCGCAAGTTATTTTATTGTCTGAAAGAGGTGATGTTGCCAAATAATAAGGCGCACCGATACATGCATTATTATATGAATAGATGTAATAATAATATCTTGTATTGCTCGTCAAAGCCGAATCTGTAAATGTCGTTGCATTGGCTGTTGTTGCACTTCCTTGAATCACGTAATAAGAATTCCCGCCCAAAGTCGCTGTATTGCCCGTAGTATATGAAGTTCCATTTACTGGTGTTGGCGCTGTGGAATTTGTACTTCTTAAAATAAGATAACCGCTAGGTGCTGTTCCAGGAGCTGTAAATGAACCAGTAATAGATGTAGCAGATGTAGTTCCAAAAGTCAAAGCTGTTGGTTGAGCTGCAGGTGTTGTACAAGCAACCGTATTATAAGTAATTGTAATTAAGCCATTACCTCCTTTACCTGTGGTTGCAGATATAGAACCAGCACCTCCATTACCAATTCCCGATACATAGCCAGTTTCGGCATTTCCAGGTGCTTGGGTCGCTGCTCCAGCATTACTTGTGGTACCAACAGTATTAGTAGTCGCTGTCAAAGATCCACTGATATAAGATGACCCTCCTCCTCCGGCAGAAGAATAATTAGTTGTTGATCCACTACTATAACCGCTTCCACCACCATAGTAGCCACCGCCACCGCCACCGCCATAATAAGAATAAGCTGCACTAAAACTGTTACCCGCTGCACCTTGTAAAGCTGTACCTATATAACCATTTCTGTTATCAGTTCCATTATATTGTCCGCCTGTTCCAGCTGCTGTTATTGTTGCTCCTCTACCGCTCGTATATGATGTACTAGCAGCATTACCACCATTTGTTCCCGCTGTAGCTCCTCCAGCTCCTCCATAAGATGAGTCTCCATAATATCCTCCACCTCCACCTCCAGCTGCAAGAGCCAAAACATTAGCTTGAGAAAGTGTGGCAGAGCTAAAGATACCACTATATCCTCCTCCTGAACCACCATAAGCTCCTCCTGATGCACCGCCTCCTCCGTAACCACCGGCAGAAACTGCACTAGTGTTGAGACTACCTCCTCCACCAACTACAATAGTAAGTGTCTGTCCAGAAGTGACAGCTAGTGTTCCTTTCAAAAATGCTCCGGAACCTCCAGAGCCATCAGACCCTGCCCCTCCAGCTCCCCATATTTTGACACTTACAGAAGTTACGCCAGATGGTACTACAAATGATTGTGCTGAACCTGTATAAGAAAAAGTTTGAGTGACCTGTCCTTTTACCAATGATAGAAAAGTAATGAACAAGATGGAAAAGACAAGCTTTCCCGAAAAAGCATAGAATGCTTTAACTAAGGTAAATTTTTTCATCATAATCTTTTGTGTTAATTAATTATTACGATGAAGCTAATGTATAACTTATTTCGAATTTTTTTGCCAAAAAAAATATTTATTTAAAAAAATATTTAATATAATATTTAAAAAAAAAGATTATCATTTAAAAAAAATAACATTATTAAAATAAAATTTTATCTACTATAAAGAAATAAATATTCATTTTATAATATAAAAAACACCAATAATATATATCCGAATCATATAATTGATAAAACACAAAATATTATGTTAAACAGATTTTCGGAAAAAAATTCAACATTGGATTAATAAAAAAAGCCTAAACAAATGAGACAAGTTTTTATTTATTAAGAGGTTTACTAAAGTACGACTGAAGTAAATTATACTTTGCAATGCCAAGTATATCATCAGTTAAGGTCGGCTCGGCTATTGATGAGGGGTAGGCAGCAAAAGTGATGCAGTAATGTATGACGCAGATAAATAACAAGCTTC
>Ga0308157_10000652_pt1 | contig 100781 bp, 84 predicted proteins | sample PhyBR1_FD_201035 | JGI IMG/M metagenome (GOLD analysis project Ga0308157, IMG submission 201035) | Phyllosphere microbial communities from UC Gill Tract Community Farm, Albany, California, United States - DLSLB.R1 | ecosystem: Host-associated > Plants > Phyllosphere > Unclassified | place...
ACGTCGAGAACGGCATCTACATCATCGGCGACGGCTCGTTCTCCATCGACCAGCAGCGTTACAACGCGCAGTTCGGTGGCCAGCTGTTCTATGAAATCAAGAACGGCCAGATCACCCGCATGCTCGAGGACGTGGCCTACCAGATCCGTACGCCGGAATTCTGGAATGCCTGCAGTGCCGTGGCCGACGAACGCGACTACCGCCTGGGCGGTTCGTTCTTCGACGGCAAGGGCCAGCCGGGCCAGGTCTCGGCCGTGTCGCACGGCTCGTCCACCGCCCGTTTCGACGGCATCAACGTCATCAATACCGCGCGCAGCCTCGGCTGATCGTCAAGGAGCTTTTGAACCATGAGCATCTTCACCGAACAGGAAGCCAAAGCCATCCTGGACAAGGTCATCGCGCTGTCCAAGGCCGATGAATGCACCGCCACGCTGGCCGGCTCGGTCAACGGCAATATCCGTTTCGCGCTGAACAACGTGTCCACCAGCGGTATCGTCAACAACGCACAGCTGGCCGTGCAGGTTGCGTTCGGCAAGCGCGTCGGCACCGCTTCGATCAATGAGTTCGACGATGCAGCGTTGGAACGGGTGGTACGCCGCGCCGAAGACCTGGCCAAACTGGCGCCGGAAAATCCGGAATTCATGCCGGCCATCGGCAAGCAGGATTACAAGCCCAGCCCGACCTTCAGCGAATCCACCGCGGCGATCGATCCGGATTTCCGTGCCAAGGTGGCCGCGGACTCCATCACCCCGTGCCGCGGCCATGGCCTGATCGCCGCAGGCTTCCTGGAAGACGGTAACGGCTTCTACGCCATCGCCAACAGCAACGGCAACTTCGGCTACCAGAAGTCGACCAGCTTCGACTACACCTGCACCGTGCGCACCGAAGACGGCCGCGGCTCGGGCTGGGTGGGCCGCAACCTGAAGGACGCATCCGACTTCAAGGCCGACCAGGACATCGAGATCGCCAAGCGCAAGGCCAGCGAATCGGCCGATGCCAAGGCGCTGGAGCCGGGCAAGTACACGGTGATCCTGGAGCCGGCCGCAGCGGCGGGCCTGATCAGCTTCATGATGAATTTCTTCGATGCACGCTCGGCCGATGAAGGCCGCAGCTTCCTGTCCAAGAAGGGCGGTGGCAACAAGCTGGGCGAGCAGGTCTACGACCCGAAGGTGAACCTGTTCGCCGACCCGTGGCACCCGGAAGCACCGGTACTGCCGTGGGATGGCGAGGGCATGGCGCGCGAGCGCATGGCCATCATCGAGAACGGCAAGGTGGCCAACCTTGATTACTCGCGCTACTGGGCGCAGAAGCAGGGCAAGACTGCCAGCGCCAGCGCCGGCAACCTGCTGATGAGCGGCGGCACCAAGTCGATCGCCGAACTGGTGCGTGGCACCGAGAAGGGCATCCTGGTCACCCGCACCTGGTACATCCGCATGGTCGATCCGCAGACCGTGCTGCTGACCGGCCTGACCCGCGACGGCACCTTCTACATCGAGAACGGCCAGATCAAGCACCCGGTGAAGAATTTCCGCTTCAACGAATCGCCGGTGATCATGCTCAACAACATCGACGAGCTGGGCAAGCCGGTGCGTGTGGCCGGTGACGAGTCGAGCTTCGTGATGATGATCCCGCCGATGAAGCTGCGTGACTTCACGTTTACCTCGTTGTCGGATGCGGTGTAACTGCCTTTTGCTTTTTGCCTTTTGCTTTTTGCTTTTTGCTTTTTGCTTTGGCTTTGGCTTTGGCTTTGGCTTTGGCTTCTAGCTTTGGCTTCTAGCTGCTGCCGTTGCAGTTGCTTCATCCCTTCTCCCGCCTGCGGGAGAAGGTGCCCCGAAGGGGCGGATGAGGGGAGCTCTTGCTCTACGTGCTTCAAGAGCGCCCTCACCCCAACCCCTCTCCCGTAAACGGGAGAGGGGCTTTCAGCTTCCTGAGATTTTGGCCTTTGTCCTCACCCCGTCTAACGCGAGCGCAATTCCTTCACCTGCTGCTGGGCGGCGCGGTGACGGCCGCCTTGCCGGGCATGGCACGCGCACAGGCCAGCCGCTACGACTTCTGGTTCACCCGCCTGCGCTACGACTCCGGTGACTGGGACGTGGATGCGCGCATGCCATCCAACCTGATCACCTCGCTGGTCGACTACACCACCCTGCGCGTGGACCCCAACGAGCACGTGATCGCCCTGTCCGACCCGAAGATGCTGCGCGCACCGTTCTGCTACCTGGCCGGCCACAAGCTGGTCGAGTTCAACCCGGACGAGCGCCGCAACTTCGAACGCTACGTGCGCGCCGGCGGCTTCGTCTTCGTCGATGACTGCAACCACGACATCGACGGCCTGTTCGCCACCTCCTTCGAAGCACAGATGCGCAGCATCTTCGGCGCCACTGCATTGAAGAAGCTGCCCAACAACCACGCCGTCTACAACAGCTTCTTCAAGTTCCCCGAAGGCCCGCCCGCCACCGGCTTCGAGCTCAATGGCTGGGGCGACGACCTGGTCCACGACTACCTCAAGGGCATCGAAATCGATGGCCGGCTGGGCGTGCTCTACAGCAACAAGGACTACGGTTGCGAATGGGACTACGACTGGCGCAACAAACGCTTCCTGGCCGAAGACAACACCAAGTTCGGCGTGAACATCGTGATGTACGCACTGACGCATTGACCCCACAGGTGACCGCATGACCGCCCCCAATTTGGACTCATTGCTGCCGCGCCTGACCGAGCTGCGCAGCGCGCTCGCGCAGGCCGTGGTTGGCCAGCATAACGTGGTCGAACAACTGCTGATCGGCCTGCTGGCCGGGGGCCACTGCCTGCTCGAAGGCGCGCCCGGACTGGGCAAGACCCTGCTGGTGCGCTCGCTCGGGCAGGCGCTGGAGCTGCAGTTCCGCCGCGTCCAGTTCACCCCTGACCTGATGCCCAGCGACATCCTCGGCACCGAGCTGCTGGAAGAAGACCATGGCACCGGCAAGCGCGCGTTCCGCTTCCAGCAGGGCCCGATCTTCACCAACCTGCTGCTGGCCGACGAACTCAACCGCACGCCGCCGAAGACCCAGGCCGCACTGCTGGAGGCCATGCAGGAACGCACGGTCAGCTACGCCGGCACCACCTACGCCCTGCCCTCGCCGTTCTTCGTGCTGGCCACGCAGAACCCGATCGAGCAGGCCGGCACCTACCCGTTGCCCGAAGCGCAGCTGGACCGCTTCCTGCTGCATGTCCGCGTCGACTACCCCAGCGAAGCCGAAGAGCGCGACATCCTGGCGCAGACCACCGGCAGCCACAGCGGCGTGGTGCCCAAAGTGATGGATGCCGAAGCGGTGAAGGCATTGCAGGCGGCGGTGCGCGATGTGCATATCAGCCCCGACCTGCTGAGCTGGATCACCCGCCTGGTCCGCGCCAGCCGCCCCGGCGACGGCGCACCGGCTGAAGTGAACAACTGGATCAAATGGGGCGCCGGCCCGCGCGCCGGTCAATCACTGGTGCTGGCCGCCAAGGCCCGCGCCCTGCTGCAAGGCCGCTTTGCCGCCACCCGCGAGGATGTACAGGCCTTGGCCGCACCGGTAATGCGCCATCGCCTGCTGCTGTCCTTCGCCGCCGAGGCCGAGCACAAGAGCGCCGACGACGTGATCGCCGCACTGCTGCGTGCGGTGCCGTTCCCGGCCTGATACGACCCCTGAAGCATGGCCGCCCCCACGCCACCGCTGATCCCTGCCGATGTGCGCAGCCGCCTGCGTAGCCTGCGGCTGTGGCCGCAGCGGGCCACCGGCAGCCGTGGCATCGGCGCGCACGCCAGCCGCAGCCGCGGTGCCGGGTTGGAGTTCGCGCAGTACCGCGCCTACGAACCCGGCGACGAGCTGCGCCAGATCGACTGGAAGCTCTACGCACGCTCGGACCGGTTCTTCGTGCGCGAATCCGAACGCGAAAGCCCGATCACCGTCTGGCTGCTGCTCGATTGCAGCGCCTCGATGGGCCAGGCCGACCAGGCACGCCCGGACTGGCAGCGCTTGGACGCCGCCAAGGCACTGGCGGCCTGCGTTGCCGAGCTGGCCATGCAGCAGGGCGACGGTTTCGGCCTGATCGCACTGGGCGCTGATGGCGTGCAGCTGCTGCCCGCCGGCAACGGCTTGCGCCAACGCGACCGCCTGCATCTGCAGCTGCACGCCCTGCGTGCGCACGGGCAATGGCCGCCGCAACAACGTCTGTCACCGCTGTGGGAACGCATTGCCAGCAATGATCTGGTGATGATGATCGGCGACGGCTTCGACGAGGCCGGTATCGAACTTGCCGAGCGCCTGGCCAAGGCTGGGCGCGATGTGGTGCACCTGCAATTGTTGACGGTGGAAGAACGCGATTTTCCGTTCCGCGATGGCCACCGCTTCCGCGACCCCGAAACCGGCGAAGAACTGCTCAGTGATGGCGCCAGCGTGCGCAACACCTATCTGGCCCGGCTCGGCGAAGCGCAGCGCGTGCTCGATGCACGCCTGCAAACGGCCGGCATCCGCCACGACACCGCCTATCTGGACGAAGCCATCGACGCGCCCTTGCAGCGCTTGTTCGGGCGCCGCGCCGGGAGTGGTGCATGAGCTTGCTGTGGTTATTCCCGGCCGGTTTCATCGCGCTTACGGCACTGCTGCTGCCGCTGCTGATCCATCTTGCCCGCCGCAGCGAACAACGCATCATCGACTTCGCCGCGCTGCGCTGGCTGTCGGCCAAGCCACGGCCGCGTCGGCGTATCCGTTTCGACGAATGGCCGCTGCTGCTGTTGCGGCTGCTGTTGCTCACCCTGCTTGCGCTGCTGCTGGCGCGCCCGGCATTGACCGGCGTGGCGGATAGCCAAGCCCGCGTCGCAGTGCTACCCGGCCTTGATCTGGCTGCCGCACGTGCAGCGGTGGGCAATGCCGATGCGCAATGGCTGTGGCTGGCACCGGGCTTTCCGCGCACCGACAAGGCGGCAGCGCCCCCGGCAGCGCAGCCGTTAGCCAGCCTGCTGCGTGAGCTTGACGCCAGCTTGCCTGCCGATGCGTCCCTTACCGTGGTGGTGCCGTCGGTACTGGATGGGCTGGACGCGCAGCGCGCCCAGCTCTCGCGCGAGGTCCGCTGGCAGGTGCTGGAACAGGCGCCCGTCGCTGCAGCGCCAACTGCGCCCGCACCACCACGCCTGCAGATCCGCCATGACACCGAAGGCAAGCAGGGCCTGCGCTACCTGCAGGCGCTTGTAGCCGCCTGGAACAGCCCCAAGGCCGACGCCGCCAACGACGATGTCGCGTTCACCGATAACGCGGCATTCCACATCTGGTTGTCAGCCAAACCACTGCCCGCCGGCCTCCTGAACGGCCCCAACGCTGGCGGACGCCTGCTGGTGGATGCACGCACGCCCGTGCCAGCAGACGCACAGCGCATGCCGCTATGGCGCGACGCAGACGGCAGGCTGGTACTGGAGCAGATCAACACCGCACAAGGCCAGTGGCTACGCTGGGCCGCACCGCTGCAAGCCGCCAACCTGCCCGTGCTGCTGGACGCAGGGTTTCCGGCACAGTTGCGCGCCATCCTGCAGCCGCCAGCCGCTGCAGGCCGTGCCCAGGCAACGACGATGCAGCCGCTGACCGGCGCTGCTGCGTATCCGCAGCCAGCGAAGGAAGTGAGTCACTGGCTGATCCTCGCCATCGCCTTGCTGTTCCTGCTTGAGCGTTGGCTTGCCAGCGCACCGCGGCGTCGGGGTAGCGCATGAAGGCGCGTGAGCTGCTGCAAACGGCGCGACGCCGTCGCCTGCTGGTCAGCGTGGTCACCGGCCTGCCGCTGGCCATTGCACTGGGCCTGGTCGCTGCACGCGTTCTTGGCCTGGATGCGGCGTACATCGCCGGCACCTTCGCCTTGCTGTTGGTCGCTGCGGTTGCGGTCTGGCGCGCCCGTCGCCTGGATGCGCGCTGGCTGATCAAAAGACTGAACGAACATCGGCATTTCCAGGACAGCGCCGATCTATTGTTCGGCGTTCCCGACACACTCAATCCGCTGCAGCAACGCCAACGTCGTCATGTCGAACAGCAACTGCAGCGTGACCCACCGGACCTGCGCCCACGCTGGCCGTGGCGCGCGGTCTTGCTGTGCTGGCTCGGCGCCCTGCTGCTGTCCGCCACTGCGGTGATGTGGCCACGCGCTGCCGGCGCACCCACTCCATTTGCAGGCGCAGGCCCCCGCGACAGCGCCACCCGCAACAGCGCGCCGGTGTTGCGTGGCACCTGGCTGCAGGTCAGCCCACCGGCCTATAGCGGCCAGGCCGCAAGCTCGGGCGACAAACTGGATGCGCGTGCGCTGCAGGGCAGTCGCCTGCAATGGCGCCTGCAATTTTCGCCGCAGCCGCAACAGGCGTGGCTGCAGTTCCACGATGGCCGCCGCATTTCCTTGCAAGCCGATGGCGACTACTGGCGTGGCAGCGACGTATTGCAGCGCGCTGGCCTGTATCGCATCCACACCACTCCTGCCCTGACCGATGCCGGTCGTGCCTATCGCCTCGACGTGGTCGTTGACCGCCCACCGCAGGTGAAGGTGATCGAGCCGGCACAGACCCTCAACCAGGCCGCACCGCGCCAACGCAGCTGGCAGCTGCGCTTTGAAGCCACCGACGATTTCGGCGTGAACAGCACCGCGACGCTGGACATCACCACGGCAAAGGGCAGCGGCGAGAACATCAGCTTCCAGCAGCGCCAGCTCAGCCTGAGCGGCAGCGGCCCGGCCAACGCGCGGCGCTTCGCCTACAGTGCCGACCTGGCCGCATTGGGGTTGGAGCCGGGCGATGAAGTGGTCGCGCGGCTGAGCGTGCGCGACAACCGCAGCCCGCAGCCACAGGAAGCGCGCAGCGCCAGCCTGATCCTGCGCCTGCCCAGTGAACAGCAGGTGCAGGCCAGCGATCTGGAAGGCGCGATCAAGAAGGTGATGCCGGCCTACTTCCGCAGCCAGCGGCAGATCATCATCGACGCCGAAGCCCTGCTCAAACAACGCGGCAGCCTGGACGCGGACACCTTCACCAAGCGCGCGGATGCCATCGGCGTGGACCAGCGCATCCTGCGCCTGCGCTACGGCCAGTTCCTGGGCGAGGAAGCCGAAGGCGGTGCCAAAGCCCCGCCCACCGGTGACCTGCCGACCAGCGATGCACCCACGGCCGACAGCCACGCCGATCACGCCGAGGATGACGGCCACGATCACGGCGGCAGCAGCGGCGCCGCGCCGGTATTCGGCAGTGCCACCGATGTGCTGTCCGAGTACGGCCACACCCATGACCACGCCGAAGCCGCGACCCTGCTGGACCCGCAGACCCGCGCCATCCTCAAATCCGCACTGGACCAGATGTGGCAGTCCGAGGGGCATCTGCGGCAAGGCCATCCCGATCAGGCTCTACCCTATGCCTACAAGGCGTTGGGCTTCATCAAGCAGGTGCAGCAGGCCGAACGCATCTACCTGGCACGCGTGGGCAGCGATCTGCCACCCATCGACCTGGCCCGGCGCATGACCGGCAAGCGCGACGGCCTGGGCAATCGCGGCGTACAGCTCGGTGCACGTCCGGCCGCTGATACCGGTGTTGCCAACGCATGGCAGGCGCTGGCAACCCATTCGCAGGATGTGGATCTGGATGCACTCACGCGCTGGCTGGACGGCCATCCCGATGCCGTGCCCGATCCCTTGGATGTGGTCGCGGCCATCGATGCACTGCGCCAGCAGCCGGCCTGCCAGCGTTGCAGGCAGCAGCTGCGCGACCAGCTCTGGCCCGCCCTGCGGCGCGCCCAGGGCCCACCCGCGCGCCGCTATGCGGCCGACACGGTGGGTCGCCGTTATCTGGAAGCACTTGGCGCACCGACGGAGCCCGCACGATGATGTCCTGGCTGCCGTTGCTGTTGATCCTGCTTGCAGTCGTACTGGCCAGCCTGCGCTTCGCGCTTGCACCGCGCCCGCGTGCGCCGCGTCTGGCAGCACTGCTGCTGTTGCAGCTGGTCGCCGCAGTGCTGCTTTACTTCACCCTGCAGCCGCCCGCGCGACCTGGCCATGCCGGCACCCTGGTGGTTGCCACTGCAGGTGCGGATGCAACGGCGCTGGCGTCGGTGCCCGCGGCGACGGTTGTACGTCTGCCCGAAGCACCGCGCTTGGCTGCTGCAACGCCGGTGCCGGATCTGGCAACCGCATTGCGCCAGCACCCGGGCACGCGCGAGGTGGTCATCATCGGCCAGGGCTTGCCCGCCCGTGATCGCGACGTCGCGCTGCCTGCGCTGCGCTTCCTGCCCAACGCGGCACCGCGTGGCCTGGTGGAAGTACAGGCACCGCCATTGCTCGCACCTGGCGCCAGCTTCAACGTGCATGCACGCGTGCAAGGCCTGCCCAACGCGCGCGTTGAGCTGCTGGATCCCGCCGGCCATCGTGTGGCCATCATCAATCCCGATGGCGCTGGTCGCCTCACGCTTGCCGCCAGTGCACGCGAACCCGGGGACGTGCTGTTCACCCTGCGCGCGCTCGATGACAAGGGCAAGGTGCTGGATCAGCTGCCGGTCCCAGTGCGCGTGCGCGCCGTGCCCGCTCCGACCCTGCGCCTGTTGGCCGGCGCGCCAGGTCCGGAACTGAAGTACCTGCAACGCTGGGGCAACGATATCGGTGCCACCGTGCAGACCAGCATGCTGGTCGGTGGCGGCCTGCAACTGGGTGACGCACCCGCAGCGCTGGATGCGGCCAGTCTGGCGCGGCTGGATCTGCTGCTGCTCGACGAACGTCGCCTTGCCGCCTTGTCGTCAGCGCAACGCAGTGCGATCACTGAAGCAGTGCGTGGCGGACTGGGCGTATTGGTGCGCACCAGCGGCGCATTGGACGGCAGTGCGCGCCGCGCCCTGCGTGACTGGGGTCTGCAAACACGTGGCGGAGACCAGACCAAACCGGTCACCCTACGGAGCACGAACGATGTCGGCCAGGACGCCGTCGCTCTGGTGGTCGAACGATTCAACATCGATGTCAGCGGCACCGACGTAGTGCCCTTGCTGGTGGCCGCGGATGGCAGTGCGATAGGTGGCTGGCGCGCACTCGGCCTTGGTCGTGTTGGCATCCTGCCGATTACCGACAGCTATACGCTGGTACTGGCCGGACACGCAGCCGCGCACGCCGAGATCTGGAATGCAGCCTTGGCCGCGTTGGCAAGACCGCTATCGACTACCGCCCCGCCATCGCTGCCAGCATGGGCATGGAGCGGCGAGCGCATCAGCCTGTGCGGCTTGAAAGCGCCTGTGCAGCTGCTTGGCGAAGATGGCTCGGGCACACTGTTGTTGCCTGATCCTGCCGCCGGCGGCTGCGTCGCCGCGTGGCCGCAACACGCGGGCTGGCACCACATCGATGCGGCCGGGCAACAGGAAAGCCTGCTGCTGTTGGATCCAACCAAGGCAGCTGCCATGCACGCTCAACAGATGCGCGATGCAACACTCGCCTTGAGTGGTGGTAGTGCACGTTCAGCGCCGCTGCCGATTCCCGGCCCGCGCTGGCCATGGCTGTTGGGCTTCGTCGTTGTTGCCGCCTTGCTGTGGTGGATGGAACGCAGGCGCGCACCGTAGGCCACAGTGGCCTGAGTTGCACGACCGTTCTGTCTCGGCCTGCGACCCAGGCCCGGGCATCGCATGACCCGCATCACTTATTCATGTTGTTCTTCACCCATTGGCAACCGTGCTGAGGTAGAAACACACACGCAGGGGGTTCCAAGCTAGGGGTCCTACCGATGATGCACCGTCATACCGCAGTGCTGCTGTCTGCCGTCATCACCAGTGCCGTAGTCGTTCCCGCACTCGCTCAAACCGCCATCAAGGCACCTGTTGCCGACACTGAACAGGTGTTGGACATGCAGTTGAAAATGGAAGAAGCACGCATGCTGCCCTTGCGTGCGATGTATGCGCGTTACATGCAGCAAGCGTATCGCCGCTATCCCAGCATCCCCCGCGGCACCTTGGAGTCGCTGGCCTACGTGCAGAGCCGTTGGTCGCCGTTGCAACCCGACGCACAGGACCAGGACGCCGCACACCTGCGCATGCCACCCTCCTGGGGTGTGATGGGCCTGTATGCCGGTGGTGGCTTTGAAGACCAGGTGGGTGAAGCGGCAAAGCTGCTCGGCGTTTCCGCTGCTGCCGTCCGCACCGATGCCGCCACCAACATCCTGGCCGCCGCCGCATTGCTGGACGCACAGATCCGCCAGGATCATCCCAACGCAGGCAAAGCGGGCGCACCCGAACCCGAAGCCATCCGTGCTGCACTGATGCGCTATGCCGGCTATGCACCCGCGGCAGCGGTTGTCGCGCAGAAGAGTGCGGTGGACGATTACGCACGCACCAGCTTTGCCTACGATGTGCTGCTGGCGCAGGACCGCGGCGTCAATGACCGCGGCATCGTGGTACCCGAACGCGCGATCGCCTGGGAACAGGCCTTCGATGCACCGCAGCTGGTAACACTGAGGGCGCCAATGGTGCGCCTGGACATCAGCAAGGATCGCGTGGAGACCGATACCTTCCAGGTGGACCCCATCAGCGAGACCCTGCAACGCCGTGACACACCCACCACAGCCAACGCAGTGGCTCCAGCGTTGGACGCCGGCATCCAGAGCACAGACTACGGCCCGGCGATATGGAGCGCGGCGTCCTCATCCAACTACACCGCCTCGCGCTCCGCGGCAGTGAGCGCAGTCGCCATCCATACCGCGCAGGGCAGCTACGCCGGCACCATCTCCTGGTTCAAGAACGCCTCGGCCCAGGTGAGTGCGCACTATGTGATCCGCTCCTCCGATGGTCAGGTCACGCAGATGGTGCGCAACGCCGACACGGCCTGGCACATCCGCAGCCAGAACAGTTTTACCCTGGGCATTGAGCACGAGGGGTATATCGACAACAGCTCGTGGTACACCAATGCCATGTATGAGTCATCCGCTGCGTTGGTGCGCAGTTTCTGCGCCAAGTACAGCGCGATCAGCTGTGCCAGTGCCTACAAGGGTGCGGCCAGCAGCGGCATCAACGTGCTGGCCACCAGCGTCAAGATCAAGGGCCACCAGCATTACAGCGGCCAGACTCATACCGACCCGGGCATTAACTGGAACTGGGCCAAGTACTACACGCTGCTGAACCCGGGCAGCGGTGGCGGCACCGGCGCGGTTACCTATCTGGATCGCTTCGAGAGCAGCGTTGGCCATTTCAATACCAGCCCCAGTTACTCGGGCAGCACCACCGGCATCAGTACCGCATCCACGGCTACACGGGATTGCACGACGCAGAAGAACGGCAGCTGCTCGCTTCGCGTGTTGCTGAAAGACAACACCGCAAGCACCGCCGCGTGGGCAGTGCGCCTGTTGTCAGGCAGTGGCACGCCGGCCAGCAATGCCGCGTTGACCCGCAGCAATGGCGTGGTTGGGTTCTGGGTGTGGAGTGGCGGCGCGGGAACCACGGTGGGTCTTGGCATCGATGACAGTGATGGCACCGAGCGTTCAACCAGCAAGGCGATTGCGGCCAATACCTGGACCTATGTGTCGTGGTCGTTGAGTGATGCGGCGCAGTGGAATGCGTGGGTGGATGGCAACGGCACGATCACTGGCAGCAGCGTGAAGCTGGATGCGATCTGGCTGTATCACGCCAATACCGCGTATGACGTCAATGTGTATATCGATGATGTGCAGATAAAGAACTAATAAGCGGTTGGTTGGGGGTGGTGCGGTGTGCCTGGGGTTCCGTGTGGGAGCCCCGGGTGCGCTGCGCTTACCCGGGCTACGGGTGGGTGGCTTTGGCTTTGGCTTTGGCTTTTTCCCTTCTCCCGCTTGCGGGAGAAGGTGCCCCGAAGAGCCTGCCCCCGCGAAGGCGGGGGGGCGGATGAGGGGAGCTTTTGGTTTTGCGGTAAAGCCCCTGCCGAGCATGGCTCGGCACTACAGGTAAAGCCTGGCCGGATTGTTTGGAAGCCGCCGACGAGGTGCCTTATTTGCGGGCAGTGAAGATCGGGGTCAGGTAATCGGCCTTGCCTTCGATGCGCTCCAGCGTCGGGTAACGCAGGCCATCGTGGTAGTCGATGCTCAGCGTGCGGTAGACATCCATTTCCTTGACCAGCAGGCGTACCGGCTGCTTGGTGTCCTTGGCTGCACGCACCGCTTCTTCCAGTTCGTCGGCGCTGTATTGCAGGTCATTCACCGCCAACACCTGCATGCCGGTGCCAACGCCGGCATTGAACGCGGCGCTGTCCCAACGCACTTCATTGACGTAACCGGCAGGGCTCAGCGACACACCCAGCGAATAGATGAAATTGGCGCCGCGGCCCTTCATCATCGCCTTGAAGTAGGCACTGGGCTTGTCCTTGTACACCAGCTTCCAGCCAGCGGCTTCGATGCCGCCAACCAGACCGGCGCGATGGTCCACGCGATCACGCAGGAACTGCGACCAGTCGCCGGTCGGCTGCACCTGCTCCAACGTCGCAGCGACGTCTTCGAAGGTATAGGTGTCCGGGCGTTCCCATTGGCCGTCGTTCTGGCCGAAGAAGGCCTTGGCGAAATCGTCCAGGCTGCGCTTGCCGCTGCTGAGCGTGCGCAGGCGCACGTCAGCCTCCAGCCACAGCATCTGCCCGCCCTGGTAGTAGTCCTCGCTCATCTGGTAGCCACGATAGGGCTTGGGCTTGCGGCGGGCGATCACCGGGTCGTTGGTGGTGTCGCCGAGCGAGCGCCACTCCAGGCCGGGGCGGTTGTCGGCATAGGTGGCCGCCACCATCGCCAGTGCATCGCGCGAGGCTTCCTGCGGGCGGATGCCGGCGCGGGCGGTCAGCACATTGCCCCAGTATTGGGTCTGGCCTTCGTATACCCACAGCAGGCTGCCCTGCATCGGCACGTTGTAGTTGAGCGTGGCCAGGTCAGCCGGGCGGCGGTATTTGCCGTCCCAGGAATGGGTGTATTCGTGGCCCAGCAGATCGCTGCTGCCGACCTTTGCATCCCAGCCGCTGAAGTAGTCGCGGTCTTCGCTGTTCTCGCTGGAGCGCTGATGCTCCAGACCAATGCCGCCAAGCTGGTTGGTCACTGCGAACAGGAAGTCGTAGTGGTCGTAATGCTCGGCACCAAACAGCTTGCGGGCCTGGGTGACCAGCGCGCGGTGCTGTTCGATGTGCTCGGGCTTGGCTTCCAGGTCCTTGGCGCGATCGGCAAATACATTCAGGCGCACCGGGCGTGTGCCGGCCGGTGCCAGATCGAACATGCGGTGGTAGCGGCCGGCGAAGACCGGCGAATCAACCAGGATTTCGAGATTGGTCGGCGCGTAGTTGACGGTGTCGCCGTTACGGCTGGCCACGGTCAACGCGCTGGCCGCGTCCCAACCCTGCGGGTAGCGCGCACTGGCCTGGTAGGTGATGGCATGCGCGGCGTGGCCGGCCGGGTACAGCAGCATCGCGTTCCACTGCAGGTTGAGCATGTTCGGCGTCATCACCGTGCGGCCCTGCGCCGAGTCGGTGGGGCTGAGGAACTGGAAGTCCATGCGCAGTTCGCTCACACCCTCGGGCACCTGCACATTGAAGGTGTAGACATCAAGCGGGTCGCGCACCCAGTCCAGGCGCTGGCCGTTGCCGGTAACCACCAGGCCGGCGAGCTTTTCGATCTGGCCGCTGGGCGAATGGTTGCCCGGCAGCCAGGCCGGGTAATGGAAGCGCTGCAGGCCTGCCTGCACCGGCACCGTCTGCCGTACCTTGAACACGCGCTGGCCCAGGTCGGTGGCATCGACTTCCAGGCGGATCGTGCCCGGATAGGCCGCCTCGCTGATCTTGATGCCGCGTGCATCCACGTCCGGCACGTCCGGCGCCGCGTTGGCCAAACCCATGGCGGCCATCAGGGCCAACCCCAGCACTGCAGGACGGAGCACATGCATCATCAACCTCTCGTTGGTCACAGAGGTCCATCATGCGCCATGCCAACCGCCGGTGACACGGGCCGTTGGTCATCCGCATGCACCTGTAGTGCCGAGCCATGCTCGGCAAGGCCTCATGCAGAAATCTGAATCACCCGCAATGCGATGGCGGGTAATCGATGTGTCTGCGCGCACGGTGTTGCTGCGAAACCACGAATGCCTGCCGGTCCGGCATTCGTGATGTATGGCTTCGCGGCCTAAGCCGCTGCCGCTACTGGGTGCGGACGAAGATCTCCACGCGGCGGTTGAGCTGGCGGCCGCCGGGGTTGTCCTTGCCAGCTACTTCGTTCGGGGCGACTGGCTGAGACTCGCCGAAGCCATGCGCAGTGGCGTCCTTCGCCGCGCCGCGTTGCTGCAGGGCGGCTACCACCGCCTGTGCACGACGCTCGGACAGGCTCTGGTTGTAGTCGTCGCTGCCCTTGGCGTCGGTGTGACCACGGATTTCCATCGCGCTGTCAGGCACCTTGGCCAATGCGCCCGCCAGCACATCCAATACCTTGCCCGCATCCGGGCGGATGTCGGCCTTGTCGAAGTCGAACAGCACCTTGTCGTTGAGGGTGATCACAAACCCACACGGCGCGCCCGATGGCTTGAACTTGTTCAACAGCGGGAACTTGCCGGCCGGCGGCAGTGGCGGCAGCGGCGCCATCTTCACCTCGCGCTCTACTGCGCCCACGCTGCCGCTGCCATCGCCACGGTTCTCGACGATGCTTTCCGGGCCACCAATCCATTTGCCGGAGCCGTCGGCAGCGATCTCGATGCTGCCTTCGCCACCTACCCAACTGCCGGAACCATCACCGTGGTTTTCGATGGTGCCGAAGGCGCCCACCCAGCTGCCCGCGCCCTTGCCGTCCAACTCGATGGTGCCGTACTCGCCCACATAGCTGCCGGAACCATCGGCGTTCACCTCGAACGTGCCGGCGCCGTTCACCACCTTGCCGCTGCCATCCGGGTTCACTTCCACCACGCCATCACCGGTTACCGCCTGGCCGCTGCCATCGGCGCCGACGTTGAACACGCCCTGCTTGCCAACGCGCTCCAGGTTGCCCTGCTCATCGACATTGGTGAAGCCGCTTTCATTGACCAGGCCGCCATCGGTGGCGCAGTTGGCAGGCCGGACACTGATGCCGGCCACCGGATCGATCAATTCCTGCATCGAGCTTTCCAGTTGCTTCTGCGCCGGGCCCACGCCTTCGATGCTGGGCACCATGATCGGCGGGATCACCGGGAACTCGATGCTGCCTGCGGTAAGGACTTCCGTGGCCTGGGCTGCAGGTGCAGCTTCCGTAGTGGCCGGTGCCGATGGCGTTGCCGCCTGGTCGCTGGAAGGTCCACGCCCACAGGCGCTGGCCAAGACGGTGAAACAAGCCAAGCTCACGGCGGCAACACGCATGCAGCAACTCCCTTTGTGCGGAGTGCGCATTTTTGCCAAGGCCTTGTTCAAGTTCCGTGACCGCCGCGCATTCACGCTGGGCTGCGCTCAGGTTTCATCCAGTGCCGCAAACGAGGCCGCCAGGTGATCGATGAACAAACGCACCGACGGCAGCAGGCCACGCCGCGAGGGAAACACTGCATGCACGATTTCCTTCGGCGGCGCCCAACCCGGCGCGACATTGACCAACTGCCCCGCATCCAGGGCCTCGCGGATGATCATGGTCGGCAACTGCGCCACGCCAACGCCGGCCACGGCTGCTTCGCGCAGCGCCAGCATGCCGCGCGTGATCAGGCGTGGTTGATGTGGCACGTCGGCAAGCGCGCCCTCCGGGCCGATCAGGTGCCAGACGTGTTCGCTCTGCGGCACGCCCAACGAAACGCTGGGCAGACGATGCAGATCGGCAGGCCCATGTGATTCGCCGCAGCGCTGCAGCAGCGAGGGTGCTGCGACCAGACACTGGGTGCGTTCGCCCAGCACCCTCAGCACCAGCTCGCTGTCCTCCAGCGGCGGCGGGCGCACGCGGATGGCGACATCGATACCCTCGGCGATGACATCGACGCGGCGGTTGGTGGCGTCCAGATGCACTTCCACATCGGGGCAGTGCGCCATGAAGTCGGCCACCATCGCCGCCACCCGGAAATCCAGCAGCATGGTCGGGCAGCTGACCCGCACCACGCCGCGCGGCTGCGAGCGGGTGACCTCGATCGACTCGGCGGCCGCCTCGGCTTCAACCAGCATCGCCCGGCAGTGGGCGTAGAAGGTCTGGCCGATCTCGGTGACCGAGAAATGGCGGGTGGAACGCTGGATCAGGCGCACCCCCAGGCGCTCCTCCAACACCGCGATGCGCCGGCTCAGCTTGGACTTGGGCTCGCCCAGCGCGCGCCCGGCCGGGGCAAAGCCGCCGTGCTCGACCACCTTTGCGTAGTAGTACAGGTCATTCAGGTCCTGCATTGCGGCCCCATCGTTCACCAAATGGGACTATGAGACCACTTTTTGCCGTCTACCGGCGTGATCGTCCCAAACCTAATCTTTGCCCCATCGCAGGCGCCGCCCCGGCGCCGCACAAGGAGCAGACAGATGAAGAAGATCAGTGGCCTGTATAGCGCCCCCCGCCCGCACTGGGTGGGTGATGGCTTCCCGGTCCGTTCGTTGTTTTCGTACAACACCCATGGCCGCCAGCTCAGCCCGTTCCTGCTGCTGGACCATGCCGGCCCGGCCGAGTTCAGCCCGGCAGACACCCCGCGCGGCGTCGGCCAGCATCCGCACCGTGGCTTCGAGACCGTCACCATCGTCTATGACGGTGAAGTGGCGCACCGCGATTCCACCGGCGCTGGCGGCGAGATCGGCCCGGGCGACGTGCAGTGGATGACCGCAGCCTCCGGCATCCTGCACGAGGAGTTCCATTCCGAGGCGTTCACCCAGCGCGGCGGCAAGCTGGAAATGGTGCAGCTGTGGGTCAACCTGCCGGCCAAGGACAAGATGGCCGAACCGGGCTACCAGAACATCAGCAATGCCGACATCCCGGTGGTACCGCTGGCCGATGACGCCGGCAAGGTGCGGGTGATTGCCGGTGAATTCGGCGGCCAGCGCGGCCCGGCCCGCACGCATACGCCGATGGACGTGTGGGACCTGCGCCTGTCGCGCGACAAGCACACCACGTTGCAGTTCGCCGAAGGCCACACCGTGGCGATGGTGGTACTGCATGGCACGGTGCTGCTCAACGGCAGCCAGGTGGCCCGCGAAGGCCAGCTGGTGCTGTTCGATCGCGCTGCCGGTGAAGTGGAAATGGAAGCCAATGCCGACGCCACCGTGCTGGTGCTGGCCGGCGAGCCGATCGATGAGCCCATCGCCGGTTACGGCCCGTTCGTGATGAACACGCAGGAAGAAATCCGTCAGGCGATGGACGACTTCAACTCCGGCCGCTTCGGCCAGATTGCTGCGTAGTCCGCCGATGACCGGGTTCAACCACCCGGTCATCTTTCTCTCGCGCTGGCGTTGCCCCGTCAGCGCGACCCTGCCTCTCCCAGTGGTGAGATAGCCATGTATACCTTCCCTCAAGTAGCCAACTTCAACGGCGCAAAACCCGTCATCGATCCGGACAACGTCGCGATGCTGTTGATCGATCACCAGAGCGGCCTGTTCCAGACCGTGCACGACATGCCGTTCACCACCTTGCGCCGGCTGGCCTCGACCTTGGCCAAGCTGGCTTCGCTGGCAAAGATCCCGGTGATCACCACCGCCTCGGTGCCGCAGGGCCCGAATGGCCCGCTGATTCCGGAGATCCACCAGAACGCGCCGCACGCAAAATACGTGGCACGCAAAGGTGAAATCAACGCCTGGGACAACCCGGATTTTGTGCAGGCGGTGAAAGACACCGGCAAGAAGCAACTGATCATCGCCGGCACCATTACCAGCGTGTGCATGGCGTTCCCGTCGATTGCAGCGGTAGCCGAGGGCTACCAGGTATTCGCGGTGATCGATGCCTCCGGCACCTATTCCAAGCAGGCGCAGGAAATCACCCTGGCGCGGATGATGCAGGCCGGCGTCGTGGTGATCGACGTGGCCGCGGTCGCCTCGGAACTGCAGAAGACCTGGAACCGCGAAGACGCCGCCGAATGGGCGCAGGCGTACACCAACATCTTCCCCAACTACCAGTTGCTGATCGAGAGCTACAGCAAGGCGCAGGAAGTAGTCACCAACCACGAGCAGCTGGATTCGCAGCGCAGTTGAACAAGCCCCTCACCCTTCGGGGTGAGAGGGGCTGCTTGCGAACCACCGGTTCGCTGCCTCTCGAACGCCCTTGCGTCAGCGCAAGGGCCGGGGCGCGAAGCGGGGGTTGGGGTGAGGGCACAACGAAGCCAGCGCTCGCCAACAAACCGTGCATAGCAACGTTCAACGATGCATTGCAACCGCACCCTCATCCGCCCCTTCGGGGCATCCCCGCCTTCGCGGGGACAGGCTCTTCTCCCGGAGGGAGAAGGAAACACCAGGAGTTTTTCATGAGCAAGCCCTATACCCGCCTCAACAAGGACGATGTCGCCGTACTGCTGGTCGATCACCAGACCGGCCTGCTGTCGCTGGTCCGCGATATCGACCCGGACAAGTTCAAGAACAACGTGCTGGCGCTGGCTGACATCGCCAAGTACTTCAAGCTGCCCACCATCCTCACCACCAGCTTTGAAGACGGCCCGAACGGCCCCTTGGTGCCGGAACTGCAGGCGCTGTTCCCGGATGCCCCGTATATCGCCCGCCCCGGCCAGATCAATGCCTGGGACAACGAAGACTTCGTCAAGGCGGTCAAGGCCACCGGCAAGAAGCAGCTGCTGGTTGCCGGCGTGGTCACCGAGGTTTGTGTGTCGTTCCCGGTGTTGTCGGCGCTGGCCGAGGACTTCCAGGTGTTTGTCGTCGCTGATGCGTCGGGCACCTTCAACAGCATGACCCAGCAGGCCGCCTGGAGCCGCATGGAACAGGCCGGCGCGCAGCTGATGACCTGGTTCGGCGTGGCCTGCGAGCTGCACCGCGACTGGCGCAATGATGTGGAGGGCCTGGGCGCGTTGTTCTCCAATCACATCCCCGACTACCGCAACCTGATCACCAGCTACACCAAGCTCACTGCCGGCAAGTAAGCCCGCAGCGGGAACGCGACGCCGCCTGTTCGCAGGCGGCGTTCTTGCATGAATACGCAGGCACTATCCAAAGGTCCAGTTCCGCGCATCGCCCTTGCCGCGCTACCGTCCCGGGGTTGTTTCCACACGGTAGTAGCCCATGCAATCCACCACCCAAGACACCGCCTCGGCGCGCTTCGCCATCCGCTGCGCGAACTTTGCCGAGCGCTGGTTCCCCGACTCCTGGGTGTTTGCCGCCCTCGCCCTGGCCGCCGTGTCGCTGGCCGCACTGTCCATTGGCGCCGCACCTACCGAAACCGCCAAGGCCTTCGGTGACGGCTTCTGGAGCCTGATCCCCTTCACCATGCAGATGGCCTTCGTGGTGATCGGCGGCTATGTGGTGGCCTCGTCCGGCCCCGCCTCGCACCTGATTGATCGCTTGGCGCGTGTGCCCAAGAACGGTCGCACCGCCGTCGCCCTGGTGGCCATCGTCTCGATGACCGCTTCGCTGCTGAACTGGGGCCTGAGCCTGGTCTTCGCCGGCCTGCTGGTGCGCGCCCTGGCCCGCCGCAGCGAGCTGAAGATGGATTACCGCGCCGCCGGTGCCGCTGCCTATCTCGGCCTGGGCGCGGTATGGGCGCTGGGCCTGTCCTCGTCGGCTGCGCAGCTGCAGGCCAACCCGGCCAGCCTGCCGCCGTCGATCCTGTCGATCACCGGCGTCATTCCGTTCACCGAAACGATCTTCCTGTGGCAGTCCGGCGTATTGCTGGCCGCGCTGGTGGTGGTGTCGTTGGTGATTTCCTACGTCACCGCGCCAGCCGCCAACTCCGCACGCGATGCCGCCGATTGCGGTGTGGACGTCACCACCGATGCGGCCCCGGCCAAAACCAAACCCACCCGCCCCGGCGAATGGCTGGAACACAGCCCGCTGCTGATCCTGCTGCTGGTGGCGCTGGCTGCGGGCTGGCTGATCCACGAGTTCAGCACCAAGCCGGCCATCCAGGCCATTTCCGGCCTGAACACCTACAACCTGCTGTTCCTGATGGCCGGCGCGCTGCTGCACTGGCGCCCGCGCAGCTTCCTCGATGCCGTGGCACGCGCAGTGCCGTCCACCACCGGCGTGCTGATCCAGTTCCCGCTGTACGGCTCCATCGCCGCCATCATGACCACGGTCAACGGCAGCGAAGGCCATAGCGTGGCGCACATCATCTCCACCTTCTTCACCCAGATCGCCAGCCACGACACCTATGCGCTGCTGATGGGCAGCTACTCGGCGGTGCTGGGCTTCTTCATTCCGTCCGGTGGCGGCAAGTGGATCATCGAGGCCCCCTACGTGATGCAGGTAGCCAACGACCTGAAGTACCACCTGGGCTGGTCGGTGCAGATCTACAACGCTGCAGAAGCGCTGCCCAACCTGATCAACCCGTTCTACATGCTGCCGCTGCTCGGCGTGCTCGGCCTGAAGGCCCGCGACCTGATCGGCTTCACCTTCGTGCAGCTGCTGGTGCACACGCCACTGGTGCTGCTGCTGTTGTGGGCGCTGGGTGCAACCCTGACCTACACGCCCCCGGTAATGCCCTGAGTAAAAGAAGAGGCCACGCAAAGCGTGGCCTCTTGCTTATGTAGTGCCGAGCCATGCGCGGCAACACCCCCGCCCGGCAAGCGCCACCCAAAAACCCACTCCTACTTCCCAGCCACCTCATCACGCCCGGGAATCGGCGTCTCGGTCCCCAGCGCCTCCACCACATACAAACGTTTCACCAGGACAAAGATCACCACCGTCATCGGCGCAGCCAGGATCACCCCCGGCAAACCGAACAAGGCGCCAATCCCGAACAGAGAAATCAGCAACAAGGCCGGCGGCAGATCCACTGCCCGCTGCTGGATCAGCGGTTGCAGGACATGGCCTTCGATCTGCTGCATCACCACGAACACCGCCAGCGCACCCAGCGCCACCTGCGGGCTCACGGTGAAGCCCAGCAACACCGCCGGAATCGCTGCCAGGATCGGGCCAACGATCGGTACGAAATCCAGCAAGGCTGTGATGATGCCCAGCCCGAATGCCACCGGAACGCCCAGCGCCCACAGGCCCAGCCCGGTCAGCGTCCCCACCACCACCATCGCCAGCAGCTGGCCCCCCAGCCAGGCCTGCAAGGCCGTGCCGCTGGCATCGAAGGCATCGCCCATCAAGGCGCGCCGGTCCTTGGGAAACAATTTCAGCGTGCCATCACGGTAGACCTTGGGCTGCGCCGCCAGATAGATGCCGCCAACCACCATCAGCACCATATCGGTGAGGTTGCCCGAGGCCGACATCGCCAGCGCCCCGGCCTTGGCTGCCAAGCCGCTCATGCCGGCGTGCAACTGATCGATGCCCTGCTTGGCCATGGGCCCCAGCGGGCTGGCATCCAGCCAATCCTTGAAGTGCGCCCAGGCCTGCGGCAGCGACTGTTTCAAGGACTCCATCTCGCCCGCCACCTGCGCGCCGAACATCCACATCAGCAGCGCGAAGCCGACCACCAGCAGCACCAGCACCACGCCCAGCGCAATGCCGTCCGACAGCGGCGTGAAGCGCGTGACCAGCCGCACCAACGAGTGCAGCAGCACCGCCACCACCACTGCACCGAAGATCACCAGTACCAGGTCTGACAGCTGCCAGACCAGCAAGCCCAGGCCGATCAGGGCCAATGTGACCAGTACGCGTGCCACATAGGGCCGCAGGGAAGTGGAAGATTCCATGGCGCATCCGTTCCGGCGACAGGCCGGTGATGCAGTCACCGTAGGACGCCGGATGCGCAGAACCCGTGATGACCACACGCGCCACAAGGCGACTCAGCTATAGGTGATCTTGGCTCCGACAACCTTGAGCGTGCCGGCTTTCTTCAACGCCGCGATGATCGCTTCCACGTCTTCTTCCCGAGCCTGATTCAGGAACTGGGCACCGATGTGCTTCTTCAACGATGCCAGGCTTCCAGGTTTGTTGGTCTTCATTTTTCCAAGCGCAAGTTTTACTTGTGCCAAGCGCTGCGCCGCAGTCATCTCTTTCGCTTGCTGCACCTTCTTTGAAGGTGCGGCCACCACTGGCTTCGGCTCAGGCTTGGGTTTATCAACAATGATTACGACATTGTTTGCGGCAGGCTTGGGCGCCGGCTTGACCACTGGCGGCGCTTGCACCTTGGACTGGGGCGACATTGTCTTGAACAAGGGCATCGCGCTGATGGATGCAGACCGGCAAGCGAAGATCTTTCGCGCGTTCAGGTGCTCCACCAGCGGATCGAAACCGGTGTCCTTGGAAATGATGTGGAAGAAATCCCGTGGGTCCTCCCGCGACAACTGACCGATATAGAACGCGATATGGAAATCCAGGGCGTTGGAGCCATTGCCCGATATCCGCACGTAGTCGGCACGCTCACGCATGGCCTGCATCTGGATTGCCAGATCCGAGGAGAGCTTGGTCTGGCCGGCCCCGACAAACACCCAAAGCCGCACATCTTCACGATCAAGCAGCTTCAGATCCGTGGGCTGCACGTTCTCATGATCAATCAATACATAGTTGATGCGGCGGTTCTCCGCCTGTGCCGGTACTTCAACAGTTTCAGATCCCATTCCCTGGTTCCCCCTGCGTCCCCGCCTCGGATAGTCGCGCAACAGCCAACGGCTTTCCAGCCCTGTCCTACCTGCTGAACAGCCTCGAATCAAGGCGGGGCCTGCTCCAGCGGAAGTGACCTCCGGCCCATTGCATCCCTGTCTGAAGCCGGCGACGCTGCGCGCAACCATCTTCGGGAGCCGGCCATGCTGTCCACCGCACTACGCGTGTTTGTCGTGGCAATGCTTTGCCTTGCCGGCAACGCCATGGCGGCGCCACCGGATGCGGCCACGCTGCAGGCCATCGAGGCCACCGCGTACGACTATATGGACGGACAGCTGGAAGGCGACGTGGCACGGGTGACGCGGGCGCTGCATCCGGATCTGGCCAAACGGAACATCGTTGCCAATGCGAATGAAACCCTGGGGTTGGGGCGGATGAGTTCGGATGAACTGATCCGCTTTACCCGCGAGGGCGCCTTGAAGACACCGCGTGAGCAGTGGCAGCGAACGGTGACGGTGCTGCAGGTGGATGAGGATATTGCGACCGTGCGGCTGGAAAGCCCGTGGTTCATCGACCATCTGCAGATGGGGCGGTTCGATGGGCGATGGGTGATCGTCAATGCCTTGTGGCATCGGAAGGTTCGGGCTTCATGAGTGTTGCGGGCGGGTGATTGCGGTCTGCTTGCCAGGAGCTTCCCCCCCACCCCAGCCCCCGCTCCGCGCCCCGGCCCTTGCGCTGGCGCAAGGGCGTTCGAGGGGCAGCGAACCGGTGGTTCGCAAACTGCCCCTCTCACCCCGTAAACGGGAGAGGGGCTTTGCTTCGTTCTGGCTTTTTATTGAGCTGCCACTGAACAGACTCGGCAAAGCCCGTTATCGTATGCGGCTTCTGCCTGCAGCCCGCCGCGCCCGCCCATGAGCCAGTCCGACGTAGTGCCCTCCACTTCAGAACATGGCAGCTGCGAGAACTGCCGCACGCCGCTACAGGGCCACTTCTGCCATGGCTGCGGGCAGTCGGCGCATAACCCGCTGAAGAATTTCGGGCATGCGGTGGAGGAAGTATTCGAGTCGTTCTGGCATCTGGATGGCCGCATCTTCCGCACCCTGCGCGACCTGCTGGTGCCGGGACGGGTGACGGTCAACTTCCTCAAGGGCCAGCGCGTGGGTTACGTGCAGCCACTGCGGCTGTTCGTCATCCTCACCCTCTTCACCTTCTTCGTCGGCAAGCTGAGCCTGCATACCGATGACTTTGGCACCGGTACCAATGCCGACCCCGCCTATGCCAAGGCGCAGACCGTGGCCGAGGTGGAGGCCGTGCGCACCGCGCAGATGGCGCAGATAGAACAGCAGCAAATGAGCAACCCTGCCGCGGCCGCCGCCTTTGCGATGGCCACCGCAGCGATCAATGCGTCAGCAGCCCAGCGCACGGCCGAGATCGAGGCCAACGTGCAGCCTGACGCCAGCGCCTCGGCGGTAGCGCGTGCCAACCGCGCCGCCGCGCGCGCCGCGTCCGGCCAACGGGGTACCTTCATCAACATCCCGGTCAACGGCAAACCCTGGGATGCGGAGACCAACCCGATCGTGCTTGAGGGCTGGCCGACGTTCGTCAGCAACTGGCTCAACCACCGTCTGGCCAATGGCCAGGCCAACGTCGACCGCATGGGCAGCAAGACCGATCTGTATGTGCAGGCCATCCTCACCGCACTGCCCGGCGCGCTGTTCTTCCTGATGCCGATCTTCGCGCTGGTGCTGCGTATCGCCTATGTAGGGCGATCGATGGGCTACCTGGAACACCTGGTGGTGGCGCTGTACAGCCATTGCTGGCTGATGCTGGTGCTGCTGACCACCTTCCTGATGGCCGGTATCAGCGGCGCGATCGGCAATGCGGTGGTCAGCTCGATCTGCGGCTGGTTGTACGTGCTGCTGTGGCTTGCGGTGCCGGTGTATCTGTTCTGGATGCAGCAGCGCGTCTATGGCGGCAACCCGGTGCTGACCCTGCTGCGCTACACCTTCATCGGCGGCATCTATCTGTTCCTGGTGACCTTCGTGGTGATGTACGCGGTGCTGGCAGGCGTATCTGCCTGATTCACCGTAGCCCGGGTAAGCGCAGCGCACCCGGGAAGCAGCGATCAGACGTTCTTCCCGGCCAGCCAGCCAACAACCCCGGGTGCGCTGCGCTTACCCGGGCTACGCTGCTTACGGAGGCTACGGTGCCTGTCGGTGCAACGGTTCACGCCTGCGCTTGCTGCAACCAGTCCTTGCGAGCAGTGGCTGAGTGGAAACTCCAGGCCACAAAGCGGCTCTGCTTGTTGCCCTGTGCCATCGCCACTTCGCGCACCTCGGCGGCACCCGCCTTGCCCAGCTGCTTGCGGATATCGGCCAGGTGCTCGCTCTTGGCAACCAGCGAACTGAACCACAGCACCTGCTGCTGGATGTCCACGCTTTCGCGGATCATCCGTCGCAGGAAGGACGCCTCACCGCCGGTGCACCACAGCTCATTGGCCTGACCACCGAAATTGAGCGCCGGTGCCTTGCTGGTGCGTGCCTGCGTGCCACCCAGATTGCGCAGCTTGCGTTGGCTACCCTGCGCCGCCTCCTTGGCCGAGGCGTGAAAGGGCGGATTGCACAGGGTCAGTTCGAAACGCTCATCGGCCTGGAGGAGGCCGGCGAACAGATTTCCACGCGCAGGCTGCAGGCGCAGCGCGATGCGCTCACCGAGGTGGTTGGCCTGCACATTGGCATCGGCGGCGTGCAGCACGGCGGCATCGATATCGCTGCCGAGGAAACGCCAGCCGTACTCGGCCTGTCCCAACAGCGGATAGATACAGTTGGCGCCAACACCAATGTCCAGCGCACGTACGCCGGGACCCCGCGGGATCGTTCCGCCATTGTCCGCCGCCAGCAGATCAGCCAGACCATGCAGGTAATCCACCCGGCCCGGCACCGGCGGGCACAGATAGCCGTCCGGGATATCCCAATGCTGGATGCCGTAGTCACTGGCAAGCAGCGCGCGGTTGAGCTCGCGCACGCCTGCCGGGTTGCTGAAGTCGATGCTGTCAGCGCCCGCGGGAGTGCGTACCAGATAGCCCTTCAAGGCCGGGTTCGCTGCGAGCAACCGGGCCATGTCATAGCGACCCTGGTGACGGTTGCGGGGATGCAGGCGGGCGGCGGGAGCGGGCTTTGCGGCGGTTTGTGATGGCTTGCGTTGCTGCGGGGCTTTCATCTGCATATTAGACGCCAAGTGCCCGCCGATGCGCACGATTCTGGCTGATCAGCGGCTGTTGCCCGTTTGATCGCAGCCTTGCTGTGCGCAGATCGCCGCTGCCCGTTGCTGCTCTTCGGGCGTGAGCTCCGGCGGTGGCCGGGCAATGGCCGACTGGATCTGGTCGGGGCCGCCGGTGATCTTGTTCAGGCCCTGCGCGGCCTTCAGCAGGCCATAGCCGATGCCCATCATCAGGTAACCGCCGCTCATGCCAACCTGCTCCGGGGTGGGCGGCTCACTCCAGTTCTTGCTGAAACGGTTGGGCTGCGCCTGCACCGGGTTCTTGAAGCGGTACAGGTCCAGCGGCTGGTCGTCCTCGGGTTTGATGGCCTTCACCTCGCCCAGGGTGGTGACGTTGCCCTGCGCAGGTACCTCAATCACATCCGTCGGTGCGGGCTGCGCATCGCTGGCAGGCTCGGGCTCGCCCGCTTGCGTGCCGACAGGCGGTTCGGGCGCGCCTTGTGGCACCGGCTGCTGTGCCTGTGCCATCCCTGCCAACATCATGCCGGCCAATACTGTGCTCCATCCTGCCTGTGTTGCCACAACCATCCACCCAGCCTGTTGTGCGTTGGCGCCAGCATACGCAGGCGGTGCTTCACTTTCCGTTGGGACGGCGCGACGCGTTCAGCATGTCTTGTACCTGCCGGTCTCACCGCGTGAGACACCAATATGCTTCCATAGCGCTCTTTGATCGGCAGTCCGTGCATGGCGTTTTCCCTCGCTCCCCGCACCGAAGCCAGCGAACGGGCGCTGGCAACCACCGATGGCCTGCCCTCGCGTGACGGTTCCCTGCTCGGCCAACGCCTGGCGCGGCGCTACAAGGACCGGGTCACCGGCAGCTTCACCATCCCCGGCCGTGAGGGCAGCTATGCGCCCATTCCGGATGACGTGCCCGAGGCACTGAAGGCGGCTCTCAAGGCGCGCGGCATCGAGCAGCTGTACTCGCACCAGGCCGAGGCCTGGGACGCCACCCAGCGTGGCGAGCACGTCGCCATCGTCACCCCTACCGCGTCGGGCAAGTCGCTGTGCTACACCTTGCCGGTGGTCAGCGCGGCGATGCAGGGCAATTCCAAGGCGCTCTACCTGTTCCCGACCAAGGCCTTGGCGCAGGACCAGGTGGCCGAGCTGCTGGAGCTGAACCGTGCCGGCGATCTGGGCGTCAAGGCGTTCACCTTCGATGGCGACACCCCCGGCGATGCGCGGCAGGCGATCCGCCTGCACGGTGACATCGTGGTCAGCAACCCGGACATGCTGCACCAGGCCATCCTGCCGCATCACACCAAATGGGCGCAGTTCTTCGAGAACCTGCGCTATGTGGTGATCGACGAGATCCACACCTATCGCGGCGTGTTCGGCAGCCATGTCACCAATGTGCTGCGCCGGCTCAAGCGCATTTGCGCGTTCTACGGTGTGCAACCGCAATTCATCCTGTGCTCGGCCACCATCGGCAACCCGCATGCGCATGCCGAGGCGCTGGTCGAAGAGCGCGTGCACGCCATCACCGAATCCGGCGCGCCCACCGGACCCAAGCACGTGCTGCTGTGGAACCCGCCGGTCATCAACCCGGACCTGGGCTTGCGCGCGTCCGCCCGTTCGCAGGCCAACCGCATTGCCCGCATCGCGATCAAGAGCGGGCTGAAGACACTGGTGTTCGCGCAGACGCGCTTGATGGTCGAGGTGCTGACCAAGTACCTGAAGGACATCTTCGACAACGACCCGCGCAAGCCGGCACGCATCCGCGCCTATCGCGGTGGTTACCTGCCCACCGAGCGCCGCGAGGTGGAGCGGGCGATGCGCGCAGGCAACATCGACGGCATCGTCAGCACCTCGGCGCTGGAGCTGGGCGTGGATATCGGCGCGCTGGACGTGGTCATCCTCAATGGCTATCCCGGCAGTGTGGCCGCGACGTGGCAGCGCTTCGGCCGCGCTGGCCGTCGCCAGCAGGCGGCGCTGGGCGTGATGGTGGCCAGCAGCCAGCCGCTGGACCAGTACGTGGTGCGGCATCCGGATTTCTTCGCCAATGCCACGCCGGAGCACGCGCGCATCTCGCCGGACCAGCCGCTGATCCTGTTCGATCACATCCGCTGCGCCGCGTTCGAGCTGCCGTTCCTGGCCGGTGAACCGTTCGGCCCGATCGACCCGCTGGTATTCCTGCAGGCGCTGGCCGAAACCGAAGTGGTGCACCAGGAAGGCGACCGCTGGGAGTGGATTGCCGACAGCTATCCCGCCAATGCGGTGAGCCTGCGCGCGGTGGCCGATGGCAACTTCGTGGTGGTGGACCGCAGCGACGGCAAGCAGCAGATCATTGCCGAGGTGGATTATTCCGCCGCCGCGCTCACCCTGTACGAAGGCGCCATCCACATGGTGCAGAGCACGCCGTACCAGGTGGAGCGGCTGGACTGGGATGGCCGCAAGGCCTACGTCACCCGCACGCACGTGGACTATTACACCGACAGCATCGACTACACCAAGCTCAAGGTGCTGGACCGCTTCGACGGCAATGGCGCTGGCCGCGGTGATTCACACCATGGCGAAGTGCATGTGGTGCGGCGCGTCGCCGGCTACAAGAAGATCCGCTACTACACGCACGAAAACATCGGCTACGGCCCGGTCAACCTGCCCGACCAGGAGCTGCACACGACCGCGGTGTGGTGGCAGTTGCCGCAGGCCACGCTGCTGCGCAGCTTCGCGCAGAAGCAGGATGCGCTGGACGGTTTCCTCGGTGCAGCCTATGCGCTGCATATCGTCGCCACCGTTGCGGTGATGGCTGATGCGCGCGATCTGCAGAAGGCGGTAGGCAACGGCGATGGTGCGTGGTTTGCAGTAGCCGACCAGACCGGCCGTGGCCAGCTGCGCGGCAACGAAGCCGGCGAAGGCTCGGTGGAACTGATGCAGAGTTTCGTGCCGACGGTTTATCTCTACGACAACTTCCCCGGCGGCGTTGGCCTCAGCGAGCCACTGTGGCAGCGTCAGGGCGAATTGGTTACGCGTGCACTGGAACTGGTGGAGCGCTGCGACTGCAATGCGGGCTGCCCGGCCTGTGTCGGCCCGGTGCTGGCCGCGCAGGAAGAGCAGAAGGGCGAGACACCGCGCTCGCTGGCCTTGAAGGTGTTGTCGCTGCTATCCGCCGAACGTTGTGACCAGGTGCGCGCTGTTGTCGTGGATGAGGCGCTAGACCTGCTGCCATGAGCATCAGCCTGGACAAACTGAAGGCCCTGCGCAAGCAGGCCGGGCTGTCGACGGCGGCGCCTGCAGCAGCCGGCGCGCCCGCTGCTGCAGGAACGGCGTCAGCCGCGAAGCCACCGATGGTGGAAGCTGTAGCGGCCATCGTTGCTGCGGATGCAACCGGTTCTACGCCGGCTGCGGATGCGTTGCCAGCTTCGCGGCCAACGCCGTTCCTTCGGGAAGCGAAGCAGGACGCTTCTGTATTTGGCTGGGTGGACCAGATCCAACACAAGCCTGCACCGCCGCAGGATGGCGCGGCGTTGCGACGCTTGCTGGCCACACGCAATCGCGCAATAGCGCCCGCTTCGCCGGTCGAGCGCGGGCCGGTGGATCGTGATCTGCCCGGCACCGAGATCGCCCCCGGCCTGCATCTGATCGAAGCCTTCATCCCGCAGCCTATTCCCGCTCAGCCCTTGTCGCTGGCTTTCAGCAAGCGTCCGGAAGAATCCGTCGCGCCGCAGGACTTGTTGTTCTTCGATACCGAAACCACCGGTCTGGCCGGCGGCACCGGCACCCGCGCCTTCATGATCGGCGCGGCCGATTGGCATCACGATGCAGCGCGCGGCGAAGGCCTGCGCGTGCGCCAGCTGTTGATGTCGACGATGGGCGCGGAGAGCGCGATGCTGGAATTGTTTGCCAGCTGGTTGGTGCCGAGCACGGTGCTGTCCAGCTATAACGGCCGCTGCTATGACGCGCCACTGCTGAAGACACGTTATCGATTGGCCCGTCGCGGTGATCCTATCTCCGCGCTGGACCATGTGGACCTGTTGTTCCCCACCCGCCGCCGTTATCGCGGCACCTGGGAAAACTGCCGCCTGGCAACCATCGAGCGGCAGCTGCTGTTGATCGCACGCGAGGACGACTTGCCCGGTTCGGAAGCGCCTGCAGCATGGTTGAGTTATCTACGCGGTGGCAGCGCGCGCAACCTGCGCCGTGTTGGTGAACACAACCATCAGGACGTGGTGACCTTGGCGCAGCTGTTCCTGCGATTGGTGCAGGCGGAAGCGGATGAGCGGGCGGAGTTGGCGTTGGAGGCTGAGCGCTGAGTTTGTTGCTGTTCGCCTCGCTTCACTTCAAGAGCCTACCCCTCGCCAACCCTCCCCTTGGCTGCGCCAAAGGGAGGGGGCAGAGCTTGGCTCCCTCCTTTTGGCGTAGCCAAGGGGAGAGTTGGGGAGGGGTGCTTCAAGCCGTGGCTCCAGAGCCAGACACCAGCAAGCCCTCCCAAAACATCAGCCATCGATCGGCTGCGCTATTCCACTGCTGATCGCCTGCTGGATCATCTGCTCCGCGTCGCGGTTGGCCTTGGCACTGGCCGCGGCCTGCTGCCTGCCAAGTTCGGCCTGCTGCCGGCCCAACGCTGCCTGCTGCGATGCCAGGCGTTGCATCTCCGCGCGCATCTTCGGGTTATCCATTTCCTGGCGTGCCCGTTCCATCTCACGCCGTGCTTGCTCGGATGCGCGGCGATGTGCCTCGGTCCGCTCACCGCCGCTCAAGGCCAGCTCCGCCTGCTTCGACGCCAGCTCGCCGATACGTGCGCCGATTTCCCCCATGCGCTCGCCAATTGCGCCCTGCATGTCACCCAGTTGGCCCTGCTGGTCACCCAACCGACCTTGCGCATCACCCAACCGCTCGGTCTCGGCATACAGCTGCTCGAAACGGGCCAGGGTGCCGGCGTCGTGCACGACATAGCGCTTGCCATCACGATGCACCAGCAGCACGCCGTTGCCCTTGTCCAGCCGCTGCGCCTCACGCAGCCGGGCCACGGAACCATTCATGACGTTGTGATTGCCACGGACCAGCACATAACCATCGGCGTTATGGTCATCCGACAAGTGGATCACGCCGCGCGTGCTGATCGGTGCCGCCGGTGCTGCCGGCGGAGCCGGGGGGGCAGGAGGCGCGGCAAGACGTGCAGGCGGGGCCGGGGGCGCCGGCGGTACCGCAGGCAGCTCCGTACCGTCGACTACCGTGCGCACCACGGAGTGGGTTACCGGGGCGACAGCGACGGCGGGCGCCGCCGGTGCTGCAGGCACTGCCGGAGCGGCCGGCGGTGCGGGCGGCGCTGGCGGGGCAGGCATGGCGACCAGTCGCAACGGCGCCACGCCAACCAGCGCGACAACCGCCAGGATCAGTACCGCACCAGCGCGCGGAAACGATGAGGTGTCCTGCAACATGAGCAATCTCCGTTTGAGGCTGAGGAAGGTCGGCGATGCGCTGGCAAGGCCAGCGCCGGGCCGGGGAGCAACGCCCAGCTGCAGCAGCAGGCGTCCGTAGTGCTGACGGCAGTGACGGTCACCGGCGACCACGGCGGCATCCACCGCCGCTTCGCGGGCAATGCCGTATTCGCGGGCAGCCAGATGCACCACCGGGTGGAAGAAGAACAGGTGTTGGGCCAGTGCCGGCACCAGGCCCAACCACAGGTCGTGGCGTTGCAGGTGCACCAGTTCGTGGGTCAGGGCCATGTCCAGCTGGTCATCGCCCATGCGCTGAAGACCACGCGCCGGCAACAGCAGCACCGGACGCCACGGCCCGATCAGCTGCGGCGAATCGATCGCATTGCTCAGCATCAGCCGTGGTGCGCGGCGCAGGCCGTGCGCATCGGCGGCTAGTGCAAGCGCAGCGTTGAGCTTGTGGTCGCGGCAGGGCTGCGCAGCACGCAGCTGGGCGCGGCTGGCACGCAACGCCAGCACGGTACGCAAACCCATCACCAGCACGCCGGCCAGCCACATCGCCATCAACACCAGGCTCCACGACCAACCGCTGTCTACCGGCAAGGGCCGCATCACGATGATGGGCGTGGTTGTCGTTGCTACCGCAGGTGCTGCCGCCTGCAACACCACCGGCGCCGCCTCCACGGCCGGCAGCAGCGGCAGCTGCAGCGGGGATGCCCAGAACACGCCGACCACGGCCTGCAATGCCACCAGCCACCACAATGCACATTGGGTGCTGGCCGGCAGGCGCCGCACGTAGCGGCACAGCAGCCACACTACCGCGGCCAGCAACACGGTCTGCACGCTGGTTGCCAGCAAGCGGCTGCCCAACAACTCAAGGGTAAGGGACATGGCTCAATCCTCCCGACGCTGCGATTGCAGCTTGCTGACCAGCGCTTCCAGTTCGGCCAGCTCGTTGTCGCTGACCTCGGCCTTTTCCGACATCCACGCCACAAACGGCGAGATCGAGCCTTGCAGGGTCTTCTCGACAAAGCTGCCGACCGCACCGTTGACCACTTCCTGCTGCTCGGCGGTGGTGCTGTAGCGGTACACGCCCTCGTCGTGTTCGCGTTGCAGGTAGCCCTTGGTGCGCAGGCGCTCCATCATCGTCAACACCGTGGAGCGGGCCAGGCCGCGGGACTCACCAAAGCGCGCGGCAACCTCGCCAACGCTGGTGGGTTCGTTCTCTCCGATGTACTGCAGCAGGGCCAGTTCCTGGTCCCCGATGGTCTTGCGGCGCATGGCCGTCTCCGTGACTACATTTGTCGTCACGGTAGAGTTGCCTACATTTGTAGTCAATAGCCCGAATGGCACCCTGCCTGTCGCCAAACTGAATAGTTCAGCTGACCTCGCTGTCGATCTGCCAACGCGCGAATTCGCTTTCGAACTCGGCCAGGGTCAGCAGGCCCATGCAGGTGTGGGCGCCGCTGGGCAGCCCTTCGCCACGGGCGAAACGGCGTGCCAACAGCACGGCGGCAAACGTCGGTATCTCCGGGCCATGCAGCATGGGGGCGGTCAGGTCCCAGTGCAGGCGATGCTCCAGTCCAGCGCGCTGGCCGCGCAGGGTGATGCGCATGCCACCCAGATCGGTGCCGAAGCGGTCGAACCAGCGCCCCGCGCGGGCAAACACACCGGCCAGTGTTTCCATCGGCAACGGCAGGCCATGCCCGCGCAGCCACGCCATGGCTGCCAGGCAACGCGACAGGAACGGCAACTCCAGTGCCGCGCGGAAACGCACCGTCGCCACACCCGGGTAGCGCTGCACCAGCAGCGTGTGGTCCGGCACATCGCAGGGCGAGGCCAGGCGCGGGCCGATGCGGGCAAAGTGCACCGGCTGTGGCTTGGCCCAGCCCAGCTGCGTCTGCCAGCGGCCATCTATCCAGCATTGGAAAGGTTTGCCGCAATACGACAGCACCGCACGCACCGTGGCCATGCCCAGCGGCGTCGCCTGTGCCGGCGCGATCACCATGTCGATGCTGTGCAGTTGTTCGAACTGCGGCGCAAGCGCATCAACCACCGCGCTGGACAGCGCCGGCAAGGTGCTGGCACCGGTAATGGCGCTGCGCTGCGCCTGCTGCGCCAGCGCCTGCAGGTGCTCTGGGAAATCGGCAACGAAGTCACGGCCATCTGCCAGGTCGATGTAGTGCATGCCGGCACGCAGACACGCCTGCGCCACCTCGTAGCCTTGGCCCTGGAAGGGCCCCGCGGTGTGGATGACCAAGGCCGCTCGCGTATCCGCCAGCTGTGCTTCGAAATCTGCCGCGGCAGCATCCAGCCGGCACAACTCGATGGTCGCCAGATCCACCCCTGGGAGATTGGCTGCGGCCTGCGCTGGATTGCGGCCAGCGGCTATGACTTCTATGCCCGGCGTGATGGCAAGTGCGCGCACGATGCGCGCGCCGAAATGACCGTAACCGCCCAACACCAGAACACGACAGCTTTCCTGCTGTGACATCGGATCTTCCTGCGTTGATTGCTGGGTGGATTATCGGCGAGGAATGAACGGCTTGGGTCCCTGCCTGCGCGCGGCGGCAAGGAGGAGGCTTTGGCCCCTCCCCTTTGGTGCAGCCAAGGGGGGAGGTTGGGAGGGGGTTGGTTTTCGGTAGAGCCGAGCCATGCTCGGCAGACGCGTTCCCGGTATGCCCCAGCCGAGCATGGCTCGGCTCTACCCGGTCAAAAGCTACCCCTCCCCAACCCTCCCCTTCGCTACGCGAAAGGGAGGGGGCTGTGGCCCTCCCCCCTACGCAGCCAAGGAGCAGGGCCGGCGGGAAAGAGGCTTGCGCCTGCCATCAACCGCGCGGGCCACCCATCACCGGCAGGATCGCGCCGCTGATGTAGCTGGCAGTGATCGGTGATGCGAGGAAGACATAGGCCGGCGACAGTTCTTCCGGCTGCGCCGGCCGGCCCATGTCGCTGTCCTTGCCGAACTCGGCCACGTCTTCGGCCACCTTGTCGGCCGGGTTCAGCGGCGTCCACACCGGCCCAGGCGCCACGCAGTTCACGCGTATGCCGCGCGGCAGCAGCTGGCTGGCCAGCGACAAGGTGAACGCATGGATCGCGCCCTTGGTTGCCGAATAGTCAATCAGCGACTTGCTGCCGAAGATGCCCGTCTCCGAGCCGGTATTGATGATGCTCGCCCCTTCGCGCATATGCAGCAGCGCGGCCCGCGCCATGTGGATGTAACCGGCAATATTGGTCTGCAGGGTCTCCTGCAGGTGTTCATCGCTCAGGTCTTCCAGGTGATGGCAATGCAGCTGGAAAGCGGCGTTGTTGACCAGGATGTCGATGCCGCCGAACGCCTTGGCCACCTGTTGTACTGCCTTGTCGCAGAACGCGGGGTCACGCACGTCACCGCTGATTGCCAAGCTGCGCTGGCCTTCCTGCTGGATATGGTCGCAGGTGACCCTGGCGTCCTCGTGTTCGCTCAGATACAACACGGCGACATCGGCACCTTCGCGTGCGAACAGCACCGCCACCGCGCGGCCGATACCCGAGTCGCCGCCGGTGATGATCGCGCGCAGCCCCTTCAACTTGCCGCTGCCCTTGTAGGCGGGCGCCATATAGCGCGGTGCCAGTTCAAGATCGCCTTCGTTGCCGGGCTTGGCCAGCTGTTGTGCCGGCAAGGTGGTGGGCTGCTTACGCGTACCGGCCTGCACGCTGCCGTGATTCCTGGGCGTGGCGCTGCGCAGCTTTTCCTGTTGCTGCAGGTCTTCCTGCAGACGCCGCTGGCGGCTGGCAGTACGTTGCGCGGCGCTGTCCGCGGATGCCGGTGTCGGCGTCTCCTTCGCCGGTTCGCTCGCCTTCCTGGTTGCCTTGCGGGCTGCCGCCTTGCCCGGAGCTGCTGTCTTCTTCGTGGTAGCCATGGGGCCTCCCTTGCGCTCAGCCGGAATGACGCGCGCAGTGTTCGCAGCAATAGATGGCTCCGTTCGCGTCAACACCGTGGCCGATCACCGCGCACTCGCAATGGGCGCAACGCGGCGCCATGGCGTGTATCGCGCATTCGAACGAATCAAAGGTGCCGGTGATACCGCCTTGGGTGACGGTGAAGCTCTTGGCGTAGTCGTTACCACAGACGTCGCAGGTAGCCATTGCGCTGCTCCTTCCGCTATCAGGTGGGCTGCCAGTGTGCGCAGCAGCCGCGACACCCGCGGTGAAGAAAGCGTAGGCAGGATGTGTATTTCATCTCCCGCAAACAGCCCGACGGTGATGCTTCCGGCAACACCCCCTTGACGCAGGAGTCCGCCATGTACCGTCTGCTTGCCGTACCCGCCACCGTCCTGTTTTTGTCTGCCTGCAGTTCCGCCGGCTATGTGAGCGCGCCCCAGCCGATCGACGGCGTCATCTCCGGGCAATGCCATACCGACATGGTGCGCGGCGCGGTTGGATTGGCAGCGTCGCCGGATACCGTGGAAGGCGCACGCGTGGACAGTGACAGCCTGTCGGTGAATGTCGTGCGCGGCCGTGACCAACCCGAAGTCACACCGTCGATCGCACCAGCAGCGGCCACCAGCGGTGGCGAACGGCTGACCATCGAGGTCGGCCGCACCAACAACATCACCGCTATCCGTTGCGGCTGATTGCCGTCTTGCCGCGGTGTGCGGCACGCAGGAAACGCAGTGCCGCCGTTTCCCACTGGCGTGGCCCGCGCAATGAATTCAGGCGCGCCAGCTTGCCGTCGCGCCAACCGTCGAACACGCAAGGATCGATGTAGGCCTTGCGGCACACGGCCGGCGTGTTGCCCAGCATCGCGGCAACCGCTGCGATGACCTTGTTCTGCAGTGCCGTGAGGGCCCGCTCGCCGCCGCTGGCGGGCAACGGCAGCTGCGCCAGTTCGCGCAGCGCCACCAGGGTGCCTCCCCAGGTGCGGAAGTCCTTGGCGCTGAAGGTATCGCCGGTCGCCTGGCGCAGGTACTCGTTGACGTCACCGGAGCCGACCGGACGCAATCTGCCCTCATCATCGCGATACTGGAAAAGCAGTTGGCCGGGCAATTGCTGGCAGCGCTGCACCAGCCGCGCCAGCCTGGGATCATCGATGTGCAGTTCCTGTTGCTGTCCCGACTTGCCACTGAAGCGCAGCTTCGCCGCGCCACCGCTGACCTGCAGGTGCTGGTTGCGCAGGGTGGTGAGGCCATAGGAACGGTTGTCGCGCGCATAGGCGTCGTTGCCGACGCGGCCCAGGGTTCGCCCCATCACCGCCACCACGATCGCGACCACCTTTTCCCTCGGCAGGCCGGGCAGTTTCAGGTCCGCTTTCACCTTGCGCCGCAGCCCCGGCAAGGCCTTGCCGAAAGCGACGATGCGGTCGAACTTGTCGTCGCTGCGCATCCGTATCCAATCGGGGTGGTAACGGTATTGCTTGCGCCCACGCGCATCGCGCCCGCTGGCCTGCAGATGGCCATTGGCCTGGGCACAGATCCACACCTGGGTGTAGGCCGGTGGTATGGCCAGTTGGCGGATACGCTGCAGCGTGGCGGCAGCCGTCACCGCATGGCCGCGGGCATCGACGTAGCGGAAACCACGCCCAGACCGCAGCCGGCATATACCGGGATCTCCATCACAGCTGTGGCGCAGCGTGGCGGCGCGTCGACCTGCCATTGACCGCTCCGATCACATCGCGGGCCGGTCAGTATCGCGTCACCGGATGCGACCAGGCGTCAAAATCATCTTCACTTGGCGATATGCTTGGGGTCGACTGTCAATCTCCTGGAGTTCCAATGCAATTCCCGTCGACGCCGCGCGCCCTGCGCCGCCCCGCCGCCCTGATTGCCACCGCCGCCCTGTTGTTGGCCTTGAGCGCCTGCAAGGGTCCGGCGCCGGAAGAACAGGACCAGGCGTTGAGCCAAGCCCAGCAGGCCGCGCAGGCCGCTGCTTCCACCGAAAATGCCACACCGCCGCCGCCGGCCGCCTGCGATGCCAGCCAGGTACAGGGTCTGGTCGGCCAAGCCTACAGCGATGCCATGCAGGCCCAGGCCAAGGAAGACGCCGGCGCCACCGACGTGCGCGTGCTCAAGCCCAACCAGCCGGTCACCATGGAGTTCATCGGCGAGCGCCTGAACATCGAAATCGATGAGAAAGGTATGGTCAGCGGCGTGCGCTGCGGCTGATTTTTGTATAGCCAAAGCCTTGCTGGGCAAGGCTTTGGTTGCGCTCGCAACGATGTATTGCGGCGCTGCAACAACTGTGATTTAGTCGAACCATCCGGTGACCTCAAGGTGCGCTCCAGGTTGAGCACATCATGTGCATTGGATGGGCGCGAGGGCGCTTGGATCGGGCGTAAGACGCCGTCAGGGCGCGCGCCGGGTTCTATCCCAACGGCACGTGCGGCAGCACGGCGCGAACCATCTGATAACCATGACGTGCTCAGTGAGCGGGCTGAAGTGTCGCCGCTCACCTGAATCGCATCGAGGCACAGATGGCAGTCCGCACCCCGCAAGGGCTTTACGACCCGCAAGACGAACGCGACGCCTGTGGTTTCGGCATGGTCGCCCAGCTCGACGACCAGCCATCGCGCCTGTTGGTGGATACCGCCATCGCTGCGCTGTCGCGCATGACCCACCGCGGTGGTGTTGCTGCCGACGGGCTCACCGGCGACGGCTGCGGCCTGCTGCTGCGCAAACCCACCGTGTTCCTGCGCCAGCTGGCCGAAGAGGCTGGCATCTCACTCGGCCCAAACTTTGCTGCTGGCGTCGTGTTCCTGCCGCACGATGCTGACGCCGCGCAGCGATGTCGCGCCGAACTGGATGCACAACTGCGCAGCGCCGGCTGCCATCCGCGTGGCTGGCGTGAAGTACCAACCGATGACAGTGTCTGTGGCCAGTTGGCGCGCGACACGCTGCCGAAGATCGAACAGGTGTTCGTCGATGCCGACATCGAGCAGAGCGCCGAACAATTCGCACTGGCGCTGTTCATGGCGCGCCGCCGCAGCGAACAGACCCTGCGCGATGTCGCTGACTACTACGTCACCACGCTCAGCGCCGAAGCCATCAGCTACAAGGGCATGGTGCTGCCGGACAAGCTGAGCACGTTCTACCCGGACCTGCAGCGCCACGAACTGGCATCGAGCGTGGTGGTGTTCCACCAGCGCTTCTCCACCAACACCATGCCGCGCTGGCCGCTTGCCCATCCGTTCCGCATGCTCGCCCACAACGGCGAGATCAACACCATCGAAGGCAACCGCCACTGGGCGCAGGCGCGCAGCAAGGTGTGGAAGACGCCGAAGTTCGACATCGCCGAGCTCGACCCGGTGATCTCGATGCACGGCTCGGACTCGCAGAGCATGGACAACATGCTGGAGCTGATGGTGTCCGGGGGCATGGAGCTGATCCAGGCGCTGCGCATCCTGGTGCCGCCGGCGACACAGTCGCTGGAGTTCAAGGACGCCGACCTGGCCGCCTTCTACGAGTTCTACGGTTTGAACAGCGAGCCCTGGGATGGCCCGGCCGGCATCGTTGCCTGCGATGGCCGCTACGCTGCCTGCACCCTGGACCGCAACGGCCTGCGCCCGGCGCGCTGGATGCTGACCTCCGACCGCCACTTCCTGGTGGCCTCCGAAGCCGGCGTATGGGAAGTGCCGACCGAGCGCGTGGTGCGCAAGGGCAAGCTTGGCCCGGGCCAAATGATGGCCATCGACCTCAAGCGCGGCGACCTGCTCGATTCGGAAGCCATCGACCGCATCAACCGTGCGCGTGCGCCGTACAAGCAATGGCTGCACCAGGGCGTGACCTACCTGCAGACCGAGCTGATCGATCCCTCGCTGGCCGAGGAACCGTTCGACGAAGCCACGCTGCGCAGCTACCACAAGCTGTTCCAGCTCACGACCGAAGAACTGGAACAGGTGCTGCGGCCGCTGGCCGAAACCGGGCAGGAAGCCACCGGCTCGATGGGCGATGACACGCCGATCGCCGTGCTCAGCCGCAATACCCGGCCGCTGTACGACTACTTCCGCCAGGCCTTCGCGCAGGTCACCAACCCGCCGATCGATCCACTGCGCGAAGACTGCGCGATGTCGCTGACCACCCAGCTCGGCAAGGAGACCAACATCTTCCACGCCGGTGCGGAGACGGTGAACCACGTCATCCTCAACTCGCCGGTGCTGAGCCAGCGCAAGCTGCGCCAGTTGCTGAAGATGGAGCAGTACGTCGAACGCAACCGCCTGATCGACCTGTCCTACAGCGTCGAGGAAGGCTTGAAGGCCGGCATCGAGCGCATCTGCGCCGAGTGCGAGCAGGCCGCGCGCGAGGGCGTGGTGATGCTGCTGCTGTCCGACCGCTACCCGGTTGCCGACCGGCCGATGGTGCATGCCCTGCTGGCCACCAGCGCCGTGCATCACCATCTGTCCAAGGTCGGCCTGCGTTGCGACGTCAACCTGATCCTGGAAACCGGCACCGCGCGCGATGCGCACCATATGGCCTGTTTGCTGGGCTTTGGTGCGACCGCGGTGTACCCGTACCTGGCCTACCAGACGCTGTTCGATCTGGGCCGTCGCGGCATCCTGCAGCTGAAGAAGGGCGGTGAGGTCTCGCAGATCGGCCGCAGCTACCGCAAGGGCATCTACAAGGGCCTGAGCAAGATCATCTCCAAGATGGGCATCTGTACCGTCGCCAGTTATCGCGGCGCGCAGTTGTTCGAAATCGTCGGCCTTGATCCGGACGTGGTTGAACTGTGCTTCCCGGATACCGCCGCCCGCATCGGCGGCGTTGGCCTGGCACGGCTGGATACCGAAGCACGCGAGCTGATGGTGCGTGCGTGGAATGATCTGGCACAGCCGGAAGTTGGCGGCCTGCTCAAGTACGTGCACGGCGGCGAATACCACATGTACAACCCGGACGTGGTGATGACGCTGCAGCGCGCATCGCGTACCGGCGACGCGGCCGACTGGCGCAAGTACATGGACGCGGTGCATTCGCGCCCGACCTCGGCGCTGCGCGACCTGCTGCAGCTCAAGCCGGCCACCACGCCGGTGCCGTTGGACGAAGTGGAACCGGCCGAAGCGCTGTTCAAGCGTTTCGACACCGCCGCCATTTCCTTGGGCGCACTGTCACCGGAAGCGCATGAAGCGTTGGCGATTGCGATGAACCGCCTCGGCGGCCGTTCCAACTCCGGCGAAGGCGGCGAAGATCCCGCCCGCTACGGCACCGAGAAGCGTTCCAAGATCAAGCAGGTTGCCTCCGGCCGCTTCGGCGTCACCGCCGAATACCTGGTCAATGCCGAAGTGCTGCAGATCAAGGTCGCGCAGGGCGCCAAGCCCGGCGAAGGCGGCCAGCTGCCCGGCCACAAGGTCAACGAGCTGATCGCGCGCCTGCGCTATGCCAAGCCCGGCATCGGCCTGATCTCGCCGCCGCCGCACCACGACATCTATTCGATCGAAGACCTGGCGCAGCTGATCTATGACCTGAAGCAGGTCAATCCGGATGCGCTGGTATCGGTGAAGCTGGTCTCGCATGCCGGCGTCGGCACCATTGCCGCTGGCGTGGTGAAGGCCGGCGCCGACCTGATCACCGTGTCCGGCCACGACGGCGGCACCGGTGCTTCGCCGATCAGCTCGATCCGCTACGCCGGCGTGCCGTGGGAACTGGGCGTGGCCGAATCCCACCAGGCACTGGTTGGCAACGACCTGCGCAGCCGCACCATCCTGCAGACCGATGGCGGCCTCAAGACTGGCCTGGACGTGGTCAAGGCCGCGCTGCTCGGCGCCGACAGCTTCGGCTTCGGCACCGGCCCGATGATCGTGCTGGGCTGCAAGTACCTGCGCATCTGTCACCTCAACAACTGCGCCACCGGCGTGGCTACCCAGGACGAGCGCCTGCGTGCCGGCTACTTCACCGGCCTGCCGGAGCGCGTGGAGAACTTCTTCCGCCTGCTGGCCGAGGAAGTGCGCGAATGGCTGTCGTATCTGGGCGCGCGGTCGCTGGATGAAATCGTCGGCCGCACCGACCTGCTGCAGCAGTTGGACGTGTCGCCGCGCGACGGCGTCAAGGTCGACCTGTCGCGTCTGCTGGCGCCCGCGCATTACGACGGTGCGCATTGCGCCGCACAGCGCCTGTACCAGTCGCCGGACAGCCTGGCCACGCAGATGGATGACCTGCTGGCCGATGCCATCGCCCACAAGCGTGGCGGCGAGCATCGCTTCCTGATCCACAACACCGACCGCTCGGTGGGCACGCGCCTGTCCGGCACCATCGCCCGCGCGCATGGCAACCACGGCATGGACGCGGCACCGCTCAACCTGCGCTTCCGCGGCACCGCCGGGCAGAGCTTTGGTGCCTTCAACGTCGGCGGCCTGAACCTGGAAGTGGAAGGCGAAGCCAACGACTATGTCGGCAAGGGCATGGCCGGCGGCCGCCTAGTGGTGCGCCCGCCGCGTGGCGCCCGCTTCGAGGCGCGCAACACCGCCATCGTCGGCAACACCTGCCTGTACGGCGCGACTGGCGGCGAACTGTTTGCCGCTGGCCGTGCCGGCGAACGCTTCGGCGTACGCAACTCCGGCGCGCTGGCGGTGATCGAAGGTGCCGGTGACCACTGCTGCGAATACATGACCGACGGCGTGGTCGCGGTGCTAGGCAAGGTTGGCCTGAACTTCGGTGCCGGCTTTACCGGTGGCCTGGCCTACGTGCTGGATATCGATCGCGATTTCGTCGACCGCTACAACCACGAACTGATCGACATCCATCGCATCTCGGCCGAAGGCTTCGAGAACTATCGCCAACACCTGCACAGCCTGATCGGCCGCCACCGCGAGTTGACCGGCAGCATCTGGGCGCAGCAGATCCTGGATGAGTTCCGCGATTACGTCGGCAAGTTCTGGCTGGTCAAACCCAAGGCCGCCAGCATTGAATCGCTGGCCGAAGCGCTGCGCAGCGCAGCCTAAGGCCAGGAACCAGTGAAGAGAAAACAGAAGCGAGTATTTGCTTCTGACTTCACTGATTCCTGGTTCCTACCTACTAGTTTCTGAGCCTTAAAACCATGAGCCGCAAGCAAGCCTTCCAGTTCCTCGATCTGCCCCGCACCATGCCGCAGCGCATTCCGGTGGAGTTGCGCACGTCCGGCGATTGGGGCGAGCTCTACGGCAAGTTCGACAAAGCCGATGCGCAATACCAGGCCGGTCGTTGCCTGGATTGCGGCAACCCCTACTGCAGCTGGAAGTGCCCTGTGCACAACGCCATCCCGCAGTGGCTGCAGCTGGTGCAGGAAGACCGCATCCACGAAGCGGCAACGCTCTGTCATTCGACCAACCCACTGCCCGAAGTCTGTGGCCGCGTCTGCCCCCAGGACCGCCTGTGCGAAGGCAGCTGCACGCTGGAGGAGTTCGGCGCGGTCACCATTGGTGCGGTGGAGAAGTACATCGTCGACACCGCACTTGCTACCGGCTGGAAGCCGGACCTGGTCGCGGTCGAGAGCACTGGCAAGCGCGTGGCCATAGTCGGCGCGGGCCCGGCAGGTTTGGCGTGTGCCGATCGACTGGCCCGTGCCGGCGTGCAGGCGGTGGTGTTCGATCGCTACGAACAGATTGGTGGTCTGCTGCAGTTCGGCATCCCCAGCTTCAAGCTTGAAAAGGACGTGATCCAGCGCCGCCGGGAGATCCTGGAAGGCATGGGTGTGCAGTTCCGACTGGGCGTGGAGATCGGTCGCGATATCAGCATCGAACAGCTGCAGGCCGATTACGACGCGGTGTTCCTCGGCACCGGCGCCTACCGCTACACCGACGGCGGCCTGATCGGCCAGGACCTGAAGAATGTGCTACCGGCGCTGCCCTTCCTGGTACAGAACAGCCGCATCGTTGGCGGCAATGACCCGCAGGGCCGTCCGATTGCCGGCTGGGAAGACCAGATCGCCCTGCCCGACCTCAACGGCAAGCGCGTGGTGGTGCTGGGCGGCGGCGACACCGGCATGGACTGCGTGCGCAGCGCGATCCGCCTGGGTGCGGCAAAGGTGACCTGCGCCTACCGCCGCGATGAAGCCAACATGCCGGGCTCGGCCCGCGAAGTGGCCAATGCCCGCGAAGAAGGCGTGCGCTTCCTGTTCAACCGCCAGCCGCTGGCGATTGAAGCCGGTGCGGACGATGAAGTGATCGGCGTGACCGTGGTCGAGACCGCGTTGAGCGCTCCGGATGCCAATGGCCGTCGCAATGCGGTGGCCATCGAGGGCAGCGAATCGCTGTTGGAAGCGGACGTAGTGATCATCGCCTTCGGTTTCTCACCGAGCTTGCCCGAATGGCTGGCATCGCAGGGCGTGGAGGCCAGCAGCAATGGCCGCATCATCGCCGGCGGCGCCAACCGCCTGCCGTTCCAGACCCAAAACCCCAAGCTGTTCGCCGGTGGCGACGTGGTGCGCGGTGCGGATCTGGTGGTCACGGCAGTGGCCGAAGGCCGCGATGCCGCGGCCAGCATCCTGCAGCTGATCACCCGTCAGGCAGCAGCGGCAGCATAAGTCGCGGCGCTAAAAGCACCCCTCCCCCGCCCTCCCCTTCGCTATGCGAAAGGGAGGGAGCAACAGCGGTAGTGCCGAGCCATGCTCGGCAGGGGCTTTACCCGCGAAAAGCGAACCCCTCCCCAGCCCTCCCCTTGGCTTCGCCAAAGGGAGAAGGCGTGGTACCGCGCCATGCCCGGCAATTCCGTAGCCCGGGTAAGCGCAGCGCACCCGGGGCTGTTCACGCACTGTCCGGACGCTGCACCGCGCTCGCCCGTGCTACAGGAACCCTCAAGCCGGCTGCGCGCGCAACAACTGATGCAAGGTGCTTTTCAGCCTGCGGCCTTCCTCACGCAGGTAGTCACGCTCATCGCGCCATGCGGGAAAACGTGCATCGACCTCCGCCCAGAACGCGGGCGAATGATTTGCCTGCAGCAGATGGCAGAGCTCGTGCACCAATACGTATTCGAACGCCGACGGGCGCGCCAACACCAAGGCCAGATCCAATGCCATCGATCCATCAGGCGCCAGCGATCCCCATTGCGAGGACATCACCTTGGGCCGCAACCGCGTCGGTGCGCGGCCCAGGCCCGGCAGGTAGCGCGGCAGCCACTGCCCGACATCGGCGCGCACCTGCACTTCATAGAACTCACGCAGCGCGCGCCGCAATGCAGGTTCACCTGCGCGTGCGGGCAGCTCAATGCTCACCGCATCCGCTGTCGCTTCGATCCGGGCAAAGCGTCCTTCCTGCCATTGCACCGGCAACAACGCCCCGCGCAATGGCAGCACGCCGGGCTGACGCAGTTGCAGCGCAGGTGCCAGCAGCCCGTCGCCGCCCAGTCGCGCCAGCTGCTGCTGCAACCATTGCCGGTTGGCCTGCAGGAAGCGTTCGCCCGATACCAGGCTGGCGCGCAGCGGCATCGTCAATCGTGCACCGCGCTCGTCGACACTGAGTTTCAACCTGCGTGCACGCGGGTCGCGCACGCGCAGTACTTCGATTTCCGCATCGTCCAGACGCAAGCGCACCGTGTCGCGCTGGATCACCGGCGCGGCAGGCGTAATCAGACGACGGAACAAACTGGCCATATGCCCAGCATAGTCCCTACCCGGTTACGAAACCGGGTAGGTCAGCAACGGGTTCAGCTGTCAGCCTTGCTCAGCTTGAAGGCCTGCTCCAGCAGCAGGAAAAGCCGGCGGATTTCGCCGCTCTGCAAGGCAAAGCGTGCATCCAGTTCGGCACGACGGCCTTCCTCGTCGATATGCTCAAGCTGGTCCAGCGCGCCATCCAGGAACTTCAGCTTGCGCACGATCAGGTCGTCGCCCAGCACGAAGGAAAGATTGTCCTCGAACACCAGCGCAAGCTTGGTGACCTGCTTGCCTGCGTCCAGGTGCTTGTCGATCTCGTCGCAGCGCAGTTCCTGGTGCTGGCACTTGACCACCGCGCCGCCTTCGGCCGGATCCTTCATCTCGCATTCTTCACCCAGGCTCAGGCCTTCGGGCAGCGGCTCGCCAGCGATCCATGCGGTCAGGATCGAACGCGGTGCGACTTCGGCGTTCAGCGGCATCGCCGGGAAGCTGCCGAGCATGCCGCGGATGTCGCTCATCACGTTCTCGCCGGTCTTGCGGCTGGAGCTGTCGACGGCCACGTAGCCATGCTGCAGGTCCAGGAAGGCGTCGGTACGCGAGCTTTTGACGAAGGCACGCGGCAGCAGCTCGTGCAGCAGGTCGTCCTTCAGGCGCTTGCGCTCGCGGCCACCAGGCTTGCGGCCTTCCTTCTCTTCGATCTCTTCCAGCTTGCGCGCCAGCAGGTCGTTGACCACCACGCTGGGCAGGATCTTGTCTTCACCGCCCACGGTCAGCCACAGCGCATCACCGATGCGGTGCGAAAACTGGCTCTTTTCTTCGCGACCGAACGGCGAGATGAAACCACGCGACGTCATTTCCAGCGCGCCGACCGGCTTGAGCACCACCTGCGGCAGCAGCGTGTCGACCTCGGAAAAATCAATGGAAGTAGGGAAACGGAACAGCGTGAGGTTCTTGAAAAACATGGATGTCCTATTTCGAATTCAGAGTCCGGGGCGGCCTTCTCGCAGTGGAGAAAGCGGCCCGTCGAGCGGATGTGGATGAGGCCTGCCAACGTGCTTCAGATCAGCACGATAGTACCCACCCTCATCCCAACCCTTCCCCTGCTGGAGGAAAGGCTTCTTGATCGTCCTGTCTGTCACCGCCTGCCAACCACGCGTGGGCATCGGGCAGCTGTGCGTCGTCACGGCGGCCCAGCGCCATGAAGTCGAACAGCTTGGGGTCAGCCAGCTGCGAAGGACGGATGTCACCCAGCGCGCGCGAGATCTGCTCGATGCGGCCGGGGCTGTCCTTCTCCCATTGCTTCATCATCAGGCCGACCTGCTTGCGCTGCAGGTTTTCCTGGCTGCCGCACAGGTTGCACGGAATGATCGGGAACTGGCGCGTGGTGGCGTAGTCGATGATGTCCGTCTCGCGCACATAGGCCAGCGGGCGGATCACTACATGCTTGCCGTCATCACTGCGCAGCTTGGGCGGCATGCCGGAGATCTTGGAATGGTGGAACAGGTTCATGAAGAACGTGGCCACCATGTCATCGCGGTGGTGGCCCAGCGCGATCTTGGTGAAGCCATTGGCTTCGGCATAGGTGTACAACGAGCCACGGCGCATGCGTGAGCACAGCGAACACATGGTCTTGCCTTCCGGGATCACCCGGCTGACCACCGAATAGGTGTCCTGTTCGATGATGTGATACGGCACGCCGATCGATGCCAGGTATTCGGGCAGCACGTGTTCAGGGAAGCCTGGCTGCTTCTGGTCCAGGTTCACCGCCACCAGCTCGAACGGCACCGGTGCCTTCTTCTGCAGCTGCAGCAGGATGTCCAGCAAGGTATAGCTGTCCTTGCCGCCGGACAGGCAGACCATCACCTTGTCGCCGGCCTCGATCATGCCGAAGTCGGCAATGGCCTGACCTACCTGACGGCGCAGGCGTTTGTTGAGTTTCTGGTGTTCGCGTTCGGCCACGCGCGGATCGCGGGCCCGCGGTGCGGGATCGGGCAGGGGAATGACGGCGCTCATTGCCTGCATTCTACCGGCTGGGCCCGCGCGCGGCAGCCGCATCGCAGTACAGCTTGCACAAAAGCGTAATGGCCACGTCACCCCGCGCTGACAGCATCGCTGGCTCCTACCGTTCAGCCTTTGATCCCGTCGTGCTCGATAACCGCCTTGCCTCTGCCGTCTGCCGTGCGCTGTTGCTGTCTTCCGCCCTCGCCCCGGCCACCGTGCTTGCCCAGGATGTGGCCAGTTCCTCCACCACCGCCGCCAAGGACCTGGATACGGTCGTGGTCACCGGCCGCAGCGGCACCGGCCTGCGTACCAAGGCCGAGACCAGCTACTCGGTCACCAACATCGAGGAAGAACAACTGCGCATGCAGGCGCCCACCAGCGTTACCGAGGCCTTGAAGTCGGTGCCGGGCTTCTGGGTGGAAGCGTCCGGCGGCGAAGCCAGTGGCAACATCCGCGCGCGCGGCATCCCGGTCGATGGCTTCGGCTCGGTCACCCTGCTGGAGGATGGCATTCCGGTGGTGCATGACCCGGCGTTGGGCTACCTGAACGGCGATCAGGCCTTCCGACTGGACGAAACCATCGAACGCATCGAGGTGGTGCGTGGTGGCCCGGCCTCGGTGATGTATTCCAACGCACCGGCCGGTGCGATCAACTTCATTCCGCGTCAGGTCGGCGAGGAAGCCAGCGGCGTGTTCAAGTACACCGTCGGCGACAGTGGCCTGAACCGCCTGGACTTCGCCTATGGCAGCCCGCTGGCCAATGGCTGGAAGTTGCTGCTGGGCGGTTTCTATCGGGTCGAGGAGGGGGTGCGCGATCCCGGTTTCAACGGCAACGATGGTGGCCAGTTCCGCCTGAACCTGGCCAAGGAGTTCGAAGGCGGCCGCTTCAGCGTCGACGCCAAGCACATGGATGACCGCGTGGCCCTGTACCTGGGCATCCCGATGTATACCAACGGCAATGGCGACATCCGCGCGGTACCCGGCTTCGACGGCAACCACGGCACGTTGGCCGGTCCGGAAACCCGACACCTGACCATGAAGACCGCCGATGGTCGGGGTTGGGACTTCGACAACAGCGAAGGCACCCACGTAAAGCGCGACCAGCTCACGCTCAAGCTGGAAACGGAATTGGGCGGCGATTGGGAACTGTCGCAATCGGCGCGCTTCAGCAAGACCGACACCATCCGCAACGGCGTGTTCCCGAACACGCTGACCCCCGCCGCCAGCTTCCTCGACGGGCAGAAGAACCTGCTCGCATCGGTGCCAGGTGCCACCTCGCTGGGCCTGCGCTATGTCAACGGCAGCGGTGGCTTCGACACCGCCTCACAGAACGGCAACGGGCTGCTGGTGATCGGTGGCTTGCGCGGGCTGGACATCCCGGTGCGCGAGTTCGTCAACGACACCCGCCTGATGCGCAGCTTCGCGCTCGGCGGGCAACAGCACAACCTCACCCTTGGCTACTACATGGCCTCGACCAAGGAGGACTACACCCGCTACTCCTCCTCGGTGCTGATGGATGCAAGCAACAATGCCAGCCTGCTGGACCTGGTCGCGCTGGATGCCAATGGCCAGGTGCTGGACACGCTCAGCGACAACGGCGTGTGGCGCTATGGCTACGAATGGAACAATGCCTCCGGCGAGCAGAAGACGCATGCCTTCTACCTCAGCGACGAGTGGCAGGTGAACGACAAGCTGCGCATCGACAGCGGCCTGCGCTGGGAGAAAGCCAGCAGCAGCGGCTGGAACGAAGTACGTCGCAGCGTCGACGGGGGCACCTTGGCCACCTCGCAGATGCTGACCGGCTCGGGCATGTACGTGCACCACGACCTGAGTTCGGATGACCTGGGCTGGTCGATCGGTGCCAACTGGCAGTTCAGCGACAGCATGGGCCTGTTCGGGCGTTGGACCTCGGCCTTCCGCCTGCCAAGCCTGGGCAACTACATCACCCGCAACGACAACTGCGACGCAACCTCGGCCGAAACCGTAGCCGCCTGCGCTGCCGCCAACGGCAAGGCCGCCGACACCCAGACCATGGACCTGGCCGAGATCGGCTTCAAGTTCGCCAACCCCCTGTTCAGCGCCTACGCCACCGCCTTCTACACCAAGTACGACAACGTCGGCTTCAGCAACTACAGCTTCAACCCGAACACCGGCGTGTCCACGCGCGAAGCAGGCTATGCCAGCACCCGGACCTTCGGGCTGGAACTGGAGACGGCGTGGTATCCCACTGACTGGTTCGACCTGAAGCTCAACGCCACCTGGCAGGATGCGCAGTACCGCGACCTGCGCTACAGCGAACTGGTCAACGGTGCGCCGGTGCTGCGCGACTTCGTCGGCAACCAGCTGATCCGCGTACCGGAACTTGGCGCGCGCGTGGTGGCAGGCGTCAACCTGCTCGACCAGCGCCTGCGCCTGCAGGCCGCCGCCGAGCACCAGGGCGAACGCTATGTGGACACCGCCAACTCGGTGCGGCTGCCGTCCTACCAGCTGCTCAACCTCAGTGCACGCTACGCGCTGACCGACCGCTTCTCGGTCTACGGCTACATCGACAATGTCACCAACTCCCTGGGCCTGACCGAAGGCAATCCGCGGGCCGGTGAACTGGCCAGCAGCGATGCCGGTGCCAGCGCCTTCATCGCGCGGCCGCTGCTGGGCCGCAATTACCGTTTGGCCGTGATGTACCAGTTCTGATGCGCGCCCTGTTGCCGATGCTGCTGGCGGCGCTTGCCGCCAGCACGTGTGCCCACGCCGCGCAGACCCTGCACCTGCAGGGCACGCTGACCGGCAAGGACCACCAGCACTACCTGGAACTGCCGTTCGCGGTGCCCGACGGCACCGGCAGGGTCGATGTCACCCTGCAACACGACGGCGGCGATGAGCGCACCGTCGTCGACCTCGGCCTGCTGGACGCGCAGGGCTTCCGCGGCTGGAGCGGGGGTTCACGCCGCGCGATCAGCGTGTCCCGGTATGACGCAAGTGGTGGCTACCTTCCCGGTGCAATGCCCGCCGGGCAATGGAAGGTGTTGCTGGGCGTACCCAACATCCGTGCCCGCGTTCAAACCCCCTACAACGTCAGCGTGACCCTGTGGAGCGAAGACGAGGTGCAGGCCGGCCGTGACCGTAAGCCGCTGGTGCTGCGCGATGAAGCAGCGTGGTATCGCGGCGACCTGCACATGCACAGTACCCACAGCGACGGCAGCTGCAGCAGCCAGCAGGGCAACAAGGTCGCCTGCCCGCTGTTCCTGAGCCTGCAGGCCGCGGTGCGGCAAGGGCTGGATTTCGTCGCGGTCACCGAGCACAACACGATCTCGCACCTGGACGAACTGGCCCGGCACCAGCCCTGGTTCGATCGTCTGCTGCTGCTCCCGGGCATGGAGGTGACCACCTTCCAGGGCCACGCCAATGTGTTCGGGGTGAACGGTCCGCTGCCCTTCCGACTGGGGGATACCCTGCCCGACTGGAACCCGCTGCTGCGCGAGGTCAACAACAGCGGCGCCCTGCTCTCCATCAACCACCCGGCACTGCCCTCGGGCGAGGACTGCATGGGCTGCGGCTGGACACCGGCCAAGCCCGTGGACATGGCCGCTGTGGGCGCGGTGGAAGTGGTCAATGCCAGGCAAGCCGATGGCCCCCGTTCGGGCGTGGGCTTCTGGGAGCAGCAGCTGCAGCAGGGCCGGCGCATGACCGCCATCGGTGGCAGCGACAGCCACAACCCGGGCGCAGCCGATGGCCCATCGCCAATCGGCCTGCCGGCCACCCTGGTGCATGCCACCGCGCTGTCCCGGGAAGCGATCCTGGCGGCAATCCGCCAAGGCCGGGTGGTCGTGGACGTGGACAACGTCGCTGCCAGTGGCCTGGAGCTGTGGCTGCAGGGCGATGCCGGCATGCGGGCCGAAATGGGGCAGCAGCTGGATCTGCCTGCGGGGCAATGGGCCACGCTGCATACGCAACTGGACTATCCCCGCAGGCTGAACATCGAATTCGTCGTGGATGGCCGTCGCTATCCGACCACCGTGGAGGTCGACGCAAACGGCAGCCAACGGGCCAGCCTGCGCTGGCGCTCTGACGGCCAACGGCACTGGCTACGGGTTGACGCACGCGACGCCGACGGCAGCCTGCGAATGCTGGGCAACCCGGTATACGTGAACTGGCCGCAATGACCGGCTAAGCTGGCGGCATGCCCACCCTGCCGCCAGCTGACGAACTGCACCAGCGCATTGCCGAGCTGCGCGCTGAACACCGTGGCCTGGACGAGCAGATCGCTCGCCTGGCGGCCAATCCGGATGATGACCTGGAAGCCAAGCGCCTGAAGCGGCGCAAGCTGCAGCTCAAGGACTGCATCTTCAAGCTGGAGTGCATGCTGATACCGGACGAGCCTGCATGAGCCTGGCGCTGCTGCGTGACCTGCAGCAGCTCTGGACGCAGCGCTACTGTCGCGCTGCCATCATCGTTGTCATTGCCAGCGCGGTCGGCGTCGCCGCGCTGGGTGGCTTTGCGCCGCCACTTCCAAGGCCGGGACGCCCGGTCCAGAAGCGAAATTCCGCTGACGCCCACCATCACCTGCAGCTGCGAAGCGGCTTCAAAGCCTTCAACGCGTAACCGCCACCGCCACCGACAACCATGCATCATGATCGCAACGGCAACCCGGTTGCTTGGCAGCCGATCCCGAATGGCTACCTGCTGTCTGCGTCCGGCAACAGGACGCTATCGAAGAACGCGGGCTGCAGCGGGTAGCCAACCGCCCGGGAAAGATGGAATGAACTGGTGAACGCCTCCACCTCGCGCAGGGAGGGTCGATCGAATATTGCGCCATCACGCCGCTCCGCGCTGGCCTGGGTGAAAGCCGGTGCTTCCACAATCTGCTTTGCATCGGGCAATTCCGAGGAAAGCATGGCCTTCAGCAAGCGGCCGACTTCGGCAGCGTTGTCCTGCACTGCCTGGTTCTGGAGGGCGCACTGGTCATCGGTCCAATAGATTGCCCGCCGCATCGGCTCGGTAGCGTCGGTCCATTCGTCCTCCTTCGCTTCGCGCATGATCCTGCCATGACGGCGCAATGCATCCACTGCCCGCTGGCGTTCTTGCCGGTCGGCATTGTGGCCGGCAGCATTCACCTTGGCGATCAAGGCACTGTTGCCACTGTCTGCATATGCCTGCTCTGCAGTACGAAGCAACAGAGCGGTGTCACGCTCGGTTTTCGCCGGCAGGATCAACGGCGAAGAACCCGACATCAGTACATTGGCCCAACGCGGGGACTTCTGTGATTTGCCTTTCGCGTCCGCTGGCCCCCAGCCGGTGACCACCACGGAAGTAAGCACGGCGCTCAGGCCGGGGGTAAAGCTTGTGCTGTACTGCAGGACCAGCCTCTCGCCCCGGGCTGTGACAACGTCTTCGAGATCACGCCTTTCCAGTACACCCGTCTGCGCGACCGTGGTGATGTTGGACTGCCGCAAGGCTTCCTGCAGCGCATTACGCACGGGGGCGTCCGCATCCGAGGTGCATTTGCCAGCCTGCAACCAACGCCAGCTGTCTTCGGCTTGCCGGACCGCAACCTCGGCTTCTGACGCATTTATCAGCAAGTTCGCGACCAACGCACCTGCAACATTGACGCCCACGCTCTGCGCCATGTTCATGCCTTGGTAGGGCCCACCAATCACGGAAGGAGTTTTGAGGAAGCGGTATGCCACCTGCGGGCGCACGGTAGGTTGATTGGAAACCAGATACAACGGCACCGCACGGGCCGACTCCATATCCCTGTCTGAAAATGCCGGCAAGACGTCGGCAGCCTTGGCTTGGTTCCCACACGCAAACGTCACGGCGATTGCCATGACAAACCCTGGAATACGCATGCTGTTGCCCGCCCCTGTGTGTTGAGGCGGAGTATTCCGGGTTTGCAGACAGCTCTCAAGCTCCGTATCCGGTTTTAGCCCAAGGCGATGATCCGCCTGTGCCGCACGTCCCCAACGGCGACCCGGGACGGCAGAAACTGCCGTCCCGTAAGACGATCACTGTTCGCCAGCCGCCACCGATTCCGGCTTCACCGCTTCCGGGCTGACCCGCTCGATGGTGTGGCGCAGCTCGCGGCCGAGGATGAACTTGGCGTCCTTGGCCCAGGCGTCCAGGCGTTCGTCGAACAACAGCTTGCTGTTCTCGTCGGGCCAGACCAGGCGCAGCTCGCGCATCTTCTGGATGAAGCCACGGAACAGCGACTTGTCGAAGAACTCGGGCGCCGCCGGCGCGTACAGCAGGCTCAAGCGCTGCGCGGCCTGCTGGCAGAGGCTCTCCAGCTCCGCAGCACCCAGGGTGCCTGGGCCGTTCTTCACCAGCACCGAGATGGCGATGTAATAACGCTCGAACGCCTGCTGCAGCGAGTGGCCAATGGCGCGCAGGCGGAACACCTCGTCGGTCTGGCCGGTGCTGCGTGCCAGCATGCCGCCGTCGTCCTCGCCTACATGCTGCAGCAGGCCTTCGCGCACGAACACGGCGATGGTCTGGTCGATGCGCGCGGCGAACTCGTCCTCGGTCCATGGCAGGAACAGCTCCTGCTGCAGGAACGGGTACAAACCACGGCCCAAGCGCAGCAGGCCGCCCCGGCTCATGCGGCGGTTGTTCTGGAAACAACAGGCCACCCACGAGGAGGCCGTGAACAGGTGCACCACGTTGTTGCGGAAATAGCTCAGCAGCACGGCGGTGTCGCCGCTGACGCTGAGCACATCGCCCAGCGGATGCTTGATGCGGGTGAGGACGTTGATTTCCTCGGCGTGGGCGATGATGCGCTCGGGCGAATGCGGGGTGACCGTGACCCGGTCGGAGTACGGCATTTCCACCAGCAGCTTCTTGCTCAGCTCGATCTGTGCGATCAGGTCGGCCTCGCCCATCGCATGCTTGGGCGTGGACAGCAGGGCCAGCGCCAGCAGGTTGATCGGATTGACGTCGGCAGCGGCGTTGACGCGCTCCTGGATCATCTCGGCCAGGGTGTTGACGGTGCTCGACAGCCACACCGGCTTCTCGTCCTCGCCCACCGGCTGGCCGTCCCAATCCGGTGCCTTCTCGGCCAGCACGTCGTTCAGCGCGATCGGCTCACCGAAGTTCACCACCACCTGGCCGTAGTTCTGCTTGAGCACCTTGGGGATGCCCCACAGCAGGGCCCAGATCGATTCCTTTTCCTTCGGCCGGCCGGACAGTTCGTCCAGGTAGCTGTTGCCCTCCATCAGCTTTTCATAGCCGACGTAGATGGGCTGGAACAGCACCGGCTTGCGCGGCTGGCGCAGGAAGGCACGCAGGGTCATCGAGATCATGCCGCCCTTGGGCTGCAGCAGTCGTCCGGTACGCGAGCGCCCGCCTTCGACGAAGTATTCGATCGAATAACCGCCCGCGACCAGCTGCGCCACGTACTCGCTGAGCACGGCCGAGTACAGCGCGTTGCCCTTGATCGAACGCCGGATGAAGAAGGCGCCGCCCTTGCGCAACAAGGTGCCGACCACCGGCAGGTTGAGGTTGATGCCGGCCACGATGTGCGGCGGCACGATGCCGCGGTCGTACAGCAGGTAGCTCAGCAGCAGGTAGTCCATGTGGCTGCGGTGGCTGGGCACGTAGACGATTTCGTGGCCGGGCGCGGCTTCCTTGAACTTGTCCAGGTGGTGCACCAGCACGCCGGCGTAGATCCGGTTCCACACATGGCTGAGCAGGAAGCTGGCCGAACGCACCACCGGGGTGGAGTAATCGGCGGCAATTTCCCAGGCATAGCCCTGCGCCTTCTTCCAGGCATCGGTGGTCTTGGAGTTGTCGCGCTTGGCCTGTACGGCGATGGCTTCGCGGACCGGGTCCGACTCCAGCACCTTGTCCACCAACAGGCGACGGGTGGACAGGTCGGGGCCGATGATGGACTCGCGGATGCGACGGAAGTGGGTGCGCAGCACACGCTGCAACTTGCGCACGGTGCGTTCCGGCTCCAGCCCCTCGTCCACCGTTTCGCGCAACGACACCGGCGGAGCGAAGCGCACGATGGTGTCGCGACCGTTGAGCAGGATTGCCAGCAGGCGACGGAAGCGGCCCACCAGTGCCCAGTTTTCCGAGAACAGCACGGCAAACCAGCCGCTCTGCTTGTCCGGGGCACGGCCGACGAAGATCGACACCGGTACCAGGTGCACATCCAGGCCGGGGTTGGCGCGGTGTGCCTGCAACAGCTTGGCCAGTGAGTCGGAGTGGGTCTTGGCGCCACGCTGCTCGGGGATCAGGGAGTTGTTGCTGGAGCGGCGCGACAGCGCCACGTAGGCACGCTTGCGCCCGGTCGGATCACCGGCCAGCGGCACCAGCGGTGACGGCAGCCCGGCGTCGCGGCAGGCCTTGTCCAGGATCAGCGCGTTGGACAGACCGTAGTCCTCCAGCACGTAGACCACGGGCCGGCCATCGTTGTGTTGGCCGGCCTGTTCGGGTTCGATCTTCAGGCCCAGCCAGGGCTCGATCAATTTGCCCAGCAGGCGCGCCCACAGCGGGCGCCGGCCGCCGGCACGGGCTTGCGGCGCACGCGCGGCAGCCCCCGGAACAATGGCAGCAGTGGGGGTGTCCGGCGCCGGGTTGGCGTCGTCCGGGGGAAGAAGATCACCCTGTTCGGGCTGGGAATTCTGTTTCGGCATCCGCGGCATTATGGCTTAGCTGCGGTTTTGGCGCTGTCCGGTGCTTGCTCCGTGCCCGATTCGGCCGGCACCGCCGCAGCGGCTGCGGCATCGATCTTTGCCTGTTCAGCCGCGGCGGCGGCAGCCAGCAGGGCGTCGGTTTCGGCCAAGGTACGGGCCAGGTACCAGTGCTGCTCGCGGCGGACCAAGGCGACCTGCAGGTCAATTTCTTTCCCCGCCAGTGGGTACTGCACGCGCACCAGCGCGTTGTCGCCCTCCTGTGCGGTCAGGCCTGTGCGCATCTGCGCCACACTCTCGTCCAAAGGCAGGCCGTAGCTGGCCAGGACCTGCTTCAACGCCGCGGCAAACGGCCCCAGCCGCTGCAGGCTGGTAGTCATGCCGGCCTGTTGGAAGCTGTCCGCAGAGCTCAGCCCGGTAGCGCGCGCCGCCGCCGTCAGTGTCGCGATGTTGGCCTTGGCCAGCTTGGGGTCGGACAGCGGTGCCGACTGCGCCCAGTCGCTCAACGCAGTTACCAGTTGCACGTAATGGGCCCGTTCCTCAGCGCTGTAGTCGCCCTGGTGGGTGATGTACTGCACGCCGAACATACCCAGCGAATGCGCGGCCTGGCGCACCGCTGCCGACTGCCCTTCGAACTGCGCCCGGAAGGCGCGTTGCAACTTCTGCTCGGCGCCCTGCTCCGACAGCGTGGTCAGCAAGGTCGGCAGTTTTTCATCCAGCGGCAGCCCGGTGAGCGGCCAGCGGCTGTGGCCCTGCGCCCACGCCGACTCCAGCGCGGCGTATTGCGTCGGTGGCACCGAGACCCTTGCGTAGCCAGCAAGATCATTGTCGTGCAGGTACTGGGCCATCTGCCGCACCGCGGCGGCCGGCTCGGTGGCAGCACCGGGCAAGGGTTCAGTGTTGCGCTTGCAGGCCGCCAGCAGGGCTACAAGGCAGACCGAAGCCAATACGATGCGGTGGCAGCTGCGTAATGAACGGCGTTGCATGGCGGCGTCGATCCTCCCCGTAGGCCGAGCATCTTGATGCCTGCCCGGTGACAGCAGCAAGCACGGCCGTCACGGTGGGGCGGGGATTCGGGAGTCGGGATTGGGTAAAGATGGACAGCAGGAGCCCCACTCCCCAAAGCGACGAGCGCTGTTGCCCACTACGAATCCCCAATCCCGACGCCCGAATCCCGGCATAAAAAAAGAGGCCGCCCCGTTGCCGGTGACAGACCCCTCAAGCCGGCGCAAGGCCGGTAGACATGTTTGACGCATCGCCGGCAGGGCCGGGGACGAGACGTAGCCTACGCGTCGGATTCAGTTAAAGCAACACTTTATAAACATCACTGTAAGTGATTGAATTTATTTGATTGATTCCGCAATTTCGCGTTGAATCTCCAAGGCCATCGCACGCGGATCAGGCGCAAGACGGATCGGACGGCCCACCACGATGGCATCGGCACCGTCGGCAAAGGCCTGAGCCACGCCCACGGTGCGCTGCTGGTCATCGCCTACCGGGCCGCCGGGGCGGATACCGGGGCAGACAATGGAGAAACCCTGACCTGTAGCCGCGCGAATAGGTGCGGCCTCCTGGCCGGAAGCAATCACGCCGTCGATGCCGGCGCGCTGCGCGGCCAGCGCGCGCTCCACCACCACGTCCACCGGCTCGCGGTCGATGCCCATCTGCGCCAGGTCCGGCCGCCCCATCGAGGTCAGCACGGTCACTGCCAACAGGCGCATGTCCGAGGTATTGGCGGCGGCAGCGGCTTCCATCATCGCCGGGTGCCAGCCATGGATGGTGCAGTAACTGACCGGCCACTGCGACAGGCGACGGATCACACCGGCGAGGGTGGCCGGAATGTCAAAGAATTTCAGGTCGACGAACACGCGCTTGTCGCGTGCAGCCAGTGCGTCGAGCACGTCGAAGTACTCGCCGGAGGCCAGCAGCTCCATGCCGATCTTGTAGAACGAAACGGCATCGCCAAGCTTGTCCACCCATTCGATGGCCTCGGCCTTGCCGGCCACGTCCAGGGCGAAGATCAGGCGCTCGTCATCACGCAGCGGCAGCGGTGCGCGGCTCATCGGGCCACCTCCAGCGCTTCGCGCTTGGCGCCGTTGCGCAGGTCCGCCGGCAGCGACCAGGCATTGTTGATCGCCGCGCCTTCCCAGCCACCATAGGTGGGGTTGGACAGGATCCACCAACGCGAGCCGATCCAGCCCTGGTACTTGTCCAGCAGCAGATCGCGCGCAGCCAGGCTGTTGTCCTCGACCTGCAGGAAATCAGTGAACTGGTCACCTACCTGCATCAGCACGCGGTACTGCTGCGCCACCAGTTGGCGGCGGCAGCCCTTCTCGCTGCCATGCTCGGTGCAGCCCGGCACCGGCGTGCCCAGGCCCAGGTAGACGCTGTCATCGGCCACCGGCAAACCGACCTTGCGCAGGTTGTCGACGGTGGCGTCCTTCATCGCTGCGGTGCGGTTGCTGATGTAGATCATGGTCACGCCCTTGGCCGCGGCGGCTTGTGCGAACTGCACCGCGCCGGGCACCGCTTGGGCCTTGCGCTCATTGACCCAGGCTTCCCAGGTGGCATCGTTGTAGCTGCTGCCATCACGCACCAGGCGCGCCTGGTAGGGCGAGTTGTCGAGCACGGTTTCGTCCACGTCCACCACCACCGCCGGCTTCAGCTTGGCCGACTGGTGGCTGCCGCCTTCTTCCGGCAGCAGCGCGGTCCAGTTGCCGTCGGCCAATGCGGCGTCCAGCTGTGCGCCGGCCAGTTTCCAGGTCTGCAATGCGCTGGCCCGGTACTCCTGCGAACGCTGCACCCACAGCACGGCATTGAGGTTGTCGTTGGGGGCATTGGCCGGGGCCACGACGGCGTCGGCCGGAGCCGGCGCAACGCGGCTCAGCGGAGCGCTCGCGCTGCAGGCTGCCAGCGACAGCACGGTGCCGGCCAGCAGGGTAAGGGCGGGGAATCGGGACATGAAAACTACCGGGTATCTTCGAAAACCGTGCAAGTTTACCGGCTCCCTGCCTTGCGCGCCCTGCGCGGCGAAACCGGGGTCAGAGTCGGGTTTCAGCTGAAACCCGACTCTGACCCCGGTTTCCAGCCTCGGCTATGCTTGCGCCCCCTTGCAAGACCGGAGCCCGGACCGTGACCGACGACAGCCAGACCCCTGATTTCCCCCTCCTCGATGCCGACCAGGCACGCGTACTGGGCTGCCTGATCGAAAAGGAGGCCACCACCCCGGACGCCTACCCGCTCACGGTCAATGCCACCCAGGTCGCCGCCAACCAGAAAACCGCACGCGAGCCGGTAATGAACCTGGAGGCCGGCAAGGTCCAGTACGCGCTGCGCCAGTTGGAGACGTTGGGCCTGGCCCGCCAGCATTTTTCCTCGCGTGCCGAGCGCTATGAGCACCTGGCCGGGATCAAGCTGGACCTGCCGCGCCAGCAGGTCGCCCTGCTCGGCCTGTTGCTGCTGCGCGGCCCGCAGACCGCCGGTGAACTGAGCATCCGCAGCGAGCGCATGGCAAAGTTCGCCGACCCGGCCGACCTGCGCCACCAGTTGGAACGCATGCAGCAGCGTGGCCTGGTGGTGCAACTGCCGCGCGCCTCGGGGCAGCGCGAAGACCGCTTCATGCACCTGCTCTGCGGGCCGGTGGATGTGGAAGCCCTGGCGGCACAGTACCGTGCCCCGTCGGCGGCTGCCGCCACGGTCGACAACAGCGCATTGGAAGAGCGCGTGCAGCAGCTGGAAGCGACCGTCGCAGCACTGCAGGAACAGCTGGCAGCGTTGCAGGAGCAACTGGGCGGCTGAGCCGGTTCAGAAGACGTTCTGACCGTAGCCCGGGTAAGCACAGCGCCCCCCCGGGCCTTTGGCGGAAAATCGGAGATCCCTGGGATCCTTGCCCCCGGGTGCGCTGCGCTTACCCGGGCTACGCGGCTGAGCGCCAGGTGCGCCGCTGATCCGACTCAGCCCGGCGTGTTGACGAACAGCAGCAGTTGTTCGTCCTTGCCTGGCAACACCACGGTGCCGTCAGCGCGGAAGCCGATTTTTTCCAGTAGCGCCGTCGAACGCGTATTCCCGGGTGACACCACCGCACGTAGCTCACCAATGCCGAGCGTATCGCGCGCGTAATCGAGCACGCCCTGCACCGCCTCCCGTGCATAGCCATGGCCGGTGTAAGCGCCCAGCAGGGCGTAACCCACGTCGGCACAGGGCAGCCCATCGCGACGCACCAGGCCCGCATTCCCCAGCCAGGCGCCATCGCTGCGACGTTCAACCGCATACATGCCGAAGCCATGGGCGGCATAGCTGGCGAACGTGTGATTGCGCACATAGTCGCGGGCCTGCGCCAGCGTGCGCACGCCACGGTCACCAATGTACTGGTGGAAGCCGGGTTCATTGAGCAGCTGCAGCATCGCGGCGGCGGCGCCGTCGTCATCACGCAGCAGGCGTAGTTGTAGCCGTTCGGTCTGGATCAGGGACATAAGGGGCTCGGTTTTCGCCCCCTCCCTTTTGCGTGGCAAAGGGGAGGGGTGGCTTTTGATGTTGGTCGGTAAAGCCCCTGCCGAGCATGGCTCGGCACTACAGCCGTCCTTTTGGCCGGAGGCCGGGAGACGGCTGGGGCGCTTTTCGTGCTGGGTTCCAATCAAAACGCAAAACCTGGAGCCAAAGCTACCCCCTCCCAGCCTCCCCTTGGCTGCGCCAAAGGGGAGGGCGCAAAACCTCAATCAAACAGCGCTTGAATCGCCGCCAACCCCGCCTTCGCCCGCTCCTGCTTGTGCGCGGCATCGGCTACCGGATCGGCCCCATCGCGCTGGATCTCACCTGCCGGGATCTCATCAAAGAACCGGCTCGGCTTGAGCCGGATGTGCTCGCCGAACTTGCGGGTCAAACGGCTGAAACTCATCCACAGCTGGATCTTGGCGCGGGTGATGCCCACGTACAGCAGGCGTCGCTCTTCCTGCAGATTGCCTTCGTCCAGGCTGACCTGGTGCGGCAGCACGCCATCCTCGCAGCCGACGATGAACACATACGGAAACTCCAGGCCCTTGGACGCGTGCAGCGTCATCATCCGCACCTGGTTACCGCCATCATCCTTGTCGTTGCGGGAAATAAGCGCCAGCTGCGCGGCCATGTCAGCGGCGCTGGCGCCACGCGGGCCGCTCTCAAACCACGACGCCAGTTCTTCCAGATTGTTGGCACGGCGCTCGTAGCCGGCCGTGTCCTTGGCCGCGTGACGCAGCTCGGCCAACATGCCCGAATCCTTGGCCACGCGCCGTACCAGATCGCCCGAGCTCATCTGCCGCATGTCCAGCCGCAGCGCGCGCAGGATGTCGGTGAACTTGCTCAGGCTGTTGGCCGCACGCGGCGTGAGCTGGGCCAACGCGCCCATGCTCTCGGCGGCGTGCGCCATCGGAATATCTTTTTCGGACGCCAGTTCGGCCAGCTTGGCCAGGGTGCTGGCGCCGACATCACGCTTGGGCGATTGCACCGCGCGCATGAAGGCAGTGTCGTCGTCCGGATTCACGATCAAGCGCAGCCACGCCAAGGTGTCCTTCACTTCCTGTCGTTCCAGGAACACCGTGCCGCCATTGAGGTGATACGGCACACCCACCAGCTGCATCGCCTTTTCCAACGGACGCGACTGGAAGTTGCCGCGGAACAGGATGCAGAAATCACTCCACGGGATCCTGCGACTGGTCGCCAGGAAGTGGATTTCCGCTGCCACCTTTTCCGCTTCATGCTCGCTGTTGCGGCATTCCCATACACGGATGCGCTCGCCGTCGGCCTGGTCGGACCACAGGGTCTTCAAATGTTCGTGCGGGTTGTGCGCGATCAGCGCATTGGCTGCGCGCAGCACGCGATTGGAACAGCGGTAGTTCTGCTCCAGCTTGATGATCTGCAGGTTCGGGTATTCCTCGCCCATCCGCTGCAGGTTTTCCGGGTTGGCGCCACGCCAGGCGTAGATCGACTGGTCGTCATCACCCACGCAGGTGAAATTGCCGCGCGGGCCTGCCAATTGCTTGAGCAGCCGGTACTGGGCGTCGTTGGTGTCCTGGCACTCATCGACCAACAAGTAGCCGATGCGCTCGCGCCACGCCAGAGCGATGTCAGGATGCTCTTCCAGCACCTGCACCGGCAGACGGATCAGGTCATCGAAATCCACCGCGTTGAACGAGGTCAAACGCGCCTGGTATAGCTCGTAGACCATGGCAGCGTTCTTCTCGCGGCTGCTGCGCGCCGCGGCCATCGCCTGCTCCGGCGACAGGCCTGAGTTCTTGGCCCGCGAGATGAGGTTCTTCATGTCCTCGATGTCGTCGGGCTTGGCATTGCTGCCACCAAGCAGGTCCTTGATCTGCGCACCGGCGTCATCGGCGTCGAAGATGGAGAAATTCCGCTTCAGCCCCACCTGTTCATGTTCGATCTGCAGGAACTTCAGGCCCAAGGCGTGGAAGGTGCAGATGGTGACCTCGGCCGCATCCTCGGCGCGCAGACGCTTGGCCACGCGCTCGCGCATTTCCTTGGCCGACTTGTTGGTGAAGGTGATCGCGGCAATGCGACGGGCGCTATAGCGACCCGTCGAGATCAGGTGGGCGATTTTTTCAACAATCACGCGGGTCTTGCCGCTGCCGGCACCTGCCAGTACCAGCAAGGGGCCTTCGGCATGCATGGCTGCAGCGCGTTGGGGGGGATTGAGGGAGTCCAGCATGGGGTCGTTTCAGTCGCAGGCGGCCAGTGTAAGCCATCGCCGGGCGGCAGCCGGGTATCGCCGCAGCGGGTCATGTTGCCGTACAGCAAGGCCAGGATCTCCCCCCGGCCACACCTCAACGAACGCCCGGGCCGCCGCTGAATGAGATCCATGACAACCTGTTTCTGCAGCGACCTCCTCCATCCGGCTTGCCACACCGACGTTGCGGGAAGCCTGCGCTTGATGTTGGAATGCGGACATTCATCAAAAGGAATGATGACATGCGTACGCCGGGCTTGTTGCTGCTGGTGCTCCCCTTCACACCCTGTGCCGCAATGGCGACACCCTCCGAACAGGAATGCCGCACGATGCCCGCCAGACGGATCCCTGCGGACATCATGACCGACAGCTTCCTGCAGGCTCACCCGGACCTGCGATGGCGCAGCATTGCACTGGCAGCTTACAAGAACGGCGAATTTCCCAAGGCACTGCATGACTTCAAGCGCGCAGCGTCATACGCAGACAAGTTTTCCCAATCCATGGTGGGCCATATGTATTGGGAAGGGGAAGGGACAGAAGTTGACCGCGCGTTGGCATATGCCTGGACCGACCTTGCTGCAGAGCGCGCCTACCATAACTTTCTCAGTCAACGCGAAATATATTGGGCACAGCTTGATGAGCAGCAACGCACCGATGCAGTCCAGCGTGGGCAGGCTGTATATGCCGAGTATCGCGATACCGTTGCCAAGCCCCGAATGGAAAAGGTATTACGGCGGCAGATGCAAAAAATCACCGGAAGCCGCACCGGCTTCATCAGCGCGGGGTTGTACGTAATTCCGGCTGACGGACCCAGCAGAGGTCAGTTGATCCCCGGGCCGATCTTCTACGACAGGGTTTATTACCAGCCTGACCTGTATTGGTGCCAGCAGGACGCCTACTGGAGCCGGCCGATGAATCCGAGTGTAGAGATTGGCCAACCAGATACCGTCCCAACAGCGACCGACAAAACGCGTTGATGCTGCAATAGCACCCACCGGATCGTATTGACCTGGACCGTGGTGCCGCCCTGCGCTGTATATCCTGATTCGCCCCGCCCCCCCACAATGCTTGCGGAGTTCCTGCCTTGGTGGTGGAATGCGTCCATTCATCAAATGGACTGATGACATGCACAAGTTCACTCCAGCGTTGCTGGTTCTGGCCCTTTGCCCCGTAGCTGCATGGAGCGCGCCGCCGACGGCGGAAACCTGCCGCACGATGCCGGCCAAACGCATCCCTGCTGACATCATGACCAACAGCTTCCTGGACGCACATCCGGATCTGCGGTGGCGCAGCGTTGCGCTGGGTGCGTACAAGAAAGGTGAGTTCACCAAAGCCCTGAGTGACTTCAAGCGTGCTGCCAGGTACGCGGACAAGTTTTCCCAGTCGATGGTGGGTCACATGTACTGGAACGGAGAAGGAACAAATGTCGACCGGGCACTGGGATACGCCTGGACTGATCTTGCCGCCGAACGCGGCTATCACAATTTCCTCAGCCAGCGCGAAAACTACTGGAGCCAACTCTCCGATGAGCATCGCGCCGACGCAGTACAACGTGGGCAAGCGATCTATGCCGAGTACCGAGACAGCGTATCCAAACCGCGCATGGAGGAGGTATTGCGACGGGCGCTACAGCGCATGACCGGCAGCCGCACCGGTCAGGTCGGCTCTGGTCTTTACGTCACCCCCCGGGAAGGACCCAGTGCCGGGCAAGCGATCCCCGGCCAGATCTTCTATGACAAGACGTACTATCAACCCGAGCTTTACTGGTGCGATCAGGACGCCTACTGGAGCCGGCCCATGAATCCCAGCGTAGAGATCGGCGAGCCGGAAAGCGTGCCTGCGCAATCCCAAGACTCGCCTTGAACCGGGCACCCCAACGACGCTGAACGACGCAGCCCTCAGCCATGCGACGTTTGCGGAGGGGTACGCCATCGTTGGCAGGGATCTTTTCGCGCGCCTCTGGTCCGGGAACACGCTGCAACGCATGTGGTACACGGCCACAGCGCCCATAAAGCCGTAAAAGTCTCGACCTTACCCCTTGCCAATCGACCCCATGCAAATGGCGGAACCTGTGTCGAAGGTTTGAGGCCACGCTAAAATGCGGCATGGCCAAGCTCTACTTCTACTATTCGGCGATGAACGCCGGCAAGACCACCACCCTGCTGCAATCCGCGCACAACTATCGCGAGCGCGGCATGCGGGTGGCGTTGTTGACCCCGCACCTGGACCACCGCGCAGGCACCGGCGTGGTCGCCTCGCGGATCGGCCTGCAGGCCGAGGCCACCACGTTCGAGCGCGATACCGATCTGGAAGCCCTTATAAAGCAGGATATCGCCGCGAGCGGAAAGCTCGGTTGCGTACTCGTGGACGAAGCCCAGTTCCTGAGCAAGGCACAGGTCTGGCAGTTGTCCGAGGTGGTCGATCAGATGCGCATCCCGGTGCTGTGCTACGGGCTGCGTACCGACTTCCGTGGCGAACTGTTCGAAGGCAGCCAGTACCTGCTGGCCTGGGCCGACGAGATGCAGGAGATCAAGACCATCTGCCACAGTGGCAAGAAGGCGACGATGACCGTGCGCGTGGACGAGAACGGTTTTGCGGTGCAGGACGGCCCGCAGGTGGAGATCGGCGGCAACGACCGCTATGTGTCGGTGAGCCGCGCCGAGTTCAAGAAAATCACCCGCGGTGAGGGGCGGATTGATCCCATGCAGGCGCCGTTGCCGTTGTAAGCACCACTCGCAGAACCGACGCGTCCCTTCTCCCGTTCACGGGACTGCAGCCCCCTTCTTGGGGGAAGGTGCCCGAAGGGCGGATGAGGGGAAGCGCGAAGCGCTGCTTTGGCTTTGGCTTTTAAAGCCTCCCCTCACCCCAACCCCTCTCCCGTGAACGGGAGAGGGGCTTAAGCAAAAGCCTCAAGCAAAGCCCTCAAGCCCTCAATACAGCGTCCGCTCCGGCGCACCAGCTGCTGGCGGGGTGTACTGGTACAACCAGGTCTCGGTCAGGGTCTTGCCGCCGCTGCGCAGGTATAGACGCACATCGATCTGCTCAGTGCTGCCTTCCGGTGGTACCAGGTCGAACATCGCGCGGTAGCCCTTGATCTCGCGCAACGGGCGTGCGGAGACAACTTCCACGCGGCCACGGCTGGTTTCCACCACCGCTTCCACGTCGCCCTTGTCGATCAGACCGGCGAGTTCGCCGCCTTGGAAATCGACCGCGAAGCGCCACGAGAAATACTCACGCTTCTTGCCGATGATGCCGCCCAGGCCGGTGCGGCTGGCCACGCAATGTGCCAGCGGCGGACGGGCCGGCGGCTCGGCACCCCAGTACAGGCGATAGCCGACCAGCAATTCCTCACCCGGCTGCGGCTTGGCCTTGGGGTTCCAGAAGGCAACGATGTTGTCGAAGGTCTCATCGACGGTGGGGATCTCCACCAACTGCACCGAGCCCTCGCCCCACTGCCCCTTCGGTTCAATCCACAGACAGGGGCGCTTCTCGTAGAACACGCCGTCGTCCTGGTAATGGTCGAAGTTGCGGTCACGCTGCAACAAGCCGAAGCCACGCGGATTGTTGTCAACGAACATGTTGAAACGCAGGTTGGCCGGGTTGCACAGCGGTCGCCAGATCCATTCGCCGGCACCGTTCCACATCGACAGGCCATCGGTGTCGTGGATCTCCGGGCGCCAATCCCAATCCATGCGGCGGTCGTTCTCGCCAACCTGGTACATGCTGGTGCAGGGCGCGATGCCCAACCGCTCGATTTCCTTGCGCGGGTACAGCGCACTGTCGATATCCATCAGCAGCACGTCGCCATTGGTGATGGCGAAACGATAGGCACCGGCAACACTGGGCGAATCCAGCAGGCCGTAGACCACCAGGGTGTCCGAGTCGGCGGACGGCTGTTCCAGGTAATAGGCGATGAAGTCCGGGAATTCCTCGGGTCGGCCCATGCCGGTGTCGATAGCCAGGCCGCGGGCCGACTGCCCGTACTGGCCTTCCTTGCCGACCGCGCGGAAATAGCTGGCGCCAAGGAAGGCGGCGAAGTCGCGGTCGGTATCGGCACGGGTATTGAGGCGGAAGCCGGCGAAGCCGAGATCGTCCGGCAGTTCACCCTCGTGGATACCGCTCTTGCCGTAGTTGAAGGCGGCACCGTCATAGGCCAGCTCCTGCGCCTTGCCATCGACCACGTCGAACATGCGCACCGGCGAATGGAAGTACAGGCCCAAGTGGAAGAACTTGGCCTGGAACTTGCCCGGCTGGTCGGCCCACAAGGCGTGATCCTGGCGGTAGCTGATGGACTGGTACTGATCCCAGTCCAGCTTTTCCAGCGCGCCCGGCAAAGTGCGCTTGTGACTCTGGTACGGCGCCTGCGCCAAGGCGCGAGCCTGGCCCTTGAGCATGGCGAAATCGAAGGCTTGCGGCTGGCCCAGGCGGCGCAGCCCCAGCTGGGCCGGCTTCCCGGCCGCGCAGGCGGTGAAAGCGGGAAGCCCGAAGGCCGCCAGGGCGGCTGCGGCGTTACGCAGGAAGTCGCGTCGTTGCATGGAAAGGCAGGCCGAGAGGGGACCGCAGCATGGTAGGCGGATTTAGGTGAATCGACAGCCTTGGCCCGTCACTGAATGAACATCCGCTTCAGCTGTCACGTGGTGTCGAGCCATGCTCGGCAGGGACCTTCCCGGTAAAGCCCCAGCGCAGCATGGCTGCGCTCTACAAATGCCCGTAGTGCCGAGCCATGCTCGGCAGAGGCTTCACCCGCAATCCATGACGTTGCAGAAGCGGCGTAACCCGCGAAGCTACCTCCACATCAGAAGCCGTGAAGCTCACCCCTCCCCAACCCTCCCCTTCGCTTCGCGAAAGGGAGGGAGCGTAGTGCCGAGCCCTGCTCGGCAGAGGCCTTCCCAACAATGCAACCACCGCCCCTGCCAACAGCCCCGGGTGCGCTGCGCTTACCCGGGCTACGGTGCTACTGGCAGGCTTCCTGCAACTGCTGGGCGCACAGGAAGGCGCGCTGCGCCTTGGCATCATCGCCGCCCTCCCAGGCCAGCAGCGTCCACTGCTCGGCCGCCTGCATCTGTTGTCCGGGCTGCAGGGTCTTGTACGGTGCATGCACTTCCATCTCCAGCAAGCCCTCGGCGATACCGCCAGCGTCCAGGTACAACTCCACCTGGCCCTGCTGCGGATGGATGGCGCTGCGGGGCTGATGCGCAAAACGGATCACCAGCACCTGGCGACCATTGAAGCCGGCCATCCAGCCAGCCGACGGCTGCACGAACCATTTGCCGCGCGGGCCGCTGCTGGCATCGCCGGCACGCAACGTCAGCATGCCCTCCTGCCACTGGTGGTCGGGCAACGACGCATCTGGCGCACCGTCCACACGGATGTCGTCGGCGCTGCTGACCGGCACGAACACGCGGGTGTTGGGATGGACGCGGGTGTTGAACCACAGGTCCCAGGCGACGGGCGTGTCGCGGATGTTCCTGCCATTGACCTGCACGTGCACGGTGTCCGGATGTGCGGCGTCGAGTTGGAAACTCTTCTCCAACTGCATGCCGGTAACCGGACTGGCGGCGCCCTGCAGCCGCAGCTGGTTGGCATCGCGCTGCAGCCACTGTGCCGAGGCAAGTGACAACCAAGGATCAGGCGGCCAGTTGGCGTTGGCTGCCAAGCGCTCGGGATTGATCTGCTGGTGCGACCACCACTGCGATTGCGGACCGACCCAGACATCGTGACCGAGGTAGGCGATGTCGCCGCTTTCGGCCTTCACTTCCGGATCCGGTTGCGAGTTCACTGCCGCACCGACACGCAGGAAGTTGGGCTCACCCTTGCGCTGCAGCGACAGCGCGCGCCCGCCGAAGGCAGAGGTCACCTGCAGTTGCAGTTGGTCGGTCTGCAACTCACCCACTTGCTCCTGCTTCGGCGGATTGCCGGCGGCAGCGAGCGTGGGCAGCAACAACAGGCAAAGCCAGGGAGATCGCATGCATATCGCCTGTCAGGGAGTGGATGCTGATCATCGCAATGTCTGGGCGGTGCAGGCAAAAGCGCTTACCCCTCCCCAGCCCTCCCCTTGGCTGCGCCAAAGGCAGGGGGTGCCTCACGTGCACTTTCAGATCGCAGCCGTGCCGCTTTTGCCCCTTCCCTTTGGCGCAGCCAAGGGGGTGAAGAAGGCCTGCTTGCGCGCCACTGGCGCGCGGCCTGATGAACGGCTGAACGCCGTGCCTTCGGGCCGGGCGGGCTGGGGAGGGGGGCACTTGGCCTTAGCCTGCAGCTCCCGCGCTCAGCGCTGGCAATACCCGCACCACACCGTCGCTCGTTGCCCGATGCTGGCATAGCGCAGCGCGCGCCCGCATTGCTTGCAGGTCTCACCCTCGCGGCCATATACCAGCAACTCCTGTTCGAAGTAGCCGGGCGCACCATCGGGGCTGATGAAATCACGCAGGGTTGTGCCGCCACGTTGAATCGCATGACCCAGGATTTCCTTCACCGCATCGGCCAGTCGCTGGTAGCGCGCCCGTGACACCTTGCCGGCCTCGCGCAGCGGATTGATGCCGGCCATGAACAGGCTTTCCGCCGCGTAGATATTGCCCACGCCGACAACGATGCCCTGGTCCATCAGGAAGGTCTTGATCGGCGCCTTGCGACCGCGGCTGCGCTGGAACAGGTAATCGCCGTCAAACTCCGCGTCCAATGGCTCAGGGCCCAGGTCGCGCAGCAACGCGTGGGTTTCACCGGCCGGTTGCCACAACAGGCTGCCAAAACGACGCGGGTCGTTGAAGCGCAGTAGCCGACCATCTTCCAGGCTGATATCCACATGATCATGCGCGCGCACCGGGGTATCGCCGGGCAGTACGCGCAGGCTGCCGGACATGCCCAGGTGCAGCACCGCGCTGCCCAGTGCGGTGTCCAGCAACAGGTACTTGGCACGGCGACGGATGGCTTCGATGCGTTGGCCCGGCAGCAGTTGCTCGATCTCGGCCGGTATCGGCCAACGCAGGTCCGGCCGGCGCAGGATAACGCCGTGGATGCGCTGCCCCTGCAGGTGTGGCTGCAGGCCGCGGCGGGTGGTTTCTACTTCGGGAAGTTCTGGCATGCGTGCCTCACGGCGCTGGTCTTTGTTTTCGTTTGTGGGAACGGCGTGAGCCGTGAAGCAGATCTTGGCCAATAGCGGGCCTGTATCGGTTGCAATGCGCTATTGGCTGCGATTGGACTTGCGGCTTCGGGGCTTACGCGGCTCCTACACGCGCTGTCGGTGCAGGTCAGCGCGGCGGGGCCATCAGCTCGCGGGCGCTGAGGTAGCCATCGCTGTTGGCATCCTGGCGGGCGAAGCGGGCCAATATCACCTGCCGCTGCTCGTCACGACTGATCGGCTTGCCGCGTCCGCCGGGTTGCTCGGCGGCTTCCAGTACGCCATCGCCATTGCGGTCCATCTTGTCGAAGGCGTACAGCATCCACTGCAGGTATTCGTCCGGGCTGACACGGCCATCGCCATCGCTGTCCATGCGCTGCAGATACTCGCTGGTGTCCTGCACCTGTGCGACCACCGGCAAGGCTGCACCCAACAGACAGAACAAGAGAATCGTCTTCATGCGGCGCTGAGCGAATAGCCCTTCAAACGGGCGGCATACGCCTGCAACGCGGCACTGCCACTGGCCTCGGCGTCATGGCACCACTGCTGCAGCTGACGCAGACGCTCGGCGGCGTCATGGCTGCGCGCTTCCAGCAATGCAGACAAACGTGCACGGTGTTCGACCAGCAGCTGGATGCGCGGGCGTTGCTGCACCCAGGCATCGAGCTGCGCGCGGCAATCCGGATTGAGCCAGCGGCCATCGTTGACCAGGCCCTTGCGCATGCGCCGTGGCAGCAGCTTGCGCAGCTTGGCGCCGGCAGCCGCCGCCTCTTCCTTCAAGGCCGGAGTGAACACGTTGCGCTGGTAATCGGTCATCGCCTGGAACCGATGCGATAGCAGCGCCTTCAGGGTATCGGCATCGGGCACGGCGATGTTCGGGCGGATGTCCATGCTCGGTGCTACCCGCATCACCTTGGCCAGGCGCAGGAACTGCAACACGCGGATCATCTGCCAGCCGATATCGAACTCCCAGCGTCGCATCGAGAAACGCGCCGAGCTGGGGAAGGCATGATGGTTGTTGTGCAGTTCTTCGCCGCCGATCCAGAACGCCCACGGCGTGAGGTTGGTGGAGGTGTCGGCCGACTCGAAGTTGCGATAGCCCCACCAATGGCCCAGGCCGTTGACCACGCCGGCTGCCCAGAATGGAATCCACGCCATCTGGATCGCCCACAGGGCAATACCTGGCAGGCCGAACAGCACGGCGTTGATCGCGAACAGGCTGATCGGCCCCAGATTGGCGTGCGGGGTGTAGAGCTTGCGCTCGATCCAGTCTTCCGGCGCGCCACGGCCGTACTGCTCGATATCGCCGCGCAGCGTGCGCGCTTCGCGGTACAACTCCACGCCGCGCCAGAACACGTTGCCGATGCCCTTGGTCACCGGGCTGTGCGGGTCCTCTTCGCTCTCTACCTTGGCGTGGTGCTTGCGGTGGATGGCCACCCACTCGCGGGTGATCATCGAAGTCGTCAGCCACACCCAGAAGCGGAAGAAGTGCGACACCAGCGGGTGGAAGTCGACACCGCGGTGGGCCTGGCTGCGGTGCAGGTACAAGGTGACCGCGAAGATGGTGAGCTGGGTGAACACCAACAGCACCACCAGCATGCCCCACCAGCCAAGGCCGGCAACGCCACCGGTAAGGAAATCGAGCAGTGCGTCAGACATTGCGGGAACTCCAGGCAGTCGGTGCCAGATGAAACAAGTGCTACACATGATGGGGGCTGTCGGCGCAAACTTCACCCACCTGCGGAAGGTCCGTTGGTCGAATCCTCAGCTGCCGTCTCCACCTGAATGTCCATTGCCCCTGCCGCCGCTGCGGCCCCCCTGATCGAACTGGACCATGCCTGCGTCATCCGTGGCCAGGTGCGCGTGCTGCACGAACTGGACCTGCGCATCGAACAGGGCCAGCACACCGCCATCCTCGGCCCCAATGGCTGCGGCAAATCCTCATTCATCAAGCTGATCACGCGCGAGCTTTACCCCTTGGCGCGGGCCGATGGCCATGTGCCGGTCAAGGTGATGGGCCAGACCCGCTGGCAGGTGGACCGGCTGCGGGCACAGCTGGGCATCGTCACCGGCGATCTGTCCAGCAACCTGTCGGACATGCCCGGGCTGAGCGTGGAAGAGGCGGTGATATCCGGCTTCTTCGCCAGCTACGCGGTGCCTGCGCACCGCGACGTCACCGATGCGATGCGCCAGCGCGCGCGGCATGCGCTGGAACTGGCCCGCGCCCTGCCCCTGCTCGGCCGCAGCTATGCCGAGCTGTCTGCCGGCGAAACCCGCCGCGTGCTGATCGCCCGCGCTCTGGTCAACCAGCCCAAGGCGTTGTTGCTGGACGAACCGTCCACCGGCCTGGACCTGATCTCGCGCCACCACCTGATCGACAGCATGCGCCACCTGGCCCAGCAGGGCATCACCCTGGTGCTGGTCACCCACCACATCGAGGAAGTGATCCCGGAGATCAACCGCGTGGTGTTGATGAAGGGCGGGCGCATCTTCGCCGATGGCACCCGCGCCGACCTGCTGCAGTCCGCGCCGCTGTCGGAAGTGTTTGGCGGCAGCATCGATGTCACCGAACACGCTGGCCACCTGCAGGCCCACGTGCTGTCAGCCTGAGCAGACGGGGCCGGCACCTGCCGACCCCGTTGCCTTCACTCAGAAGCGCACTGCGCGGGCACGCCGTTCGATCGGCGCCATCCGTGTCTGGTCGTGCAGTTCGACCTCCCGCAGTTCATAGGGCGCGGCATAGCCGGCCGGCAACTTGACGTCGGCAAAGCTCAAGCCCAGCTCACCGCGCCCGGGCTTGGCGAACCAGGCCGCGCTATGCCCCTGCGCCACCGCGCGCAGCTTGCCGTCGGTGCCGGTGGCGAACAGCGTGGTGCGCACTTCGTAGCGCCCCGGCGCCCCGACCTGCAAGGGAAAGCGCAGGTTGGACAGGCTGGTGGCCCGCACGGCGCTGGCCAGGCGTGCCGTCGGTTTGGCCACCGCAAATGCCAGCCGGGTATCGCGGGCGATGCCCCCCTGGTCAGCGAACACCTGCAGCTCCCACAGGCCCTGCACGTCGCTGCCAGCGGCCGGAATCGCCACGTCGGCAACCAGCCCGCCTGCCTTGTCGCTGCGCATGGGCACCGTCCAGGTGCGCCCATCCGGTGCCACCAGCAGGCCTTCGGCAGTGAAGCTGGAGCCGGCCAGACGCGCTGCCACTTCGGCTCGGGTGGACTGCACGCCATCCATGTTCACCTGCGCACGCAGCTGGCCTCCGGCCAGGGTGACGCTGCGATCGGTGCGTGCGCGCAGCACCATCGGGCTATCCGGTTCCAGCACCTGCATCACGTAGCTGCCGCGCGCTTCGGCCGCCTGCACCCGGTAACGGCCAGGCTTGGCGTCCTGCAACTTGAGCATGGCGGTGCCCGGCGCCACCGCCATGCCGGCGTCCTTCAACGCCGCACGTTCAAAACGCCGCGCCGCAACCGGTGCGCCGCCTTCGCGCACCTGCAGCGATTGCACATCCAATGCCTTGGCGCCACGCGCGGGGCTGAGCTGGATCACCGCCCCCGGTGCTGACACCGGCACATCCACGCCGCTTTGCAGCTCGGTTGCCTCGACCATGCGCCAGGAGCTGCGGCTTTCCATCACCTCCGGCTCCGCTGCGCTGACCACATCGGCCGGGTTCAAGGCCCAGGCGAACTGCACCGGCGCGTGCTCGAACTCACCGGCAGGCACCGGTGCCGACACCACCGCCGGTGCCACGCGATCAACCACGGCGGCCTTGGCCGCGAATACAGGTGCGCCACTGCAGGTCAGCGCCAGCGCAACCATCAACGTTGTTTGCTTGTTCATTGCATGGCTCCTCACAGGTTCACGTCGGCGCGCAGGATGGTGTCCAGGCTGAAGCAGTTGCGTCGGCTCTGCGCATGGCTGAGCGGCTCTGCATCGCGGGTGCGGCTGACGTCGCGGAACCAGACGCTGCCGGCGGCCGACTGGCTGCTGCAGTTGAGGAAGCCGTCCGAACAACTGGCCAACCAGTTCTGCGTGGCCTCCAGGCCCACGTTCTGCGTATAGCCGCCGCAGTAGCTGTCCGAATCGAACGGCGAGGATTCCACCTCGGTGCCCACCACCGCACGGAATGGCTTGGGCAGGGCGGGCCGCCCGGCGGTGCCGTACAGATTGTTGGCGTTATAGGTGGCCATCCAGCTGACCTGCTGCATGCGCACCGCATCGTTTTCGTAACCCAGCAACCAACCCAGTGCCTGTTCGAACATGTTGCCGTTCATCACCGCATCGGCCAGCGGCGTGCCCGCCGAGGACGGTGCCAGCGCGTTGACCTTGTGCAGGCGCGTGATGATGGCCGGGTAACGGCTGTCCCAGGTCGGGTTGGACATGATCCAGCGCATCACGTTGCCGCCGTTGGAATGGGTGATCACCACCAGTTTGGTGATGCCACGGCTGTTGATGAAGCTGGTCAATTGGCCGGCCAGGCAGCCCGCCGCATCCGGCTTCCACATGTACTGGGTGAAATCACAATTGATCACCGTGTAGTTGGCGCTATTGGGCAGGCCCGCGCGCACGGTGTTGACGATCTCCGGTTGCCAATAGTCGGCCAGTGCGTTGGTCTGCTTGCCGGTGCCATGCACGAAGGCCACGCCCACCACGTCAGCCGCGTTGGCTGCCGTGGTGGTCGCTGCCAGTGCCAGTCCTGCCCAAAGCCACTTCCCCTTCATGGTCATGCGACATCTCCTCTCTTGGTGTTCCCCCTGAAGAGATTGCCGCGGCGCTGCTGGATGCCCCCACATCCGTGCCGCTGCGGCGCGGGATGCACGCACCATCGCAAATGCTGAATGGTGCCGCTGCCCGCAAGCCTTGGATTGTTGGCTGAACACTGCGAAGCGCGCATGACGGTGCCGTCACAGTCTTCCACATCCGATGGAAGTCAATCTGGCGACGCAACATGACCTCTGCCCCCGGCACGCCACGCGTAACGGTGACATGATGCCGGTCCGTTCCATCGACCCCGTCACACACGCATGTCCCGATTCGCCCGTCTTCCACGCCAAGGCCTGGCCCTGGCAATGGCCGCCCTGCTGGGCGCCTGCAGCACCACTGGCACCCACATCACGGATGGAAAAGCAGCGGCACCCGAACGCGCTGTTGGCTACCTGCAAGGTGATGCCATCCCTGACAGCCTGGCACTGAGCCCGGCACCGCCCGCACCCGGCTCACAGGCCGCACAGCTGGATGACGCGGTCGCCGCGCAGGCGATGGCCTTGCGTGGCAGCGCGCGTTTCACCCAGGCATATACCGATGCCGACCTGAGCTTCCCGGCTGGCGCCAACCAGTTCAGCTGCGCGCTCGGCGTTGCGGTCAGCGCGCAGACCACCCCCGTGCTGTACCAGCTGCTGGAGCGCAGCCGCATCGATGCCAGCGCCGCGACCAAGGCCGCAAAGACGCACTACCAGCGCCCGCGTCCGTTCATGGTCAACAACGCGCCGACCTGCACCCCGGACGACGAGGAAGGCCTGCGCAAGAGTGGTTCCTACCCGTCCGGCCACACGTCCATCGGCTGGGCCTGGGCCTTGATCCTGTCGGAAATCGATCCTGAGCACGCCACCGCGCTTATCGAACGCGGCCGCAACTACGGCCACAGCCGCCTGGTCTGCAACGTGCATTGGTATAGCGATGTGCAGCAGGGCCAGTTCATGGGCGCGGCAACCGTGGCACGGCTGCATGACAACCCGGAATTTGCCGCCGATCTGGCCAAGGCGCGCAGGGAGCTTGCGCACGCGCGCACGCTCAATCAGCCGCTGCCACGCGATTGCGCCGCGGAAACCGCAGCGCTGACCTCGGACATCCCCGAAGCCCGCTAAGCAGGCTTATGTAGTGCCGAGCCATGCTCGGCAAGGGCCTTGCCAAGAAGCCCTGCCGACCTGGGTAGTGCCGAGCCATGCTCGGCATCGAGACCCAAGCAACCCGATTTTGTAGGAGCGGCGTCAGCCGCGAAGCTGGTAATGCATGAAAGGCCCCAAAGCCAACCCCTCCCCAGCCCTCCCCTTGCCTGCGGCAAAGGGAGGGGGCGGTAGGTAGTGCCGAGCATGGCTCGGCACTACGGGAGTGGCTTTACCGGTAATGCCCCCTGCCGAGCATGGCTCGGCACTACGGGTTGGGTTTATGGGTAATGCTCCTGTCGAGCAGGGTCCGGCGCTACCACGATGGTTTCCGACGTCACCGCCTTGCCACGCCGGCGGCTTCTGCAGGTACAGTCCGGGGTCCTTTCATTGGGGACTCTCATGCCCGTATTCCTTCGACGTCCACGCCTGCACGCGCTGCTGCTCGCCGCCCTGCTGCCCTTTGCGGTGCAGGCACAACCACCGCGCTTGATCGGCTACGTGATGGACAGCCCGGCGCCGTTGCAGTTGTCGGCGCAGAAGCTGGACGTGGTCAACTTCGCCTTCGCGGTCGTCAAGCCCGATAGCACCGTCTATCTGCCGGAAAATGTGGACCCCGCGCGCCTGCATGCGGTGGTCGCAAAGCGCGCGGACAACCCGGCGCTGCAGATCGTGTTGTCGATCGGTGGCTGGGGTGCGGGCAACTTCTCCGAGGCCGCCGCCAGCGCGCCTGCACGCGCGCGCTTCATCGACAGCAGCGTCGCGCTGATGCACCAGTTCAAACTTGATGGCCTGGATGTCGATTGGGAGTACCCCACACTCGGTGACGCCGACATCAGCCACAGCCCGGATGATCGCCACAACTTCACCCTGCTGCTGGAAGAGTTGCGCGCGCGCCTGGACCGCGAAGGCGCGGGCAAGCGTCACTATCTGTTGACCATCGCCGCCGCCGAGGGCCGTGCGGCCCAGGGGCTGGAGCTGCCACGCATTGCCCAGTCCCTGGATTGGATCAATCTGATGACGTATGACTTCTACGGCAGCCTGACCAAGACCACCGGCCATCATTCCGGACTTGCCCGCTCATCGCTGGCCACGCCGGAAGGCCGCACGACCGTGGACGCGGTGAAGTACTTTCTCGATGCCGGTGTTCCCGCCGCCAAGATCAATGTCGGCGTGCCGTTCTATGGCCGCACCTTCGGTGATGTAGGCACGGCCAACAATGGTCGCTTCCAGAAGTTCACCACAGAGGGCGGCTTCATCACCTGGCGCGAGATCGTCCACACCCGCCTCAACGCGCCGGAATGGCAGCGCTATTGGGATGAAGAAGCACAGGTACCGTGGCTGTGGAATGCCAGAGAACGACGCATGATCAGCTATGACGATCCGCAATCGCTGTTGCTCAAGGCCAACTACGTGAAACAGCAGGGCCTGGGCGGCATCATGTACTGGGAGCAGGGTGGCGATGACAACGAGCAGCTGCTCGATGTGTTGCATGAGGCGCTGCGCTAAGCACCGCACGTAGATCCTGTAGTGCCGAGCCATGCTCGGCAGGAGCTTCACCGGTAACGCCCCTTGCCGAGCATGGCTCGGCACTACAGAAAAGAAGAAGGCGCGGATTGCTCCGCGCCTTCTTCGTTGATCACACCAGCCAATGCCGGCTTAGAAGCGGGTCTTGAACTCCACGCCCCACAGACGCGGCTCGTTGATGAAGCCGGTGAGGTTGTTGAAGTCGATGCCACCGGTAGCGCGGATCTGGTTGGTGATGTTGCGGCCGTACAAGGCCACGTCGTAGTCACCATCGTTCCACTGGTAACCCACGCGCAGGCCGCCTTCCAGCAGCGACTTGCCGGTGAATTCCTTGGACTCGTAGAGGAAGAAGTTCACTTCACTGCGATACGCCCAGTCGGTGAACACGTACAACTGGGTGCCATCGGCCAGCGGCAGCGACCAGCGCGCGGTCATGTTGTGGGTCCACTCCGGTGCCTGCGGCAGCGAGTTGCCGTTGATCAGCACCTTGCCGTTCGCGTCCAGCGGATTGGTCACGGTGCAGGACATGCAACCGGCCACGCTCAGGTCGGCATCCTTGATCTCGGTGTGGTTGTAACCACTGCCCAGGGTAACCAGCAGGTTGTCGGTCAGGTAGGCCTGCAGGTCCAGCTCGAAGCCCTGGCCCACGCTCTTGTCGGCGTTGAGCAGGATATTGGCATTGCCGGTGGAACCGCCCACAGCGGTGAGCTGCTGGTCCTTGACCCGGTAGTGGTAGACGCTGGCGTTCAAGCGCGCACGATTGTCCCAGAAGTCGGCCTTTACGCCGGCTTCAAACGACAACACGGTTTCCGGATCGGCCACGGTCTTTTCGTTGAAGGCACCGGCCGACTGGATCGAGCTGCCGCGGAAGCCGGTGGCAACGCGGCCATAGACGTTGACGGTGTCGTTGACGGCGTAGGTGGCCGAGAAGTCCCAGTTGAACTTCTTGTCCTTGGTCGAGGCAGACAGGTACGGATCAACCGCATCACCTGCGGCGAAGGCTGCCTGCTGCGCGGCGAGCAGACCGGCCAGGTCGCACTTGGCCGACAACACGCACGGCGAGAAGCCAGTGTTCCAGTAGTCCTTGACCGTCAGGTCCTTCTTGTCGATGGTGTAGCGCGCACCGGCACGCAGCTCCAGCTTGTCGGTCGCCTGGAAGGTCAGGCCGCCGAACACCGCCCAGGCATCATTGGTCTGGTTGATGCGCTGGAAGCCGTCCTGCTTGCTGCCGTTGGTGGTGTCATAGCTGACACTGTCAACGTCGTAATCTTCCTTGAAGTAGAACAGGCCGGTCTGCCAGTTCAGCGGGCCTTCGTTCTGCGATTCAAGACGCAGTTCCTGGGTCCACTGCGAGTGGCTGGGAATGCCATCGGCGGTTTCCGACGCGAACGGCACATCCGCGGTGAAGTACGGACCCGAGGTGCCGTCGATATCGCCGACGCTGAAAGTATCGACGGTCTCGTAACCGGTGATGGACGACAGCTTGAAGTTGCCCAGGTCCCAGCTCAGGCGTGCGTTGGCACCACTGCTGTCCAGCTCGGAGTGGTTCAGGCCGTCGATCGATACCTTGTCCTCGTCGAAGCCGGGCACGAAATCGTTGCTACCCTTCTTGAAGATGTTGCCGCGGAACAGGCGCGCGGTACCGTTGAGGTGGCGCTTGTGCGCACCCAACAGGGCCTCGAAGTTGTCGCCCTCGTACAGGAACTGCGCACGCACGGCCGACTCGTCATAGCCTTCCAGGCCGTCGTTCGGGCCGGTACCGGTATTCTTCACCCAGTCGTCGCGGCGCTGGTACAGGGCCGACACACGTGCCGACCAGCGTGCGCTCAAGGCGCCGCCAACGGCCGTTTCCACGTTCCACAGGTTGTCGCTGCCGTAGCCGACCTTGCCGTAGCCTTCGAACTCCTGCGACGGGCGCACGGAGTCGAACTTGACCACGCCAGCCGGCGTGTTGCGGCCGAACAACGAGCCCTGCGGGCCACGCAGCACTTCCACCTGCTCCACGTCGAAGATCGGGAAGCCCTTCAGGATCGGGTTTTCCTGCACGATGTCGTCATACACAAGCGACACCGGCTGCGAGGTGTTGAGACGGAAATCGGTGTTGCCGTAGCCGCGGATGTAGAAGCGCGGGAAGGCACGGCCGAACGAGGATTCGATGTTCAGGCTCGGCACGCGGCCGGACAGGTAACGCACGTCGGTACCACCGGAGGCCAGCGCGTCGAGCTTCTCGCCGCTGACGGTGCTGATCGAAACCGGCACGTCCTGGATGTTTTCGACTTTGCGCGCCGCCGTCACCTTTACCGCATCCAGCGTGGATGCTTCCTTCTGGGCGGTGGTCGCGTCCTGCGCTGCAGCGGTGAGTGGCAATACGGCAAGAACGGCGACGAACAGCGGATGCGCTGCCGGCAAGCGGCGGCGGGCGGTACGGGTCGGGGACATGGCGGAGAAGGGCCTGTTGAGGAGGAATGGGGAACTGCGCCTAGCACGGAATTGTTGCAGTACAACATTCGTATCGCAATCGTTCAGGTATTCAGCGGCATGACGCCTGTCAGGGGTGTGAAGCCGTTCTCCCCGCATAGACTGGGCCTTCCTTCACGCCCAGGCCTACCGCCATGACCCAATGGTATTTCCATATCCCCGGCCAGTCCGACCGCGTCGGCCCCCTGGATGACGAGGCCGCGCGCCGCTTTGCGCAGGGCAGCCGCCAGGCACTGGCCTGGCGCGAAGGCATGCAGGGCTGGCAGGCCGTGACCGAGATCGCAGATTTCGGTGGCCAGGCTGCCCCGCCGCCAATGCCCCCGCCGGTGGGTGGCAGCCGCAACCGTGCCGACGATATCGATTTCCGCATCGTCGGGCATGAGATGCAGTTCGTGGAAATCGAACTGGATCCTGGCGAAAGCGCCATTGCCGAAGCCGGTGCCTTGATGTTCAAGGATTCCTCGGTGCAGATGGACACCGTCTTCGGTGACGGCCGTCATGAGGGCCAGGGTGGCGGCTTCATGGACAAACTGCTCAGCGCCGGCAAGCGCGTCATCACCGGTGAAAGCCTGTTCGCCACGGTCTACACCCAAACCGGCCATGGCAAGGCAAAGGTAGCCTTTGCCGCCCCCTACCCTGGCACGGTGCTGCCAATGAAGCTGGACCAGCACGGCGGCAAGCTGATCTGCCAGAAGGACAGCTTCCTGGCTGGCGCGCGCGGCGTGCAGGTGGGCGTGCACTTCCAGCGCAAGGTGATGACCGGCCTGTTTGGTGGCGAAGGTTTCATCATGCAAAAGCTCGAGGGTGACGGTTGGGTCTTCGTCCATGCTGGCGGCTGTGTGGTGGAGCGCGACTTGGCACCGGGCGAGCGCATCGACGTGGATACCGGCTGCGTGGTCGCCTACCACGCCGGCGTAGACATGGACGTGCGTCGCGTGGCTGGGCTCAAGAGCATGTTCTTCGGCGGCGAAGGCGTGTTCCTGGCAACGCTTACCGGGCCGGGCAAGGTATGGCTGCAATCGTTGCCGTTCTCACGCCTGGCCGGCCGCATGTATGCCGCCGCCCCGCAGGGTGGCGGCCAGAGCCGTGGCGAAGGCTCGGTGCTGGGCGGGCTGGGCCGGATCCTGGATGGCGACAATAATTTCTGAGTGATGCAGGCGCAGCCCACGCGTGGGCTGCGTCCTTTGGTTTGACGTTTGACGTTTGACGTTTGGCTTCTGGCTTCTGGCCTTTGACTCAAGGCTCGTCATTCCCGCGCAGGCGGGAATCGCTCCAGTCTTTCGCCTTTGCTTTCGCCTTTGCTTCCGCCTTTCTTTGCCTTTGCCTCTGCCTCTCCCCACACGAAATTCCCAAAGCACGTCCCGCCCCGCTGGACAATTGCCCGCAACCTGCGCCCACCCCATACTGCGGCATCTGTTTCCAGGGAAGGAACCATGTCGGTCAACGGATCAGAGCTTTCGGAAGGCAACGTCTACGCGCCACCACAGGCTGAACTCACGCCTGCCATCCCGGTGCAACAGCTGCCACCGTTCTACGTGGTCTCCATCACCAAGGTCGTGCTGCTGTCCATCGCCACGCTGGGCATGTACTCGCTGTACTGGTTCTGGAATCACTGGAAGCGGCACAAGATCGACAAGAAGCTCAGCCTGTGGCCGGTGCCCCGCGCGATCTTCGCCATCTTCTTCGCACATAGCCTCAACCGTGAGATCGACTACCGGCTGCAGCGCAACCGCAGCAACTATCGCTGGTCGCCAGGCGCCTGGGCCACGCTCTACGTGGTGTCGGTCATCCTGATGCGCGTGATCAGCCGCATCCCCGAAACCATGCTGTCCGCCAACCTGTCCTTCGTCCTGATCCTGCTGCCGTTGGCCGGCCAGATCATGGCCTTGGTCCGCGCACAGCGCGCGGCCAACCTGGCTTGCGGCGATCCGCAGGCCCTGCAGAACCGCCGCCTCACCGTGGCCAACTGGTTCTGGCTGGTACTCGGTGGCCTGTTCTGGTTGCTGATCGTGGTGGGCAATCTGCTGATCGCCCTGGGGCCCACGGTGACCGTAGACCTGCCCGCAAACTGAGCCATGCGGCATAACGCAGCCGCGGCTAAACCGACTTTGACCGTTGCCGCCCCCACCCTGCGCAAAGCGCTATGCTGGCGCCCTTTCCAACGCCCCCTGTTCATCATGAAAGCGCGCCACACCCGCCTGCTGCTGTCCCTGTCCCTGTTTGGCCTGCTGGCAGCCTGTGGCGGCGAGAACACCAAGCCCACCCCGCCAGCTGCGGTGCAGCCGACCACGCCGGTAAAGCCGGTCAAGATCGGCGTGGCGCTGGGCGGTGGCGCGGCCAAGGGTTTTGCGCATATCGGCGTGATCAAGATGCTGGAAGCCAATGGCTTCGAGCCGGTGGTGGTGTCCGGCACCAGCGCCGGCAGCGTGGTGGGTGCGCTGTATGCCAGCGGCATGAACGCCTTCCAGATGCAGCAGAAGGCGGTGGCGCTGGATGAAGCCAGCATCCGCGACATCCGGCTGTTCTCCGGCGGTCTGATCCAGGGCCAGAAGCTGCAGGACTACGTGAACACCCAGGTCGGCAACAAGCCGGCCGAGCAATTGAAGAAGCCATTCGCCGCCGTGGCCACGCAGTTGGAAACCGGTGACCGCGCCGTGTTCGTGCGCGGCAATGTCGGCCAGGCGGTGCGCGCTTCCAGCTCCATTCCCGGCGTGTTCGAGCCGGTGATCATCGGTGGCAAGAGTTTTGTCGACGGCGGCGTGGTCAGCCCGGTGCCGGTGGACGCGGCCAAGCAGTTGGGCGCCGAATTCGTGATCGCAGTGGATATCTCCAGCCGCGCCAACGGCCAGCGCCCGACCGGGCTGCTGGGCGCGGTGAATCAGTCCATCACCATCATGGGCCAGCGCTTGGGGCAGCAGGAACTGGCACGCGCCGACGTGGTGATCCGCCCGGCAGTGCTGGATATCGGCGCGGCCGATTTCGAGCAGCGTGGTCGCGCGATCCTGGAAGGTGAGAAGGCAGCGATGGCAGCCATGCCGCAGATCCGCGCGGGCGTGGCACGCCTGCAACAGGCGCATGCCGCCAGCGCGCGCAACGCCGATGCACGTGCTGCCGCTACCCAGGCCGACGCCTACCAGCGCTGCCAGGACAGCCGCAGCCGCATCGAGAAGCTGCGCGGTGTCGAGAAGAACTGCAACGCGCCAGCGCGTTGAGCTTGCAGCCCCTCTCCTGACGGGGTGAGAGAGGCAGCTTGCGAACCCTTGGTTCGCTGCCTCACGAGCGCCCTCGCGCCAGCGCGAGGGCCGGGGCGCGGAGCGGGGGTTGGGGTCAGGGTACGGGTGAAGCGGATTACTTCGGATTCCATTGGGCTTCGCCGCTTACCCTCTTCCGCCCCTGCGGGGCACCTTCTCCCGCAGGGAGAAGGAAGAGCCCTTACCGCCCCAGCTGCGACAGCGGCAGCGCGCGGAACTCCTTCACCGTGCGCAGCACGAAGCTGGAATTGACGTCGGCCACGCCGGCCGCATTGAGCAGCTTGTCCAGCAGAAACTCGGAAAAGTGGTCCAGGTCGCGCACATAGACCTGCAGCAGATAGTCCATGTCGCCGGTGAGCGCGTGGCAGGCCACCACCTCATCCCATAGCTGCACCGCCTGCACGAAATGATCGATCGCCGCCTGCCCGTGCTTGGACAGCTGCACGCGTACAAACGCCTGCAAACCCAGCCCGATCGCGCGCGGCTCCAAGCGTGCACCATAACCGGCAATCACGCCCTCCGCTTCCAGCCGCTGCACCCGCCGCAGGCAGGCCGACGGTGACAGATTCACCCGCGCCGCCAATTCCGCGTTGGTGGCACGGCCATGCTGCTGTATTTCGACAAGAAGCCGCAGATCCGTGCGGTCAAGGTTCACCGAAGCCATCTTTGTTGCTCCGCAGCATTGAATGGGCGCAACAATATTGCGTCAGAAGCAACCCACTCCGCAATTACGCACACCTGTTGCGCGGCAGGCTTCCTACCATGCGGTTATCTATTCCCTTCAGGAGCTGCCGCCATGGAAGCCAACCCGCGCCGCGTCGAACACCAACAGACCGACAAGGGTTACGTGCCGGTCTATACCACCGCCGTGGTGGAGCAGCCCTGGGATACCTACAGCGCCGACGACCACGCCACCTGGAGCACGCTGTACCAGCGCCAGCGTGAACTGCTGGTCGGCCGCGCCTGCCAGGAGTTCCTCGACGCCCAGGACGAGATGGGCATGAGCGAACACATGATTCCCCGCTTCGACCAGCTCAATGAAGTACTGGGCGCGGCCACCGGTTGGACCCTGGTGGGCGTGGAAGGCCTGCTGCCGGAGCTCGATTTCTTCGATCACCTGGCCAACCGCCGCTTCCCGGTGACCTGGTGGATCCGCCGCCCGGACCAGATCGATTACATCGCCGAACCCGACCTGTTCCACGACCTGTTCGGCCACGTGCCGCTGCTGATGAACCCGGTGTTCGCCGACTACATGGCCGCCTATGGCCGTGGCGGGGTCAAGGCGCATGCCATCGGCCCGGACGCGCTGCAGAACCTCACCCGCCTGTACTGGTACACGGTGGAATTCGGCCTGATCAACACCGCCGAGGGCCTGCGCATCTACGGTGCCGGCATCGTCTCGTCCAAGGGCGAATCGCTTTACTCGCTGGAATCGGCGGCACCCAACCGCATTGGCTTCGACCTGGAGCGGATCATGCGCACCCGCTACCGCATCGACACCTTCCAGAAGAGTTACTTCGTCATCGACGGCTTCGAGCAGCTGATGGCCGCAACCGAACCGGATTTCACCCCGATCTACGCACGTCTGGCCGATGCCGAACATCTGCCGGCCGGCGAGGTGCAGGCAGGTGACACGGTATTCCAGCGCGGCAGCGGCGAAGGCTGGGCCGACGGCGGCGACGTCTAAGCCAGCCCCATCACCGCAACGAAGAAGCCGCCCAAGGGCGGCTTCTTCATGCAGGCACCAGGTAACCGCCGGTCCCCGTAGCCCGGGTAAGCGAAGCGCACCCGGGGGCTCTCAAACACCACGCCTGCAACTCACTGGGCCTTGGCCGGAGCCACCTTGGCCACCCGTCGGCCACCGTATTTGCGGTTCAACCAGGCCGCTGCAATCAGCGCCACCACCAGCGGCGCCGCCCACGGGAACAGCTCGATCAGCAGCGCCGGCACCGTGGTGTGGCTGAGCAGCCACTGCCACACCGGGCGCATGCCGATACCCAGGAAAGCCACATGGGTGGCAATACCGGCACCCAGCATCGACTGGTAGTGCTGGCGGAAGGCCCAGTCCGGCCGCGCCGGGCCACGCCGTGCAAACTTCAGCATGCGCCAGCCGGCCCACAACCCGATCGCCGAGAAGCCGAAGAACAACACCTGCCGGTGCTGTACGCCAGTGGCCACCACCGCCAGCGCGAGCACCACCATCGGCCACAACGCCAGATGCCACCCCGGGCGCGTCACCAGCTTCTTCCAGTCACGCTTGTCGGTGACCGCGCGCCAGGCCAACCAGGTGGCGTTACCGGTGATCGCCATCAGGTAGGCCAGGAACAAGGCCGTCAACGGCTGCTGGCGGAAGAAGGCGAACTGGATCGTGATCGGCACCGAGCTGACCACGATGCTGGCCATCGCCACCAGGTAGACCTTGCCCACCGCACGATGCCGCGGCGACCCCTTCTTCATCAGCGCCGCCGACCAGAAGCTGATCAGCGACACCACGCCGGCCAGCACATGCAAGGCAACAATCAGGGAGTATCCGGGCATGACGCTGTTCTCTGCGGTGGCCGCCGGCGGGATGCCGTGGCCTGTGCATAGCCTGCGGCGCCTGGCTTGGTGGCGGCAGTTGCGCCGGTCATTGATCGACCCTGCCGGAAGTCACTTTCTGCATTGGCCCTCTTGTCCTTGCCCGCCGCCCCCACCAGCATGCGTGCATGCAAGCACTCAGCTCACCGCGTTGGCGCGGTCTCCTGCACCCCCTGAACTTCGCCGGCCTGCTCACCTGGTTGGCGGTGGCCGCTACCCTGCGCTTCGGGTCCGACGCGTTGGCAATCTGGCGTTGGGGCTGCGCGGCGGCTTTTCTGCTGGCGTTCCTGGCCGCCACGCTCGACGACCGTCCGTCATGGCACCGCAGCGCCTTGCTGTTGATCGAAACTGTCGCTGCATTGAGCCTGATACGGCTGGCGCCGATCAGCGGCGTGGCGCCCGCCCTGCTGGTGATGCTGGCAGCCCAGGTGGCCACCAGCTGGCCACCCCGCTTGGCGTTGCCGATCATGCTGGCGGTCAACCTGGCCATGTATCTGGTACTGCGCGGGGTGCATGAGCATCCCGCCCTGGTGGTGCTGATCTTCGCCGGCTTCCAGGCCTTCGCCATGCTCACCACGCACTATGCGCGTAGCGCCGAGCAGGCACGCGACCGCCTGGCGCTGGTCAATGCTGATCTACTGGCAACCCGCGCCCTGCTGGCCGAAAGCTCGCGCGACATGGAACGGCTGCGGTTGTCGCGCGACCTGCACGATGTGGCCGGTCACAAACTCACTGCTTTGCGCCTGCAACTGCGGGCACTGGCCGGCCGTGCCGATGCGCCGGCCGAACTTGCACTGTGCGAACAGTTGTCGGCCGAGTTGCTGGGCGATATCCGTGCGGTGGTGCAGAGCCTGCGCGATAGCGGCCAGCTCGACATGGATACCGCGCTGCACGCACTGGCGGCGCCGTTGCCGCGGCCAAGGCTGCAGCTGCAGCGTGCGAATGAGGTGCATATCAGCGATACCGGCAAAGCCGAGATCGTGCTGCGTTGCGTGCAGGAAGCACTGACCAACAGCGCGCGTCACAGCGACGCCAAAGTGCTTAGCGTCCAGCTGCAAAGCCGTGGTGGCAAGCTGCTACTGACCATGGAAGATGACGGCCAGCTGCGCGGCGAACCCCGTGCCGGCAATGGCCTGACCGGCATGCGCGAGCGTGTGGCCGAACAAGGCGGCAGCCTGCAACTGCAACGCGCTGCTTCCGGTGCCCTGCAGATTCGTGTGGAATTGCCGGCATGACAGCCTCCCCCCGTATCGCCCTGGTCGATGACCAAGCCCTGATCCGCGCCGGCCTGCGCGCCCTGTTGCAGCAGCTTGGCGTAACCATCGTGTTCGAGGCGGACAGCGGCGAGAGCCTGCTCAGCCAGTTGCCCCAGCAGCCGGTGCAACTGATCCTGTCGGATATCCGCATGCCGGGCATGGATGGCATCCAGGCCTTGAAGACGCTGCGTGCCAACGGCGACCAGACACCCTGCGTGTTCCTGACCACCTTTGACGAAAGCGACCTGTTGCTGCGTGCCACCGAGGCTGGCGCACAGGGCTTCCTGCTGAAAGATGCCGCACCGGAAGACCTGCACGATGCCATCGTGCGCACCATCGCCGGGCAGACCCTGCTGCAACCGGTCAGTACCGATGCGGTGCGCCAGCGCTATCGCTACCACGCCGACGATGCGCCCAAGGAATTGTTCAGCCAGAAGGAGATTGCGGTGCTGCGCCTGATGGCCGGCGGCTACAGCAACCGCGAGATTGCCGGCAGCCTGTTCCTGGCCGAAGGCACGGTGAAGAACTATGTCTCGGCAATCCTGGACAAACTGGACACCCGTGATCGCACCCGCGCGGTGTTGAAGGCGATCACCCTGCGGGTGATCTAGCAATCCGCGTGCGTGCACCTGTAGTGCCGAGCCATGCTCGGCAGGGGCGCTACCGTTACACCAGTTGCAGCATCAGCGGCGAAGCTGACGATGCTGGAGCACCGACATATCCGCAATCTGATGGTCTATCAGCTTCGCGGCTGTCACCGCTCCTGCAACGGCTGACAGGTTGCGGCTAAGTCCTCTGCCGAGCATGGCTCGGCACTACCAAAGCCAGGTGCCGTTCAATCCCACACGAAAGGCATAAGCGCTTTGGGTTACAACCCCAAGGACTCCAGCGCGCGTACATCCCGCAGTTCAACACCGCCATAGCGCAGCACCAGCCAGCCGGCTGCCTCCCACTGCTTGAGCAGGCGATTGATCGATTGCCGTGAGCTGCCCAACTGCGCAGCCATGGCGTCCTGCGGCATGTGGATGAGGCCCTGACCCGCGGGAAGCAGCGCATGCGATGCCAACAAACGCGTGGCCAACCGCACCGGCAATGGCTTCAGCGCAGCATCTTCGATCCAACCCAATGCCATCCGGTAACGCGCGCATACCAAGCGCGTGATCGCCAGCAATACATCCGGCCGCGAGGCAATCAGCAACTCGAAACGTGCAGCTGGCAGCACCGCTACCTCGGCGGCGCGCTCGGCCACGGCCCGGTACACGCGGCTGCCACCGTCCAGCAAGGGAACTTCACCGAACCACTGCCCTGGCTCGACCCTTCCCGCCAGAAAGCGGCCACCATCCTCCGCCACCACGCTGACAGCAAGGCTGCCGCTGAGCACGCCGTACATCGCCGCCGGTGCCGACCCCACCTCGTACAGCGCCTCACCGCGGGCGAGGCGCCGTAACTGCGAATGCTCGCGCAGCAACGTGGCGACCGCCAGCGGCAGCCGGCCGGGTGCATCGGTTTCAGGATTGAGGTTGGAAACTGCCAATGCACGACATTCCCTGCGCGGAACTGATCGCATCATAAGCGCCCAACCCAAAAGGAACCGCGCCATGTACGTCGGCCACTTCGCCATCGGCCTTGCGCTCAAGGCACGCTACCCGAAGATCCCCACCCTGCCCTTGCTTTTGGGCGTAGGTTTCCTGGACATCCTTGATGGCCTGTTCATCATCGCCGGCTGGGACCGGGTAACGCCCAACCTGCAGGCTGGTCCCTACCTGTTCTTCGACCTGACCTTCATCGACTGGGACCACTCGCTGGTGGCGGCACTGCTGTGGTCGCTGGTGTGGGCGTTGCTGTTCATCCGCTACAAGCCGGTCGCGGTGATGGCTTTCATCGCCTGCTTTTCGCACTTCCTGGCGGACTGGCCAATGCACAACGCGGACCTGGCCTTGTATCCACATGCGCAGACCCACCTGGGACTGGGACTGTGGGGAAAACTGGGCACCGCCTCATGGGTACTGGAAGGCGTGTTCGTAGTGGCCTTGGTCGCCTACGCCTGGTGGCGCAGTGCCCAGCGTGGCGTCAGCCTGCTGTGGCCGGCGGTGCTGATGCTGGTGATCTTCTTCAACCTCTCTCCGTGGCTGTCACCGATGAAGCATGTGGCGACACTGGACGAGCCGGCAGCACATCTGCTGCATGGCGTCCTGGTGACACTGGGCTTCCTGGTCCCAGGCGCCCTGCTGACATGGCTGGTCAACCGTGCCGAACGCAAGGCCACGCGCCCCGCCTGAGCAGGCTCAGGCGGCGCTGCGCACTTCCACCGTCACGTGCACGATCTCTTCGTGGATGGCCAACGCGCGGTGGAACAGCTCCGGATCAACAGGCGATTCGGTCACCACTTCCATCGCACAGGCATAGCGGCCACGTCCGACCTGCCAGACGTGCAGGTCACTGATCCGCGCCGGCACCTCGCCCTGCTCTACCGCGTCGCGGATCTCGGCCACGACCGGCGCGTCCATCTGCGCATCCAGCAACACGCCACTGGTCTGCCGGATCAGGCCCCAGGCCCATAGCGAAACCAGCACTGCGCCGACGATGCCCATCACCGGGTCCAGCCATGAAGCACCGAAGTACAGGCCGCCGAGCAGGGCGATGATCGCCAATACCGAGGTCGCCGCATCAGCCAGCACATGCAGGTAGGCCGAGCGCTGGTTCAGATCATGGTGATGGTGGTGGTCGTCGTGGGCATGGTCATGGTGCCCGTGGTGATGGCCATGATCATGTCCGTGATGGTGGTGATCATGTTGATCGCGCAACCACCACGCGCACAGCAGGTTCACCGCCAGCCCGACGACGGCAATCGCGATTGCCTGTTCATAGTGGATCGGGCTGGGTTTGAATACGCGCACGATCGATTCGAACGCCATGATCGCCGCCACGCCCAGCAACAGGATCGCGCTGGTGAAGCCAGCCAGTATCTCGATCTTCCAGGTGCCGAAGGCAAAGCGCGGGTCGTCGCGATAGCGTCGTGCACAGGCATAGGCGAACGCTGCCAGGCCCAGTGCCAAGGCATGCGAACTCATATGCCAGCCATCGGCAAGCACCGCCATCGAGTTGAACCACCAGCCGCCGGCGATCTCCACCACCATCATCACAACGGTCAGCGCCATCGCGCGCCGGGTGTTCTTTTCTGCCATCGGGTTACCTTCGCTGAAGGCGTGGCCATGACGGCGGGACTGGGCAAGTGCGTCTAGTTGCATGCGGGGCTACGCGTTGATGATCGGGATGGGCGGGGTGATTCTATACCCCCACGGGGTATATGATGCCAACCATGGCACATATCCAACGCGACAAGAAAAAGCTGCTGACCCGGGTGCGACGCATCGCCGGACAGGTAGCCGCCCTGGAACAGGCGCTGGAAAGCGGCGACGACTGCGACGCCGTGCTGGTGCAGATCGCCGCCGCCAAGGGCGCGATGCACGGGCTGATGATGGAAGTGATGGCCGGGCACCTGAGCGACCACGTAGTCGCGGAGAAAGACCCGGCCAAGCGTGCGCAGGAAGCCGAGCTGCTGCTCGAACTGATGAAGCGCCACGCAAAGTAGGCAGGTAGTGCCGCGCCATGCGCGGCAGGGGCGTTACCCGTGAACGATCCGCCACGGTAGCAGCGGCGTCAGCCGCGAAGCCGCTGGACGATCAGATCGCGAACATATCGCTTGTTCCAGCATTGCCGGCTTCGCGGCTGAGGCCGCTCCAACCGCCATCACACCGCCAGGATCTGTGCCGAGCATGGCTCGGCACTACCGGGAAGCTGGCTCACGCGGGCTGCTGGCCGGACTGCGCCCACACACTGTCCTTATGTCCCTGGCGCAGGCGTAACTGGCTGCGATGGGCGATGTAGAGCATCACCGGCACCGCCAACAATGCGGTCAGGTCCACAGGCCAGCTGCCAGTGTGGCTCCAGGCGCCGGCAACGCCGAACGCCCCCGCCAGACTGGACAGCGGAATGGCCAAGGTCACCAAGGCAGCCAGCCACAGTAGCTCCACTGCACTTCGTGCCGCACCACGCGCAAAAGCCCAGCCAACCGAGGCGAAAAACACCGCGTAGTAGATAGCCTGGTGCCACAGCTCAAGATCCTCCACGCGTGCGGGCAACCACTTGGCCGCGGCGATGGTGGCCGAGATGCCAGCAACGCTGCCCAGGCTGATGCCCGTGGTCAGGCAACCCAATACCCACGCCGAGCGCTTCTGCTGCACGCTTTCAGCACCACGTTGCTTCTTCCGCCGCGACTCGATCCACAGCAGGTTGCCGGTATAGAACAACGCCGCGCCGGCCAAGCCCATCAACACGTACAACCAGCGCACCGGATTGCCACCGAAACTGCCGAAGTGCAGTGCGAAGAAGGCATTGACCGCCTCGCCCCATCCATCCATGCGCCCCGGCAGATCGTGGGTATCCACGGTGCCGCTATAGGGGTCCAGATGGGTCTGCATCACCGTGCGCCCGCGTGCACCGTGGCGCACGTCCAGGCCGGTCACGCTGGCCTCCATCTGGCCTTCACGATTCTGCTGGAAGCCGAAGCTGTAAACCTCGAAGCCCGGTAGCTGCGCCTGGGTGCGTTCCAGCAGTACGTGCGCGGGAAGCGGCGTGGTGCCGGTGGGTGGCGCCTCGTGTTCGCCCCAGTTGATCTGGCCGCCGTAAAGCAGTTTGGCCTGGCTGGCATAGAACGGTGTATGCAGGGCAAAGCCCACGCTGGTGAGCGCGATCACCAGATGGAACGGCAGGCTGAACAAGCCCAGCGCGTTGTGTGCATCCAGCCACATGCGCTTGATGTTCTTGCCGATGCGCAGCGCGAACATGTCCTTGGTGAGTGTTGGTAGCAGCACGATCAGCCCCGACAACAGCGCCACCGAATACGCCAGCGCCACCGCGCCCATGATGTAGCGGGCAATGCCATCGGGTAGCGGCAGGCCAACAAACTGGTGCATGCGATCCACCAGCTGCGCGGCCTTGGCCTTGCGCAACTTCTCGGTCTGCAGGCTGCCATCGGCGCCAAAGCTGGCACCGTACTCGGTGAACTGACGTGGGCCCTTGCCGCGCTCGGCCCAGATCACCCGCGCCGGCTGGTCAGGCGTAGGCGTGACGACGATGGCGTAGCGCTTGGCAGCCTGCGGATGCTCGGCCAATACCGCCGCCAGCAAGGTCTGCGCATCTTCCAATGGCGGCGGCGGGGCCAAGGCCGAAGGCGGCGTCGCCCAACGTTCCAGCGGCTTCTCGAACATGGTGATCGCGCCGGCATAGAACGCGATGAACAACATCAACCCGCAGATGATGCCCACCCAGATATGCACGTCCTTGTAGACCTTGATGATGTCGCTGGAGATCTTCATTCCGGTTCAGCCCTTCCACGCCTTCAACAACCCCAACACGGCAAAGGCCAGCACCGTCGCCAGACTTAGCCACAACCACGCACGGCGGCTGTCGCGGAACAGATACACGAAGCCCAGCACGCCCGCCCACAACGGGGCGATCATCCACATGTTGAACTGGATCTTGCCTTCACCGGCAAAGCCCCCTGGTGTCAGCAAGGCCAGTACGCCGCTCAATGCCACCGACAAGGCATAGCCCAGCACTACCCCGGCCATGGTCTTGCCAAACCAGTGGCGGCTTTCCAGCCGCTGCCGCTGCGTACTCATCGGCAGTGCTCCGCTGCCGAGCGGGACACACGTGAGCGTGCGCGCCAGGCGCCGAGAAACGGCGCCACCGTCCATACCATCATCAACAGGATGCTCCAGGCGAACACCGCCTCCAGCGGCGCCAGCAATTGCCACATCGCCAACAGCGACAGCGCCGCCAGTGCCGCTCCCGGCAGCAGCCGATGGCGCGTAGGCCATGCGCCCGCCACGCGCCATTGCTGCTGGGGCGAAGCGATATAGAACAGCCAGGCGCTGGCGCAGCCGCAAAGCGTAGCCAGCAGGGCAAACAAGTACGTCATGGGCAGATCATCCCTCTCGTAAACCGCCGCCCCGCGCAGGCATCACGCGGGGTGGCGCGCTGCCATCACCAGGTCCAGCGCGCGTTGGCGGTGACCGTGCGACCGCTGCCATACCAGCACGACGAGATGCCGGTGCAGGTGGTGACAAAGCGCTTGTCGGCGATGTTGCTGAAGTTCAACGACAACAGCACATTGGCCTGCGTGACCCGCGAGAGATCGAAGCGGATTGCCGCATCCCACTGCGTATAGGAGGGAATCAGGATCGGCAAGGTCGCACCACCGCGCGCAGTGCCCACGCCATGGGTTTCACCGTTGTAGCGCAGGCCGGTGGCGATGCTGAAGCCCTCGAACGCGCCCGACTGGAAGGTGTAATCCCCCCACAACGAGCCCATCCAGTCCGGCACCATCTCCACATCCTTGCCTTCGTAGCTGTTGTTGCTGCGCACGTACTCCGAGTCCATGCGCGAGGCCGCGCCGATAACGCTGAAGCCTTCCACCGGCGTCACCCGCGCTTCCAGCTCGATGCCGCGCACGCGGGTTTCGCCATCGCCGATACGGCATGCAGTGGTGCCGGTCGGCCCGCAGACAGAGCCGTTCTCCGTGTCCGGTACTGCCACGTCCTTCTGCCGAAGGTCGTAGGCGGCCAGCGTGAACAGACCATCGAAACTGGCGGGCTGGTACTTCACCCCAGCCTCCCACTGCTTGCCGCGCACCGGGTCGAATGCCTGGCCGGTGTAGCTGTAGGTGCTGTCGTAGGACGAGGGCTGGAACGATTCGGAGTAGCTCAGGTAGGGCGAGAAGCCGTTGTCGAACACATACAGCACGCCAGCATTGAGGCTCACGGCATCGTCCTTCACCCGCGACGGCGTCCTGGCGCCGTATTTGCCGGTGACGGCGTTGTAGGCCTGGCTCCAGGTGTTGTCATCGGTGCGGTCATAGCGCCCGCCCAGGGTAAGACGCCAGTTGCCCAGGCTCATCTGGTCCTGCAGGTAGACACCACTTTGGCGCGCCTTGCCGCCGGTATAGGTGACGGTGTTGAGGGTGTTGGTCGGACCGGTATGCACCGGCTCGAAGATGTCGATGCTGGCCGGCGGCGCGTAGATCAGCCGCGCATTGTCATAGTCACCTTGCTGCCAGTCGAAACCGAACAGCAATGTGTGCTCGGCGGCGCCGGTGCTGAACTTGCCGGTCAGGCGGGTATCAAGCGTGGTGCCATCGGCATCGCCGGTACCGGCCACCTGGCGACGGGCCTGGGTGCGGCCATCGGCATCCAGCCCACCGTTGGTGACGATGCCGCGGTACAGCGAATCCACATGCATGCGGCGCGCACTCTGGCTCAGCGTCCAGCTGTCGTTGAAGGCATGCTCGAACAGCCAGCCGGCCGTCCACACCGTGCGGTCAAACGTGTCCCAGCCCGGCTCGCCAATGAAGGTGGTGTTGTCCATGTAGCCGTGCGCGGTGGGCAGCAACGTGCCATCCATCGGGAGGAATTGGTAGGTCGAACCACCGTCATCCTCCTGGTACATGCCCAGCAGGGTCAGCCGGGTCTTGTCGGCAATCTGGAAGGTGTAGCTGGGTGCGATGAACCAGTGCTGCTGCTCGACGGTATCGATCTGGGTGCCACCATCGCTGTAGCGGCCCACCAGGCGGAACAGGTGCTGGTCATCGCTCGAGCCGGCGCCCACATCGAAGGCCGCGCTATAGGTGCCATTCCCATCCACGCCCAACTGCAGCACCTGCTGCTGGTCCGGCGTAGGGGTCTTGCTGACCTGGTTGACCATGCCGCCCGGAGCCACCTGCCCGTACATCACGGCGGAGGGGCCTTTCAGCACCTCGACGCGGTCCAGGTTCCAGCTGTCGATCTTGGTCCGGTTCCATGCCGTGCCGATCGGCGGCGCACGCAGGCCGTCGATGGTGACGTTGCCACTCTCGCTGCCGGCGCTGAAACCGCGGATGCGGAAGTCGTCGTAACGATTGTCGTTGCCGGTGCTTTCCAGCACCACGCCAGCCACGTAGCGCATGGCCTCATTGAGATTGGTGACCCCGCGTGCATCCATCTCCTCACGCGCGATGACCGACACCGACTTGGCGGTTTCGGCGATGGCGGTATCGGTCTTGGTCGCGCCGGACGCATGCGTGGTGGTGCGGTAAGCGTTGACCTGCACCGCATCCAGCGTCTGCGCCACGTCGGCGCCGGTTTCGGCTGCCAATGCTGCGGGGGTGGACAGGGCCAGGGCAATGGCCACGGAAATCAGCGCCGGACGGCGCCCTGCAACGCGGGGGGAAGTGGACACGGAGTAAGCCTATGAACAATTTGGGGGTTGGCTGACTGCGTGTCGCAGCGGCTAATGCTCCTATTGTAGTAAATAGTAACCATTCTCATCAAATGTACTGACATCGCGACAGCAGGCCCCGTGCTTGTCGCCCGCGCAGGGCCTGAACACCGCCGGCACGGCGGGGCTTGCCCCACCATGTAAAATGACCAATTTTTAGTCAGGACACATGGCGAAAGCTTCCCAACGGGCGCCCGTCCTGGGCCCGGCGTTCATTCGCCTGTTGGCCCGGTTCAACGATGAAGCAGGTTCCCCTGCTGCCCCGGCCGTGTCCGAACGCCTGGCGCAGTGGTTTGACTGGAACCGCGCCATCACCTTGTCCAAGGCATTGGATAACCCGCCCCCCGAGCCGGAGCCCGGCGCGGCGTTCAATGCCGCCCAGGATGCCGAGTGCGCGCGTGTCCGCGCCGGGCTGGTGGAAGTGATCCAGGGCGATATCGACCTGAGCCCGCCGCGCAATGCCCCGCCCGCAGAAAACGAGGTGCAGGCCGCCTTTGCCCCGTACCGCCAGCACTACCTGGACCAGCAGCGCGCCATGCAGGCCGCCAGCGGGCGCCTGCGCGGTCGCCTGCGTGACATGCTGGCCCGCCAATCCGCCGCCAAGGCGCGCCTGGCCGAAGTCGACGCGGTGATGGAAGCCACCCTCAGCCCGCGCGAATACAGCCTGCTTTCCCATGTGCCGGTCCTGCTCGGCCTGCACTTCCAACGGCTGCACGATGCAGCCGCGCACGACCCCGCCGATGCCCCCGCATCGGACACCCCTGCGGCACCCACCGGCCCTTGGCTGGCCACGTTCCGGCAAGACCTGCGCACCGCGCTGCTGGCCGAACTGGATGTCCGCTTCCACCCCATCGATGGCCTGCTTGCAGCGCTACGCACCCGGTAATCCGTACCTCATGTCCAGAAACCTCGTTGCTGTCGTTGTCTTCCTTGTTGGCCTGCTGGCCGTGTGCTGGATCGGCGTTGGCTATGCCGGCACCCATCCGCTGGCGGCGGTGGTCGCTGCGGTAATTGCTGCCTGCTATCTGGCCGGCGCGGTCGAGCTGTTCCGCTATCGCCAGGCCACCACCACCCTGCAACAGGCACTGCCGGCGATTGGCGAAGCGGCGGACAACCTGGACGGCTGGCTCAGCCGCCTGCAGCCGAGCCTGCGCAATGCCGTGCGCCTGCGTGTGCAGGGTGAACGCGTTGGCCTGCCGGCGCCGGCACTGACCCCTTACCTGGTCGGGCTGCTGGTGCTGCTGGGCATGCTCGGCACCCTGCTCGGCATGATGGCGACCCTGCGCGGCACCGGCCTGGCGCTGGAAAGCGCCACCGACCTGGACGCCATCCGCAGCTCGCTGGCGGCACCGGTGAAGGGCCTGGGCTTCGCCTTTGGCACCTCCATCGCCGGCGTCGCCAGCTCGGCCGCGCTGGGCCTGTTGTCGGCCCTGCTGCGCCGCGAACGCGCGCAGGCCGTGCAGGAGCTGGATGTTGGCATCGCCGGCCAGCTGCGCACGCATTCGCAGAGTTTCCAGCGCGGTGAAACCTTCCGCCTGCTGCAGGAACAGAACGCGTTGATGCCCGCCCTGGTCGACCGCCTGCAGGCCATGATGGGCAGCCTTGAGCAGCAGCACCAAACCAACAACGAGCGCCTGCAGGCCAGCCAGCAGGCGTTCCACCAGCGCACCGAAGCGGCCTACACGCAGCTCGCCGCATCGCTGCAGCAATCGATGCAGGCCGCCATCAGCCAGCAGGCCAATGCAGTGGGCGCGGCCTTGCAGCCGGTGGTCGATGCAACGATGGCCGGCCTGGCCGGCAAGTCCGATGCACTGCATGCCAGCATCGACAGCGCCGTGCACAAACAGCTCGATGGCATCAACACTGCCGTGCAGAGTGCCGCTGCTGCTGCCGGCAGCAGCTGGAGCAATGCCTTGAACGAGCAGCAGCGCAGCAACAGCGCACTCACCGAACAGCTGCAGCAGGCCTTGGCACAATTCACCAGCACCTTCGAACAGCGCTCCGGCACCTTGCTGGAAAACGTTGCCGCGCGCCTGGAAGACAACGTCAGCCGCACTGCCGACAGCTGGCGTGATGCCCTCGCCCAGCAGCACAGAGCACATGGCGAACTGGCACAGCGCAATGAGCAGGCATTGCTGAGCGCATCAAGCGCATTTGAACAGCACGCACAGTCGCTGCTCGGCACGCTGCAGCAATCGCATGCACAGCTGCAGAGCTCCTTCGCCGAGCGCGACGAACAGCGCCTTGGCCAGTGGTCGCAGACCTTGTCGACCATGGTCGGCGCACTGGATGCCAGCTGGCAGCGCAATGGCGAGCAGGTCGCGCAGCGTCAGCAGCAGATCTGCGACACCCTGGCGCAGACCACGCAGGCCATGAGCGAACAGCAGCAAGCGCAGGCCCGCGACACCATCAGCGAGATCTCGCGCCTGGTTCAAAGCGCATCCGAGGCCCCGCGCGCCGCTGCCGAAGTCGTGGCCGAGCTGCGCCAGAAGCTGTCCGACAGCATGGTGCGCGACACCGCCATGCTGGAAGAACGCAGCCACCTGCTGTCCACGCTGGAAACCCTGCTCGGTGCGGTCAATCACGCCTCCACCGAACAGCGCACCGCCATCGATGCCCTGGTCAGCACCTCGTCCGACCTGCTGGAACGCGTCGGCAGCCGCTTCAGCAACCAGCTCGAAAGCGAAGCAGGCAAGCTTGATCATGCCGCTGCCAACGTCACCGCCAGCGCGGTGGAAATGGCCAGCCTGGGCGACGCCTTCGGCGCAGCGGTGCAGCAGTTCGGGCAGTCCACCGAAGCCCTGAACGCACGCCTGCAATCGATTGAAAGCGCGCTGGACAAGTCACTCACCCGCAGCGACGAACAGCTGGCCTACTACGTCGCCCAGGCGCGCGAAGTGGTGGACCTGAGCATGCTCTCGCAGAAGCAGATCATCGGCGAACTGCAGCAACTGGCCGAAGCCCGCAGCAGCGCTGGCGGAGCCTGAGCGCGATGAGCGACGAAATCGAATTCGACGCCGAATCCACCGCCACCACCTGGGCGGCATTCGGCGACCTGATGTCGGTGCTGCTCGGCGCCTTCGTCCTGATTCTGGCCAGCGTGATCGGTATCCAGCTGCTGCTGCACAACCGGCTGGACCAGGAGGTCAAGCAGCGCCAGGAGCAGACCGCCAAACTCAAGACGCTGGAACAGGCCTTGGCAGCCCCCTTGGCCGCTGGCCGCGTGACGGTGATCAATGGCCGCATCGGCATCAGCGGCAGCGTGTTGTTCGCACTCAACTCCGATCAGCTGCAGCCGGAGGGCCGGGAACTGCTGCAGAGCCTGGCCGCGCCACTGCGCGACTACCTGGGCACGCGCGAAGAGATCCTGATGGTCAGTGGCTTCACCGACAATCAGCCGGTGCGCGTGGTCAATGGCCGCTTCGCCGACAACTGGGAGCTGTCCGCCGCGCGCGCGCTCACCGTGACGCGCACGCTGATTGCCGATGGCGTCCCGGCGCAGTCCGTGTTCGCCGCCGCCTTCGGTGCCGAGCAACCGGTCAGCAGCAATGATGACGAAGCCGGCCGCGCCAAGAACCGCCGCGTCGAGATCGCGCCCATTCCGCGCCCCAAGCAGGACGGCAAGGCCGATGCCAGGTAGTTCGGCAGCGCTGACGCAACTGCAGGCCTGGCGTGAGCAGGGCGCCGACCGCCGTGATCCGGCGCGCTTCCAGCTGATCGCTGCATTGGCCGATCGCGCGCAGGCCTATGCCGGCACGGCACGCCTGCAGCTGGATGCGCGCCTGCAGCGGTTGACCGAGGCTTATCGGGAGCTTGTCTCCACGCCAATTGCCAGCGCGTCCACGGCACCTGCCGAACCCGGACCGCTGCAGGCGTTGCTGCTGCAACTCAATGCCGAGCCACTGCAGTACCAGCTGCCCTTGGCGGCGTCGGCGAGCGCATCGTCAGAGGCAGAGAATGACGCCATGGAGGCGCCGTTGATGCCGGCACTGGATGAGTTCCAGCAGCTATGGAGCCGCATCCGCATCGACAGCCTGCTGCGGCAGTGCCTGGACGCGTTGCCCGAAGATGCCGGCCCACTGCATTCCAGCGTGCTGACCTATCGGGCGATGGCGCTGATGCAGGACATCTCCCCGGAGTATCTGCAGCACTTCATCGCCTACGTCGACGTGCTCACGTGGATGGATCAATTGGCCCCCGCCGGCGCCACCGGCGCCGCCGAGGGCAAGCGCAAAGCGCCACGCAAGAAACGCAGCCCCAAGCCCGCAGCGTAACCATGCAGCGCCGACCCGTGCTCGGCAGACCCATCACCTGCTACACGCCCTCATCCTTGGGTAACCGCGAAAACGCCGCCCGATCTCCGTAGCCCGGGTAAGCGCAGCGCATCCGGGGCTTGTCGCCAACAGCCCCGATGCGCTGCGCTTGCCTGGGCCACCTGCACCACGCATTTGATGGCGCGCCAACCCAGCAGTATCGAAGCGTCGACAAGGATAGGATGCAGCCTGCAATCAAGCTGTCCTACACTCCAGGGACCCCCAAGGAGAACAGCACGCAATGCGTATCGGACTGGCCGCCAACCGCCTTCATCACGAAAGCGCCGATGCCGCGCTGTTCCGTTGGCTCGACGCCTGCGAAAACGGCCTGCGCGAACTGGGCGTGGAGCTGCACGCCGTCGGCCGCACCTATGACGCCATCGCCAACACCCGCGCATTGCAGGACTACCCTGCACTCAAGCGCTATCCGAACGGACGCGAGGGTGGACTGATGAAGCTGGTCGCCGAGGTCGTCGGCATGGGCACGCCGGAGCGCACCTTGGATGGCGCGATCTACCTGATCGATCCGGTTGATCCTTCGTCGATTTTTCCGGAAGCCATCGCACTCAAGCGCCAGTGCGTCATCCACGGCAAACCCTTCATCTCCACCGTTGCCACCGCGCGCGACTGGGTTGAGATGGAGCGCATCCATTCCGGTCTGGCCAATGATCCCGGCGCGGATGATCTCAATGCGTTTGCTCAGCAAACGCTGGCCCTGATCGCGCACGATGCCCGCAAGCCGCAGATGCTGGCCTTCGCAGCCGAGCATTTCGAGCTACTCTCACAGTTCAAGCAACGCATCGGCACCGGCACCACTGGCCAGCGTCTGAACGAGATGGCCTGGAGCAAGGGCTGGCCCCGCGAGCAGGAGTGGATCCATCGTTTCCAGAGCGGCCCCATGGGCGGTGACGCACAGATTGCTGATCGCGTCCTGGAGCATCAGTGCCAGCGCGCCATCTTCTTTGAAGACCCGCATGTAGCGCGGCAGCACGAAGCCGACATCCAGCTCCTCGAGCGCGCCGTGACCACCGTCACCGACGAAGCGGTCTGCATTACAGCCCCCACCATCGCCGAGCGCTGGGCAAGCGCAGCCGCACTGCGGCAAAAGCGCTGAGACGTAGTGCCGAGCCATGCTCGGCAGGGGCTTTACCTGCGAAAGGCACCCTCACCCCAACCCCTCTCCCGTAAACGGGAGAGGGGCTCAGCGCGCAGCACCTGTAGTGCCGAGCCATGCTCGGCAGGGGCTTTACCCGCGAAAAGCGCCCTCACCCCACCCGCTCTCCCATAAACGGGAGAGGGGCTCAACACGCAGCACCTGTAGTGCCGAGCCATGCTCGGCAGGGGCTTTACCGGCGAAACGGCACCCTCACCCCAACCCCTCTCCCGTAACGGGAGAGGGGCTCAACACGGGGTTCTTCGCGGACGGCCCCGGGTGCGCTGCGCTTACCCGGGCCACGCCCCTGTCGTTTCAACGTTCAATGCCCGCACGGCATGGTCGGCAGTGCCGAGCCCAGCTCGCTCGGCTTTCGCGGTATGCGACCGATCGGCGCTACGTGCTTAGCGGCTTATGCCGCGGGCCCTGCCTCACCGACGCTTTTCCCCGGGTAAAGAAAAACCCCGCTGCGGTTGGCAGCGGGGTTTTGGGTGTAAATCCTGACGATGACCTACTCTCGCACAGCTTGAGCTGCACTACCATCGGCGCGGCTGCGTTTCACTTCCGAGTTCGGGATGGGATCGGGTGGTTCCACAGCGCTGTGTTCATCAGGAAGACGGTTGGAGCAGCGCATCGCGCCCGCTCGAATCAGTTTTCCAGCAGGTTCGGATTAAACCCGAACCTGGGTCTTGCTTCAAAGATAAACCCCGCTGCCAGAGCAGCGGGGTTTTCGGGTAAAGACCCTGGCGATGACCTACTCTCGCACAGCTTGAGCTGCACTACCATCGGCGCGGCTACGTTTCACTTCCGAGTTCGGGATGGGATCGGGTGGTTCCATAGCGCTAATTT
>Ga0308157_10000655_pt1 | contig 100356 bp, 65 predicted proteins | sample PhyBR1_FD_201035 | JGI IMG/M metagenome (GOLD analysis project Ga0308157, IMG submission 201035) | Phyllosphere microbial communities from UC Gill Tract Community Farm, Albany, California, United States - DLSLB.R1 | ecosystem: Host-associated > Plants > Phyllosphere > Unclassified | place...
ATTAGGTATTGTAAAAAGAATTAGAAAACAAATCGTAAAATTAAATATTAAACCAGAAGATTTAAACCTTTCAATTACCTAATTTTAATAAAATAAAAAACGTTAGTTAGAATTTAAAGATGGTTTTATACTTGGAAAATTTCTTCATAATGGAAAAACTTACCTCTTTAATCACAAGCCTCGTGGACAATTGTAAAGTTCTTGATATGGCCTTTTTGCATTTAAAAGAATAATGAACGAAAAAAAAGGCATCCGCTTAGCCGTTACAAGAGATTTGGGTCGTTGCCTTAATGGAATAATGATTTTGCATCTGGGATGATTCGGCAAATTCGCAAATAAGACTTCCTTATTAGACACATTATCAAATTTTAAAACAGTAAAACGTTATCATTCTAAAACCCAACAAAAAAATCCATTCTTGCGAATGGATTTTTTTCTATAATTCCTTATTTGGATTAGTGAACTCTGTTTGATTATTGCTTTTTCTTTTTTTTAATAATTCCAAAAAAAGACAAATCTTTCTCTTTAGCCCCGATTGTAGTGAAAATCCTTGTTGCTCGGAGTTCGAGCAACAAGATTACAACGAAAAGCGGGACGATACTTACTGAAAATACCTAATCTTTCTGCTCCAAAAATAACAATCGCAGTCCGCTATTTGTATTTATTAATTGCTTTTTGGTATAATGCCTCGTAGACTGGCAAAATATTTTTAATATCGAATTGTTCTGCTACATGCAGTGCATTCTTTTTAAACTCCTTCAGAATACTGTCCTCTTTTAATATTTTCAAGGCATTTTCGGCCATTTCATTTACTTCTCCAACATCACTCAGATAACCAGAAACACCATCAATATTTACTTCGGGTAAGCCACCCGAATTACTTGATATTACGGGAACTCCACAAGCCATTGCTTCCAAGGCTGCCAAACCAAAACTTTCAGTTTCGGAAGGCAACAGAAACAAATCAGTCAGACACAGGATTCTATCAATTTCATTGCTGTTCCCAAAAAATATCACTTTGTCCTGAATGCCATATTTTCGGCACAGTTTTTCGGCTTTCTCTTTTTCCGGACCATCACCTACCATCATTAACTTGGCTGGAATTTCTTTTTGAATCTTATAAAATATTTTAACAATATCTGGAATTCGCTTTACTTTCCTGAAATTACTTATGTGCGTAATTATTCTTTCATCATCATTGGCCATCACCGATCGTCTGCAAGGGATTGCAGGATCATATTGATTTTTGTTTAACTCAATAAAATTGGGAATGACCTGAATCTTATTTTTGATATTGAATAATTTCAAGGTATCATCTTTTAGACTTTGGGAAACCGATGTCACATAATCTGATTTATTAATACTAAAGGTAACTGCAGGTTTGTAAAAAGGATGGTTTCCAACCAATGTAATATCGGTTCCGTGCAGTGTTGTCACCATAGGAATATCAATTCCTTCGTCCTTGAGCATTTGTTTTGCCATATAGCCTGCATACGCATGCGGAATGGCGTAATGCACATGCAACAATTCTATTTTGTACAATTTAACCATATCGACCAGCTTGCTTGACAAGGCCAATTCATAAGGCTGAAAATGGAATAATGGGTATTCTGGAACGATTACTTCGTGATAATGCACATTTGGATTAAGAAGTGCTAAACGCACTGGCTGACTATAAGTTATGAAATGGATTTCGTGTCCTCGTCTGGCTAATTCTAGACCTAATTCTGTAGCAACTACGCCACTTCCGCCGAATGTTGGATAACAAACAATTGCTATTTTCATGAATGATTTTTAAGTGGAACGAAATTAAGGAGATTAGCTGTGGATTATTATAAAAGAAAGTTAAAATTTAACTTTTCGAAACGATCGGGATTTAACAGCAAGATGCGCAGAATTACGCTAAGGGAAGCAACACTTTGTGAATTTTGCGTAATTCCTTGCGACTAAAAAAATTAATGTTCGTGTTCACCGCCATCTTTTGATTGTGCCAATAAATAATAAGCGCCTTTAACTACAATTTTGGCATTCAAAGGAATTTCTTCAATTGGTTTCACTTCGGTATAACCCAAATCGGTGGTACCTACAGCAATTTCGATGGCTTTGAAGTGAATTTCTTTATGTGACTCTTCTCCTTCTTTGTGGGGTTCTTCTTTTTTGGAAACCTCTTCGTGCTGGTCTTCCTGAATGTAGATAAAATACTTGTCTCCGTTTTTTACAACTGCATCTTTAGGCAGTGCAGGAACGGTTTGGTTCGAAATATTGATATTCGCCGCAACATACATTCCGGGAATTAAATCTTTGGTATTGCCAGAATTGATTTTGGCATGTACATCAACAGTCTTGCTTTCATTGGAAAACGATTTATTGATGCCAAATATTTTTCCCTTGATGGATTTATTTGATTGATTGGTCAGAATAAAATCAACTTCCTGACCGATGGAAATTTTACCCAAATCCTTTTCAAATACATTCAGATCGAGGTGCATCTGGGTGTTGTCAACTACTTCAAAAAGCGTAATTCCCGTGTCTGCAAATGCGCCTTTGGTGATGCTGATTTTACCAACATAACCGCTGATTGGAGAAACAATTGGGACTAAGGAAGTACTGCCGTTTGGATTGACATGCAGTGCTTGCAGTTTGTTTTTGGCAGACTGTGCTTTGGCTTTTTCAGAAGCAAGTTTTGATTTTACTTCCTGAAATGTTTTTCTCGGATTGACATTTTCTTCACTCAATGTTTTTTGACGTTTGAATTCCTGCTCCAGATATTCAATATTTGCCACGGCCGACTGATATTCTTCCTGCATTCCTGAAACCTCCAGATTTTGAAGGGTTGCCAGTGTTTTTCCTTTGGTAACATAGGTTCCTTCCAAAATAAAAATATCTTTTACCACACCGCCAATAAGTGTAGAAACATCAGCCCTGTTTTGCGGCGGAACAGCCGTGTAACCGTTGGCTTTGATGATTGTATTGAGGTTTTTCATTTCAATACTGCCCGTTTCAATGCCGATGGTTTGGGCTTGCTTTTCGGTTAAAGCCACTTCGGTTTCTGATTGTTCTTCTTCATGTTCTCCTTCTGTTTTCTTTTGACCGCAGGAAACCAGCAGAAAAAAGGAAATGGAAAGAAGGAATATTTTATGGATTATTATATTTTTCATATGTTATATTTATTTATTTTTTAGGCTATCCTTGATTCTTTGCGTCTCTGCGCCTTTGCGTGAAATTGGTCTCGCAAAGACACAGAGGCGCAAAGTTTATTGTAAATATTTAGATTCTGCGTATGATTTACTGATAGTAATGTTTCGTCTATTTAATTGTTAGAAATGGATGGAAACTGCAGTTCGATAGCACTTTGATTGTATAAATGAACCGCTTCGGCATTTTGCTTTTTAATATCAATCGCCTGATTCAAAAAACTGATGTACGACCAATAACTCATATCGCCATTGGCATAACTTTTTTGAGCAGTATTAATAATCTGATCCGCGTATTCCAAACCTTCATTTTGATAATACTGCAGAGCTTTTTGTTGTTTGTCAAATTCATTCTGCAGTTCTTCTTTTTTAAGTTTTAAGGCTAATTTATTTCTGTCCAACAATAGCTGTGACTGCGAAACGCTAATTTCGGATGCTTTAGCTCTGGCCGAATTTACACCTCCAAAAAGCGGAATCTGCAAACCCGCCGTAAATCCCTGAAACAAAGATTGGGTATCAATAGTTTGGGCAAAATAACCAACTCCTAATTTGGGCATTTTCTGCGCTTTAAAAACGTCAGTTTCTTTTTGGTTGACCAAAATCTGTTGAGAATAATAATCGTTTACCAAATTTTCTGCTACAGAAGTTTCAGTTTTTGATTCTGTTTTGTATTGTAAAGAAGCAGTTGTGACAGGAATGACGGCATTATGACTTTGCACAAAATACTGCAGCTGCTTTTGATAAATAACCAAATCATATTCAATCTGCGCCTTGATAGTTTCGATTTCCTTTATTTTGGCTTTGGCACTAATGACTTCAATATTGCCACTTTCTCCGGTTTTGAAACGAAGTTCCGCATTTTTTAGGAATTTGGTATAAATCGCATTCAGTTCATTGTTGAGTTTTTGCACTTCAACGCCGTACAAATATTGATAATAGGCCAAAGTCACCGCTTTTTCAATTTCATATTCCGAAATTGCTTTGTTCTTTTCTGCCAATTTTGCCAGTTCTTCCTGTAATTGCCTGTTGGCTTTTGTTATTTTGCCAATGGGGAAATACTGCTGTACCGAAACATTATGATCGTAATCTGCACTGTTGAACTGCCCGCCCTGATACTGAATCTGCAAAGGATCTGGCTGAAAAGCCGTTTTCTTTAAAGCGTTTTGCTTTTCGATTTCCTTATCGGCTATTTTCAATGTGGCATTATTGGTTTTTGCCAATGAAACTGCTTCTTCCAAAGTTACTTTTTGAGTATTTTGGGCAAAAGAAAAACTGTTTATCAATAAAATGACTGCTGTAATTATTGAAGTTTTCATGCTGTTTTTTCGTTTTATTCCTTTCTCGAATAAGAGGTAAAGTATCGGCAATACAATCAGCGTAAGCAATGTTGCCGAAATTAGTCCGCCAATAACTACGGTTGCCAGAGGTTTTTGCACTTCTGCACCGCCGCTCGTAGATAACGCCATCGGCATAAATCCTAAAGAAGCCACAGCGGCTGTCATTAAAACGGGACGTAATCTTGTTTTGGTTCCGATTAAAACTCGCTGCAGCGGATCGGTAATTCCTTCTGTTTTCAATTGATTAAAATAGGATATCAGCACGATTCCATTTAAAACCGCAATACCAAACAACGCAATAAAACCAATTCCTGCCGAAATACTAAACGGCATTCCTCTTAACCAAAGCGCAAAGACTCCTCCGATTGCCGAAAGCGGAATGGCTGTGAATATCAATAAGGACTGCTTGATGCTGTTGAAAGTGAAATACAGCAAAACCATGATCAAGCCTAGCGCAATAGGTAGTGCCACCGAAAGTCTTTTGTTGGCTTCTGTCAGATTTTCAAACTGCCCGCCATAGGTAACGTAGTAGCCGGGAGGCAACTTAAAGCTGGTCTGCAGTTTTTCCTGAATTTCTTCGACTACACTTTTGATATCGCGTCCGCGAACATTTAAACCAACGGTAATTCTTCGTTTCCCATCTTCACGGGAAACCTGAACTGGACCCTGCTCATAACTGATGGTTGCCACCTGCGAAAGCGGAATCTGCTGACCATTTGGCAGCGGAATAAATAAGTTACTCACATCCGAAATGTCTGCCCGATTGTCTTGATTTAACCGAACCACTATGTCAAAACGCTTGCTTTCTTCGTATATCTTGCCGGCACTTTCTCCTGCAAATGAAGACCGGATAATCTGATTGATATCGCTGATATTCAGTCCGTATAAAGCGATTTTGTTGTAATTGTATTTGACTGTAATTTGCGGTAATCCCGTTACCTTATCCGCTTTTAAATCACCAATGCCTTCAATTTTTTTAATTTTCGAAATTAACTCTTTGGCTTTGGTATCTAAAACTTCCAGATCGTCCCCAAAGATTTTGATGGCAATATCACTTCGGCTTCCCGTCATCAGTTCGTTGAAACGCATCTGAATAGGCTGGGATACTTCAATACTTACATAAGGTAAATTATCCTGAATTTCTTTCTTCATTGCTTCTCCAATTTCTTCCCAGTTGTCATAATTGTTCCATTCGCTTTTGTCTTTTAGAACAATAATAATATCTCCATTTTCAATAGGCATAGGATCCGTCGGGATTTCACCGCTTCCTATTTTTGTTACTATTGTTTTTATTTCAGGGAATTTTGCCTTTAATATTTTTTCACATTCGGTCGTCGTTTTTATCATTGATGTTAACGAACTGCCGGTCATAATTCTTGTTTCAAAAGCCAAGTCGCCTTCTTCAATCGTTGGTATAAATTCTCCTCCCATATTTTGGAAAGTAAATAAGGCGATAGCGAATAGACCTATTGAAACAAATAGAACCGTTTTTTTCATTCCCAATGCCTTGTTCAGAATCGGGGTATATTTGCCTTCAAACCACGCCATCATTCGGTCACTGAAATTGGTTTTGTGTTCTGTCTTTTTTGATAAAAACAAAGAAGTCATCATTGGTACATACGTCAATGATAAAACGAAAGCTCCAATAACGGCAAATCCAACAGTCATTGCCATTGGCTGGAACATTTTTCCTTCTGTTCCTACCAATGCCAAAATCGGAAGATATACAATCAGAATGATGATTTCTCCAAAAGCGGCACTGTTCCTGATTTTGGAAGCCGACAAATAGACTTCGCTGTCCATTTCTTCCTGAGTCAGTTCGTTCTTTCTCTTGAGTTTTGCCAAATGATGCATTGTGGCTTCGACAATGATTACGGCACCATCAACTATAATTCCGAAGTCAATTGCACCCAGACTCATAAGATTACCGCTTACGCCAAAGTAATTCATCAATATAACCGCAAAAAGCATGGCTAATGGTATTACCGAAGCAACAATTAATCCGGCACGAAGATTTCCGAGAAATAATATTAGAACGAATATTACAATCAACGCTCCTTCAACCAGGTTTTTGGTTACTGTTCCAATAGCATTATTGACTAGTTTTCCTCTGTCTATGAATGGTTCGGCTACAACTCCTTCGGGTAAGGATTTGTTGATCTGCTCCATTCTTTCTTTGACTCTTTTCACGACAGCGCTGGAGTTTTCCCCTTTCAGCATCAAGACCAATCCGCAGACAATTTCTCCTTCACCGTCTTTGGTCGATGCTCCATAACGCAGTGCAATTCCTTCACGTACAGTTGCGACATCCCGAACCAACACAGGCGCACCATTTCGGTTTTTGATAACCACATTTTGCAGATCGGTAATGCCCGAAGCCATTCCGACCCCGCGGATGAAATAGGCATATTCGTCTTTCTCTATATAAGCACCGCCCGTATTTTGATTGTTTTTTTCCAAAGCATCAAAAATTTCGGTAATCGTAACTCCCTGACTATTCAGTGTGTTAGGATCAACGGCTATTTCATATTGTTTTAGTTTTCCGCCCCAGCTTCCTACATCGGCAACGCCTTCAACACCTTGTAACTGCGGAATGATAATCCAATCCTGAATGGTCCTTAGCTTTACGGCATCGTACTTGTCTTCATAGCCTTTTTTGGCATACACATCATATTGAAATATCTCACCCAGTCCTGTAGATATTGGAGCCAATTCGGGCGAACCGGCATATTTCGGAATATTTTCTTCAGCCGCTTTTATTCTTTGGAAAATCTGCTCCCTTGCCCAATAAATATCAGCGTCTTCTTTGAAAACGACTGTCACTACCGAAAGTCCGAAACGTGAAATACTTCGCAGTTCTATTACTTTGGGAATGGTTTTTACGGCCTGTTCCAACGGATACGTGATTAATTGCTCTACTTCCTGACTTGCAAGAGTTGGAGCGGTAGTAATAATCTGCACCTGATTATTGGTAATATCAGGTAAGGCATCAAGCGGTAACTGCTTGATGGAATAACAGCCCCATGCCAAAAGCACAAGGGTAAAAAGCAGTATAACGAACTTATTCCTTATACTGAATTGTATAATCTTATCTAACATTGAAAATATATAATGAATTAGAAATAAGCAAATAAAATACTTGCTATTGTTTGTGCCAAAGCACAGCTTTCTAACCCGAAATTACTCGGGTATCATTATACTATTTGAGGTGGTTGCCAAATACTTCCGAAGAAATTGGAAGTAAGAATTGATTTGTAAGTAGGCAATTGTTTTTTTATAACTTTAAAAACGATAGGAAAATCAATAACTGCAAAATGTGAATAATCGGTCATTTGTGAACCGCAACAGTTGCAAACACAAAACGGTGAGCACAAATCATTTCCTTTTTCGTGCGAATGATTTTCTGCTGAAACCGATTCGGACTTAGTGTGAGCATTGTTATCTCCCTCCATATCTGCGCAAGGCATGCATGAAAGTATCAGAAAAATGATTGATAATATGGCGTTTGTAAGTTTCACAGTTACAAAAATACATTTTAAAATTTAAAAAATAAATTTAAAACCAAAATGCAATTAATCGTATGGAGAAAATATAATAATTATTCCCAAAGCTTTTTCTGATGAGGCTTTCTTTTTTTGTTAATCCACTTATTCAATTTATAACATAAAAAAGCGGAACCACTACCTACAAGGGCACCAGCCAAAACATCAGTAGGGTAATGCACGCCTAGATACATACGGGAATATCCAACTGCGCCTGCCCATAAAAAGGACGGAGCAATTACATACCATTTAGGATATGCCATACTTACAGAGGTTGCAGTTGCAAAAGCCGACGAAGTATGGGCAGAAGGAAAAGAGGTACTGGATTCCTCTGTAACATTTTCAATTTCTGGATAAGTAACATAAGGACGATCTCTTTTGGTAATACTTTTTAAAGCAACAGAAATAAATACTGAAGCTGCCAAAGTCTCACCAATGAATATTGCTTTTTTCTTTGTAGTGCTATCCTTTTCAATTAATCCAACGGCATAAATAATCACTGGAGTACCAACACTCACAGGCATAGCGCTGTTCGTAATCCCAATCATTGTTGATTCGAGATTCGTATTTCTATTGAGGTTGATTTTTTTTAAAAGATCAATATCCGAATTTTGGGCATTTGAAATCGAAAAACAAAACAGTAATAATAAAAAAGAAATAACTTTAGACATCCTTGCTTTTAATGAATTAAAAAAAACGGCTATGCCAGCTATCCAAAGCAGGAACTTCCCAAGATTCGTTGAACTCTTCTATGTTATTAACCAGATTATTAAAAACAACTGTGTTTTCGGTTACCGCTTTGTCTTTAACCATTTTCTTGAAATCAATTAATGGTTTATATGCAATGTGTTCGCCTAGTTTGAAGGTAACATTCATTTTATCCAATAAATCCACGTTGTATTTTTTTTCCAAACCTTGAATAAATTCTACTGATGAATCAATTGAACAGCCTGTAGCGGCCTGAACATCCTGATTTACTGCGATTATAATGAATCGATTGTATTTTAGCAAATATGAAGATTCTAAACTTGTCCCATGTGCAGCCCATTCGCCAAGAAAAGATTGCAAATCAGTTTCTATTTCGGAAAACTCGGCATCCGAAAATTTTCTATTCGATTGATAAATCCAAATTCTAGATTCTCCGGGTAAATTTTCAAAAGGAACGTACATTTTATTTATGATTTTAGAATGCAGATTTTTGGCTGCAGATTTATATTTTTTGATTTTAAACGGCAAAAAAACAGTTTAAAGCTATTTAAGATTTATTCAGACCTTTAAAAGTTTAAATATTTAATCGTTAAAGGTCTTGAGCATTTGCAATTAACTCAGCGATATCCATTACTTTAACGTCATCTTCTCTCTCTTTATTCTTAACTCCGTCTGTAAGCATCGTGTTGCAAAAAGGGCAGCCAGCAGCAATAATGTTTGGTTTGGTTTCTAAGGCATCCTCAGTTCTTTCAATATTGATTTCCTTATTTCCAGGTTCAGCATCTTTAAACATTTGTGCTCCACCAGCACCACAACACAACCCATTTGCTTTTGAGCGTTTCATTTCAATTAATTCAGCATCCAGTTTCTGAATTAAATCTCTAGGCGCTTCATATACATTATTGGCTCTGCCTAAATAACAAGGATCGTGAAAAGCTATTCTTTTTCCTTTAAATTGTCCGCCTTCAATCGTTAATCGACCAGAATCCAATAATGATTTAAGAAATTCGGTATGGTGAACCACTTCATAATGACCGCCAAGTTCCGGATATTCGTTTTTCAAGGTATTGAAACAATGCGGACAAGCGGTTACAATTTTTTTGGCTTCGTAGGCATTTAGAACTTCGATATTCATCATGGCCTGCATTTGAAACAGAAACTCATTCCCTGCTCTTTTTGCGGGATCTCCTGTACAACTTTCTTCTGTGCCTAAAACGGCGAAAGAAACATTGGCACGATTCAAAATACGCACAAACGCTTTGGTTATTTTTTTTGCTCTATCGTCAAAACTTCCTGCACAACCTACCCAAAATAAAACTTCTGGCTGTTTTCCTTGGGCTAGCATTTCGGCCATTGTTGGCACTATTAAATTTTCTGACATACCTATATGTTTATTGTTTGTCGTTTATAGTTTTTATCTACGTCTAATTGTTTGTTTATCCAAAATTTATAAATCTTTATTCAATTACAACCAAACTGAAAATTATAAACTATAAACAACAAACCAAGTATTAGTCATTTTTCCAATTCAAACGATCCTGCTGGCTGTATTGCCAAGGAGCACCATTATTTTCTATATTGGTCATCATGGCATTAATAGGCATTGGAGCAGCACTTTGTTCCATTACCAAATAACGTCTCATATCCATAATAATAGAAAGCGGACTGATATTCACAGGACATTCTTCTACACATGCGTTGCAAGATGTACAAGCCCATATTTCCTCGGATGTGATATAATCGTTTAATAAAGTTTTATTATCGGGTACAAAAACACCTTTGTTGGCATCGATGTTCTTTCCTACTTCTTCCAGTCTGTCTCTTGTATCCATCATAATTTTACGAGGAGACAATTTTTTACCCGTTTGATTTGCAGGACAAGAGGAAGTACAACGCCCACATTCAGTACATGTATAAGCATTCAATAACTGAACCCAATTTAAATCCTGTACATCGCTGGCTCCAAATTTACTTGGAACCTCATTTTCAGAAACTGGCGCTGCCGCAAATGGATCAGCATTTGGATCCATCATCATTTTTACTTCAGCAGTTACCGAAGCCAAATTATCAAATTGTCCCTGTGGATTTAAGTTGGCAAAATAAGTGTTTGGAAAAGCTAATAAAATATGAAGATGTTTTGAAAAATATAAATAATTCATAAAAATCAAAATCCCCACAATATGCAGCCACCAGAACACTTCATTTAACAACATTACCAATTCATTTGACATACCGTTAAAAACAGGAGCCAAAAACTGACTAACAGGAAAAGAACCTGCTTTTATGAAATGTGAAAATCCTCCTGGAACATTCTGCAAATGTAAATCAGAAGCATTCATCAACAAAAACAAGGTCATCAAGGTAATTTCAAAATATAAAATGTAATTAGCATCACCTTTTGGCCAACCTTTCAAATCTGAATGAATAAATCTTTTTAGCTTAATGATATTTCTTCTTATCAAAAATACGGAAACCGAAAACAAAACCAAAACCGCAAGAATTTCGAAAAAACCAATTAAAACATCATATACAACTCCAATCGGGGCAAATATTCTGTGTGTTCCAAACAAGCCATCAATAATTATTTCCAGCAGCTCAATATTAATAATGATGAAACCAACATAGACTATAATATGAAGTATCCCTGCAACTGGTCTTTTGACCATTTTGGACTGTCCAAGAGCAATCATAGCCATATTTGTCCATCTTGCTTTTGCATTGTCAGTTCGATCAACCGCAATACCCAGATTGATATTTCTGATTATTTTTTTTACATTCAAATAAAAATACCCGAATCCAATAATCAAAACAATGGCAAATAAAATACTACTAAGATAACTCATGAAATTAGTTTTTTACGTTTGTAATAGAATCTTTTGGAGCAACGTATGGTTTATTTTTTTTACCGAAAACAGAAACGTTTACATAACGGGTTGGATTCAATCTTACATCTTGCAAAAGCAACTCCAATTCATTGGAAGTTTTTGCCAAATTAGCATACAGGGCATCGTCTTTCATTAATTTACCCATTGTACCCTTACCCGACTCTATTCCTTTCATTATTCCGTCAACCTTAGCCAATGTTGCATTCAGGTTCCTAACAGCAAGACCTAAATCTGCCTTGTTCAAGGAATCTGAAATCTTTACAAAATTATCCGAAACCTTATTGAAATTAGAAACCACACCTTTCAGCTGTCCCTTGTTTTCTTCTAAAATTACATTTGCATTGGCAGCAACTTTATGAAATTGTTCCATAGTAGCGCTAAGTTCAGCCAAGCTCTTTTTTAAATCCGCCTTTCCTTTGGCATCCAAGACTTCATTGAAACTGATAACCAATTGATCGGCACTAGTCATTAATTTCTCAACTTTGGCAAGAGCGGGACTAACTTTATCACCTAATGAATCCATTAAACCTCCTTGAACAACTCCTTTTAAGTAATCACCACTTTCTGCAATACTTTTGTCTGCATAATTAGGACGAATCGCCAACTGTTTGCCTCCGATAAGGCTGGCATCATAAATTGCAGCAGTACTTGTTTTTGAAATTGGAAAATCAGTATTAATTTGCAGCTCGACCAACAAGGTACCTTTTTCTGTAAGTGATATCGCTTTTACTTTTCCGATGGCTAATCCGTTGATAGTTACTGGAGCTGATGGAGTAAGCCCTTCCACGTTTTGATATTCTACGTAAAAAAACTTATAACTATTAAAAAGATCTTTTCCCTTTAAATAATTGTATCCCCAAATGAACAATAAAATTGATGTTATAACTAGAATAGCCGTCTTTATTTCTCTTGTGATTTTCAAAATTTTTGTCTTTTTTTTAATGGGTAAATTTAATATAAATATTCTATCTAAAATTATTTGATTGCTTCCTGAATGCTTATTTTTTTTCCATTCTTATAGGCAATCAAAAAAGCAGAATCATAACCTTTGGCTTTTGCTTCTTGTAATTTATTTTTTGCTTCTTCATAATCAGTTGTTTCTCCATAAGTATATTTATAAATATTATCTTCATAAAGAACTGACACGTTTTTTAATCCTTTGAAATTTTTAGATTCCAAGGCTAGTTTCTTTTTAGTTGCCGAAAGCTGAATTTTGTAGATAGAGCCTAAAGTATCTTTTTTAATGATGGTTTTATTGATTTCAGGAGTCGGAGAACTTTTTACTGGAGTTTCAGATGTTTTCACGGGGTTTTCCTTAAGCATCTGAGAAGGTTTTTCGCCAAATGTCTCTGCGCCACCATCCCCAAAATATTCATACTTGTAACTGATAATTGCATTGGCAATAGCCTTGGCAATATCATTTTGCCCATCTTCCGAATTTAACAATTCTCCTTCCGTTGGATTGGAAATAAATCCTGTTTCGATTAAAACTCTAGGCATATAGGCTTTGTGCAACACCATAAAAGGAGCTTGCTTTACACCACCATGTCTTAATTTCTTTCCTAATTTGGCAAATTCATCTTCCACCTTACTTGCCAATGAAATACTGTTTTCCAAATATTCTTCTTGCATCAAGGTCATACCTATCATGGTTTCTGGAGAGTTGGGATCGAAACCTTCATATTTTTGCTTATAATCTTTCTCCATTGTGATTACTGCATTTTCCTTTTTGGCCGCTTCAAGATTAGATGCAATCTTGTTCATACCCATAACATAGGTTTCAGTACCATCGGCTGCAGTATTTTTATTCGCATTTAAATGTATGGAAACAAAAATATTTGAATCGGCTCTATTGGCAATATTGGCACGTTCTACCAAGTCAATAAAAACATCGGTTTTTCTAGTATATATAACATCTATTTTGGGATAGGACTCCAATATCTTACCTACCTTTAATACTATTGCCAATGCAATATTTTTCTCGACCCTACCACTGTAATTCGCACCAAAATCATGAGCGCCGTGACCAGCATCTAAAGTAACCTTAAAATTATTGGATTGTCCATAAGTATCGAACATCAACATCACGATCAAAAATGTGAATGCAAATTTTATTTTTTTAGATATATCCATCTAATAGTTAATTTAATTACAAGAGTTCTGTTATAAATTTATGTTTTGATTATTTTTGCCAAAAAAATATAGTAATTTTGGCGCAAATATATTCGAGTCTTCATTTTACAAAAATAGTATTTAAACCTTTGCATACAAACTTATTTAATATCGTTTTACTATCAATTTTCCTGTCATTGGGTTGTTCAAATTTATATTCGCAAGATATAAAAAAGAAACAGACACCTATTCCTTCTAATAAACAAGAAGTTAAGAAACCAGTGGAGGAGTCTATCGATAAAAATCCTGTAGCCGAAAAACCAACGGACACTGTCAAACTAGATACTGTTAAGGTTAAAAAGCAGTTCTTGGATGGCAAAGTAAACTATAAAGCTGCCGGCTATAAGAAAATTGAACAAAAGAAAAAACTTATTACCCTATACGATAAGGCCGAATTATACTACCAAGATGTTGAATTAAAATCAGGTATTATCGTTATGAATTATGAAAAAAACGAGGTATATGCTGGTCGCATCAAGGATTCGCTTGGCAACTACACCCAATTTCCCAATTTTAAACAAGGAGGTAATGAAATACAGCCCGATTCCATTCGCTTTAATTTTAAAACAAAAAAAGCCTTAATTTGGAATTCAAGAACCACTCAAGGAGAATTTAAAGTAAAAGCGGCAATTACCAAAAAAGAAAATGATTCGGTATATTTCCTTAAAGGTGCAAGATTTACAACAGCACAAGACATAGATAATCCAGAATATTATTTTTATACCAATAAAATAAAATTTATCCCTGGAAAAAAAATCATTACGGGAGGAACAAATATGGTAATAGCTGGTGTTCCAACTCCGATATACTTACCTTTTGCTTATTTTCCCTTATCAAAGGAAACAAGTGTTTCCGGAGTTATCCTACCTTCTTATAATGATTCAAACAGTAAAGGTTTTTCACTACAAAATGGAGGATATTATTTTGCCATAAATGATCATTATAATTTAACCGTTGTTGGAGATTATTACACCAATGGAAGTTATGCTTTGGGAATGCAATCTTCCTATGCAAATAGATATCATTATCAAGGAAATGTCAATATTCGATTTGAAAATAATATCGTTAGTGAAAGAGGATATCCTGATTATTCAAAAACCAGAATCTATAACATTCAATGGTCACATTCACAAGACTCAAAAGCCAGTCCAAATTCCACTTTTTCAGCTTCTGTGAACTTAGGAAGTAGTGAATACTTCAAACAGACTATTAATCAAGTCAATGTAGGTTCCAACTTGAACAACTCATTAAGCTCTTCTGTCTCTTATAGTACAGTGTTTCATACTGTCCCGGAAAGTAGAATATCGCTTACGGCAACTCATTCGCAAAACACCAATACAAAAGAGATCAACATGACCCTTCCTACGTTGCAATTTAGCGTAGACAGAATTTATCCTTTTGCACCAAACGATGGAGCCAAAAAAGGATTTTTCAAAAACATCAATTTACAATATAATTTAAACGGCCGAAACAGTTTTGTAACTACCGATTCCTTGTTTTTCAAGCCAGAAATGTTCCGTGATGCCGAAATGGGTTTTCAACACTCCATCCCTTTAAGCACAAATTTTAAGGTTTTTAAATATTTCAGTGTTTCCACATCCTTGAATTATGACGAAGTTTGGGCTTTTAAGACCATTGAAAAACACTATGATGATCAATTGGCCACAGTGGTCACAACAGATATCAACGGTTTTGATGCATTTAGAACCTACTCATCTTCTACAAGTATTGGAACTACTATTTATGGTACATTTAATTTGGGAGAAAATAAAAAAATTAAATCCATAAGGCACGTAATGAGACCTTCTATCTCTCACAGTTATACTCCTAGCTTTGAAAAATATTACGATACTTATGCAATTGATGGTAGTGGAACCATGCAAAAGGATTATACCCGATTTGAAGGTGGAATGTATGGAGCGCCCGGCATGAACCGTTCAAATTCTTTTGGTATCAATGTCAGCAATACTTTTGAGGCAAAAGTTACCGACAAGGACACCACCAAAACAGAACCAAAAAAGATTATGTTGTTGAACAACTTAAATTTCTCAACGAGTTATGATGCTAATGCCGAAACTCTTGCTTGGGCTCCAGTTAGAGTAAGTGGTGGAACACAATTTTTTGACAATAAATTAAGTGCAAACTTTGGATTTACTTTAGACCCATACGCTATTGATAATTCCGGAACCAGAATCAACACTTTCAATATTGATAATGGAGGAAGCCTTTTTAGAATGACTAGCGCCAATTTGACAATGAATTACTCCCTTTCCAGCAGAGATGGTGACGACAAAAAGAAAAAAAATGATGAATCCCAATCACAACGAAATGGAGGACGTGAGGATGATTTATTTGGTTCGGATATTGACACTGGAAGCTATCGAAAAAATAGTCAATTCAATAATGATGACAAAAAAGACAAGGATGTCGTTACAGAATTCTTTAAGTCTAAATTGCCATGGGATATGACATTTGCCTATTCCTTGACTTACGGAAATAACAATAGGGAGAAAAAAATAACTGGAAATTCCATTATGGTTTCTGCCAATACTGATTTGACACCAAAATGGAAAGCCGGAGTTTCTTCTGGTTATGATTTTGTTCAAAAAGGGGTTACTTTTACACAATTACGTTTTGAAAGAGATTTGATGAGCTGGGCAATGTCCTTTAACTGGACTCCATTTGGAACAAATACCAGTTGGAATTTCTACATTGGAATCAAATCAGGAGTACTTAGCGATATTAAATGGGAAAAAAGAAAAAGTCAAAACTTTTAATCTCCATAATTTGACAATGATTCAGTATGATTGCTGAAAAAGCAATTATCTATTTTGTACACGATTGCTTTTGTTTTTTTCTTTTAAAAAATTTCTAAATTAATAGGATAATTTAAATCTCAAAATCATTAAAATTCTTGATATATGAAAACAATAATCTACACTGAAAAAGCTCCGGCACCAATTGGACCATATAACCAAGCCGTTTTGAGCGGAAACACTTTATATATATCTGGTCAAATTGCACTAAATCCATCAACAATGGAATTAGTGACAGATAATATTGAATTAGAAACCAAACAAGTGATGGAAAATTTAAAAGCTGTTCTTGAAGCTGCCGGTATGACTTTTGAAAATGTGGTAAAAACTAGCATTTTCATTATGGACATGAATGATTTTGCAAGCATCAATACGGTTTATGGTTCTTATTTTAATGAAAAAACCGCTCCAGCTCGTGAAACGGTTCAAGTGGCTTGTTTGCCAAAAAATGTAAATGTTGAAATATCTATGATTGCAGTGCTATAGCGTTTATTAATAATTGTGCCGTTGCTTCATTTGTTGCCAACGGCACATTATGAACATCACAAACACGTATTAACATATTGACATCTGCTTCATGTGGGTGGCTCGAAAGTGGATCTTTAAAAAACAAAACCATTTGAGTCTTTCCTTCTGCAACTCTGGCAGCAATTTGAGCATCACCTCCCAAAGGTCCAGACAACATTCTTCTAGTTTTAAAACCCTCAGCTTCTGCCCTGCCCCCAGTTGTTCCTGTTGCTATAAATTGTATTTTTTCCCCCTGTAATAATTCACGATTTTTAATTAGAAATTTTACAATATCATCTTTTTTGCCGTCATGGGCAATAATTGCTATTTCCATAAATTATTTATTTGCTACGTGATAAGCAATTAAACCATCAATAGGTCTTCTTAGCACATTTCCTAATTGTAGTTCGTATTTCTCAAAAATTTCAGACAATTCCTCTTTTAAATAAAAAGCAATAGAACCTACAAAATGCACAGGCACTTCCTTGCAGTTTTCATATTGCATAATATAATTTTTTACAAATGATTTCATTGCCTTAAAAATGATCTTACGACAAAATGGATGCTCTTTATGCTGAATTAAAAACTTGGCAAAAGTGGCAAGATAAGCATTTGGATTTGGCTCCTTATATAACTTGTTTTTAATGTAGTCGGGCTCCAAATTATATTCTTTTTCAAATACTTCAGCCAATTCTTTTGGCATTTTATTAAAATAATATTTTCTAATTAATTCTTTTCCAAAAACATTACCACTACAATCATCCATTGCAATATATCCCAATGACTGTACTTTTTGTTCTAAAACCGAACCATTGAAAAAACTGCAATTTGAACCAGTACCAAGAATACCAACAATTGCACTTTCCCCTTTTGGAGTAGTTGCAAAGACAGCTGCATAAGTATCCTCTTCAACAACCACTACCGCATTGGAAAAATAATCCCTGAAAATTTCAGAAAGCATTTTTTTCATCCTATCCGTTCCACAACCTGCACCATAAAAGAATAAGTGAGTAGCTGTTTTTTTACTTTGTTTTAAATCAAAACGATCGTCTATACGAGCTATGATTTCATCACCATTAAGAATTTCTGGATTTAAGCCTAATGTTTGCGTGGTAAACATTACTTTTCCGTTATCATCTATTGCAATCCAATCTGCTTTGGTAGAACCACTATCAACTATTAATTTCATATTTATTTTGGTTTGGTTTATTGGTTTGGTTTTATTGGCGAATATTTCGATTAAACAACAATTATTTAACGAAATAAAACAACAAGATCCCACTAATTTCAATTAGTGGGATCTTGTAAAAAGGCTAATATTATTTTAATGAAGAGATATGAACAGCCAAGTCAATTAATTTGCTTGAATATCCATACTCATTATCATACCAAGATACTAATTTGAAGAAAGTTGAATTCAATCCAATACCTGCAGTAGCATCAATGATCGAAGTTCTTTTGTCAGAAATAAAATCTTGAGATACAACTGCATCTTCAGTATATCCTAAAATTCCTTTTAATGATGTTTCAGAAGCGTTTTTCAAAACAGCCATAATTTCTTCGTAAGAAGTTTCTTTGGCAACTTTTACAGTTAAATCCACTGTAGAAACGTCAGCAGTAGGAACACGGAAAGCCATACCAGTTAATTTTCCATTCAATTCTGGAATAACTTTTCCAACAGCCTTAGCAGCACCAGTTGAAGAAGGAATGATATTAACAGCAGCAGCACGTCCACCTCTCCAGTCTTTTCTAGAAGGTCCGTCAGCAGTCATTTGAGTTGAAGTTGTAGCGTGAACAGTAGTCATTAAAGCTTCAACAATTCCAAAATTATCGTGGATTACCTTAGCCAAAGGAGCTAAACAGTTTGTAGTACAAGATGCATTAGACACAACTAAATCTGAAGCTTTTGCAGTTTCGTGGTTTACTCCCATTACAAACATTGGAGCATCAGCAGAAGGAGCTGAAATAATTACTTTTTTTGCACCACCTTTAATGTGCTCATTTGCAGTTTCGATAGTTGTGAAGATTCCAGTACATTCTGCAACTACATCAACATCAACTTCGTTCCATTTTAAGTCAGCAGGATTTCTTTCAGCAGTGATACGGATGTTTCTTCCGTTTACGTAAAGTTTTCCTTCTTTAACTTCAACAGTTCCATTAAAACGACCGTGAACTGAATCATATTTTAACAAGTAAGCCAAGTGATCTACATCCAATAAATCATTGATTGCTACTACTTCTATGTTATCTCTATTAAAAGATTCTCTGAAAACAATTCTTCCAATTCTACCAAATCCGTTTATTCCTAATTTTACTTTTGACATTGTATTTAATTTAATTTATATTTATTTTACTTGATTTTTTATCTTAAATAGACATAATATCTGATACTCGAAGCAATTCTCTGTCGATTTCAGTATGTCCTTTTATTGCTTGCTCCAAAGGTGTAAGCACAATTTGGTCGGCTAACAGACCAACCATGAAATTAGATTCACCTTCCAATAATGATTCAACAGCTTTTACTCCCAAACGACTAGCCAAAACCCTATCAAAACATGATGGTGCACCTCCACGTTGCATGTGTCCCAATACCGACACACGCACATCATATTCAGGCAAATTAGTGTCAACATAATCTTTTAGTTCAAAAACAGTTTTACCTATTTTATCCCCTTCAGCAATTACCACTAAACTTGATGACTTTCCTGCTGCCTTACTTTTTCGTAAGGAATCCAATAAACGATCTAAACCTAAATCCTCTTCTGGAATAAGAATTTCCTCAGCTCCCGCACCAATACCAGCATTCAATGCTATATGACCCGCATCACGTCCCATAACTTCAATTAGAAATAACCTGTTATGTGAACTGGCTGTATCCCGGATTTTATCAATTACATCAACAACCGTATTCAAGGCGGTATCATATCCTAATGTATGACTTGTACCAAATATATCATTATCAATAGTACCCGGAATCCCCATTACCGGAAAATTATATTCCGAATTAAATAATAATGCTCCAGTAAAGGAACCATCACCACCTATTACCACTAAAGCATCAATACCAGCTTTTACAAGATTATCATGGGCTCTTTTACGTCCTTCTGGAGTTTTGAAATCCATTGATCGGGCAGACTTTAAAATAGTACCTCCCTTGTTTACAATGTTATTTACACTTCGGGGTCCCATTTCCTTGAAATCCCCTTCAATCATTCCTTGATAACCTCTATAAATACCAACGCATCCAATATTATGAAAAGCACATGTTCGTACTACAGAACGGATAGCGGCATTCATTCCCGGAGAGTCTCCTCCTGAAGTAAGCACACCTATCTTTTTTATTGTTTTTGACATTTTTTTAAGTATTAAAGTGTAAATTTAGCAAATATCCGAGATATCTTAGGGGTGCTTTCTAACATTTTAATAAAATACCTGAAATTCAAACGTTTTCGTTGATAAGTTTTTTTTATTGAAAAAAACTTGTATTACTTTCTTTTTTCATTGACAATTTTATAGCTGTAGGAATAATTTTCCAAGTGATTATATATGTTCTGTAAACAATAAAAAAGCCTGTTTACTATTCATTTAAGGATGCAAAACTAAAACTTGAACACTAAAGTTAATAAAATTCCTCCAACAAAAACACAATTAACTAAAAAACAACATCTTAACATTAATCCTCTTCCGGAAGCACTGCATCTTGATTGACTTTTGGCTTATCTGGTTTAGGATCGGTAGGTTTGGTAAACTTTATAAAATCAGGACTCAAATTCGAATCGGTTTCATTTACATTTTCATTTTTATTCAATTGAGTTAATTTTTTACTTTTAAACATTTTATCCACCAACTCCCTAAAAGTATCAAAATCGACTTCATAAGATATACCCACGCCTTGCGTATACCCAATATCCTGACCTATATAATTAATATCATTTTCCTTATTGAAAAAATGCAAGTTAAAGGAGCCGTCTTCATTTACTCTATATTTAATATCAATATCCCCTACAATGGAAGATTCATGAACCCCACCAAAAGGTACTCCGATTTTTCCATTGATGGTAATTCTTTCATTTACTTTTGAAGAAACAATCGCCTCGAATCGACCGTCTGTTTGTGAACTTGGTCTATTATCTGGTGAAACAACATTAAAATTCAAATCAAACTTATCATCTGACGAATGTACTATATCACCCAACATACTCGAAGCCGTTTCATACAAACTCGACGACATAGCTTGACTTGAACCATCTTTACTCAAGAAACTCCCTGTTGACAATAAATATAACGCTTGTGTTTGCCTCACATCCTTATCTGATAATTCTGTTTGAAGTTCAGATTTCAAAACACTTTTAATTGTTGGAAATTCAATCATAAAATCTGGTTCCGGGCGAGTCAAATCACCATGAATCCCAATAACAACTTCAACATCAACCTTTTTATTGACACTCGAATTATCAAGCAATAAGGCTGGATTAGCTGATGTCTTGTAAACAGCCTCAAGATTCAATTGGGCCCGCATAGGATTTCCTTCCCAAACAATCGAACCTCCTTTTCTTACATTAAACTTTTTATCGATAAGCCCACCGTATTTAAAATTATAACTTCCATCATAAGGTAAAAAATCACCCCACATCTGAAAATTACCCAATGTGTTAATCTTAAACAAAAGAGTTCCATTTCCCCTACCTTTCATTCCATGTCCTGAATTTCTATCCAAAATCACCTCTACCTCTGCGTTTGGAGTAATTTCCAAATCAAATTCCAATTCAAGTCCGTTATAATTTTTAGTCTTTTCAACTATACCTTTTTGTAAATTAAATTTTTCTTTCGGAGTAATAAAATGGATAAAACTATTTTCACTTACACTTTCGGCATTGTTTATTGGAATTTTAAGAACAGATCCTTTTTCAGATTTTGCATCTACCTTGATAACCAATCCGTCTGTAGGTCCTTTAATTGTTGCATTACCATTAATAAAAGCCGTCCCAAAATAAGCTGCATCCTCGCTATCCTGAGTATCCAACACAAGAAGCCTTTTGGAATTTATAGCCAAATCTAATTTCCAATCCGAAAAATTTTTATGCTCCACTACCCCGTTCAAGGTACCGGTTGTCTTGAATTTTGTATCGGTTAGAGTATTATTTCTAAAAAGAAATTTTTCGTCAGTCAAATCGATAATTGTTCTATCCTTTAAGGCATAATCAACATTTAAATAAGGAATACCCAACCCTCCATTATTAACAAAAAGTCGTCCATTGATGTCAGGCTTTTTTACTGACCCACCTATAGTTGCATTACCCGAAACCAACCCTCGTATATTCGAAATAACATCACCTCCCAATGAACTTAAGGTTGCCAAATTGAATCGGTCAAATTTAAAATTCAAATCAAATAATGTTTCCTTGTTTACGATTTCGAAGTTTCCATCTGCACTAAAGGATTCGAAATCTTCATTCTCAATAGTTGAATATAAAGTGAATTTTTTTAAATTTTCATCTCCTTTTATATCGAATTTTAAAACACCGAGTTCATAATTATTGACTTTTAAATCATCAATCACTAATGAAGCAGTTGGTTTATAAACAAGATTATTTTGGTTGAAATTAACTTTACCATTTAAATTTCCATTAATGGCAAAACTTTCCTGAGCTGATGTCAAGGCATTAATATCAAAATCCTTAAACTCAAGATTAATATCCTTATATGAAGTACCTTTCACTTCCCCATTCAGCTTTATTTCTTGCTCCTTATTAGAAAAAATAAAATCATCCAGTTTAAATTCACTTAATTTTTTATCAAAAACCAATCGATTATTTGACAAATTTGATTCATTTAAAAACCACAAACTATTTTTTAATTTAATCTCCGATTTACTGAAACCAATTATATTTTTATTATTCTTATCAATGGTATGATACAAATCCAAATTAAAATAATCCTTTCCTTTTGTACCTCCCTTAAATTCGGTACGGAAAAACAAGGTGTCTTTTGATGTGACATTGATCAGGCTAAAATCACGAATTTTATACATCTTTGTTTTGATACTATCCAATTCGATGTATGCATTATACAACGGATTTTTATTATCAATTGAAACCCTAATATTATCAAAAGAGTTATCGGCAGCTGTTATTGTTGGGGAATTAAAATTAAACTTAAACTCATTATTGTCTGAATTAATAATTCCTTTCACTAATGTATTTTCGCTTATTTTCATTTCAGGAAAAAACAGTTCGACAATTTTGTTATAAACTTCAAAATTAAATTTTAAAAACTGTCCTTTTCTAACTTTTACAGGCCTATAGTTTGTATAAAGACTTCCCAATGAATTGGCAACCAAGCCTTTTAATTCTGCAAACTTAAATTTACCTACAATTGTTCCATTGGTTATATCTGGAGCTGCAATTTTTATGGTACGAATTCTTTTTTCGTCAAAACTTGAGTTTAAATTAAAATCATTAAACTGATAAGTGGTTTTTGAATTAACATAGGTAGCATTATTGATATAAATATTGCCATGCAAATCCTCTATGGAATTCCCTTGAACATCAACTATTGCCTCTCCATTAAATCGAGAAATCGAATCACTTACAAAATTCAGCTTGTTCAATTCGGCATTATCAACCTTAATCTGAAAATCATATTGGCTCTCTTTTTTGCTTAAGTTAACCAAACCGTCAAAGTTCATTTTCAAATTGGGATCATCAACAATGATTGACCCTTGATATATTGGCAGTTTAAAATTGCCGTTTACCTTTATGTTTTTATAATCATAGCCGTTGTAGGCAATTTTAGATACATCTCCCTTCAATGAAGTATCCAAATACTTTTCCGAAAATCCTTTTCCATCAACATCTAAATTCAAACTTACCAAGGATAAATTCTTTTCATCTAAAAGATTACCAATGTTAAAATCATTCAAAACGACATAACCCTTATAGGCAGCTTTGTCACCTTGATCCATATTGATAATTGTAAAATTGGATGTTACTTTACCTAAATCTGTTTTTGCATCAAGATTTGCATGAATTGAAGTTGTGGTAACTTGGGTATTCCCAACTAATGAAATATTACCAAATTTCTTTACGATAATGGGTAGATTTTTACCTAAAACATTGGGCAATACGTTTACCAAATCAGTATAATTTGTATTCAATCGATCAAATTTCCCATTCATGTAGAATTTTTGATTTTTGTCTCCCAAAAGGTTTTTAAAATTTATAAACCCCATTAATCTGGTTCCTCGGTTATCATTTAAACTTAGATCCAAAAACTTTAAATTGTTCAAAGGCCCTGTAATATGACTTTTAAGTTTAAAAATTCTATTTTTCCCTAATTCATCATAAAAACAACGAATATCATTGGAAGCTATTTTGGCGGATTTAAATTTAAAATCAAACTCCACCTTATTCACAAAATCTGAAAAATCTTCAATCTCATAATTAAGGGCCGCATACCCTTTTATACTAGATTCTTCGGTTTTTAATTCCATTTTATCCAATATCATGTGCTGTTGCGTAAAGCTATAATTCCCTTTTAAGTTTTTAATGTACACACCTCTATGATCCAGAAAAGACATTTTTTGGATATTGGCATATATTTCGGGACCATACACCTTAAAGTTAGTTAGAGAGATTTTCAATCTGGTAAAATCGACAGATGTGGGAGTTTCATGATTTTCATCAGACAAAACAAATCTTCCATTTGATAAATCAACACTTGTTGCTGTCAACAAAAAAGGCTTTTTGGAAGGAGTTTTACTGGTACCGAAGGCGTCTACGAAATAATCTAGATTAGTCTTTTTCTCTTTTTTATATGTTTTTAAATCAAAGAGAACGCCATCCAGCGATATGTCATTAAAAATTAAATCTCCATCCAATATTTTTTTGGCACCAAGAACAGAAGTATTTATTCTTTTGACATAAATCAAGGTATCCTTATGATGATCGATTATCAAAACTTTTTTAAGCTTGACGCCACCAAAAAGAGTAAGTTGCACTTCATCAACATCCATATGAATCCCAAAGTCTTCATTGATACTTTTCATGAAGTATTGTGCCATCTTCGTTTGAACAAAAGGCGTCGTAAGAGCAATAAAAAGTACTAACAAAAGTAATATTAGTCCAACGAAAGTACGGAATACTATTTTTTTAATCTTTTTGATACGTCTAGTTTTTGTTTTTTTGCTACAAATAAATTATTTGCCTCTGGAAATGCTAATATCTTAACTAAAAAATCTTTAATTTTGGCACAGCCGTAAAAATACTCTTTTTATGGTAATTCATCAAATATACTTCAAAAATCATCTGTTTTATATGCAAATTCCTGAGGTTTTCATACTTGCCATAGAAAGTTCATGCGATGATACTGCCGCGGCCGTATTATGTAACGATAAAGTGCTGTCCAATGTTGTTGCCAATCAGTTAATTCATAATCAATATGGAGGCGTAGTTCCGGAACTAGCTTCGCGCGCACATCAGCAAAATATTGTTCCTGTTATTGAAGCCGCATTGAAAAAGGCAAATATCAAAAAAGAACAATTATCTGCCATAGCTTTTACGCAAGGTCCCGGACTTATGGGATCCCTTTTGGTAGGCAGTTCATTTGCCAAGTCCATGGCATTGGCACTGGGAATACCTCTAATAGCGGTAAACCATATGCATGCCCATATATTGGCTCATTTTATAGACGAAGAAGGTTTTGATAAACCTGAATTTCCTTTTTTGGCGTTAACCATTAGTGGTGGTCATACGCAGGTTGTTAGGGTTGACGACTTTTTTGATTTAACAATTATAGGAGAAACCACCGATGATGCCGTGGGTGAAGCATTTGACAAAAGTGCCAAGATTCTTGGCCTTCCTTATCCCGGAGGCCCTCTCGTCGACAAATATGCTCAATTAGGAAATCCAAAAGCTTTTGCCTTTACAAAACCAAAAGTACCTGGATTGGACTTTAGTTTCTCTGGCCTAAAAACCGCAATTTTATATTTTATTCAAAAGAAAAAAAGCGAAAACCCTGCGTTTATAGACGAAAACCTAAATGATGTCTGTGCTTCCATTCAACATACTATTATTGAAATTTTGATGGACAAGTTGAAAATTGCCGTGAAAGAAACTGGAATCAAGCAAATCGCAATTGGAGGCGGAGTTTCTGCAAATTCCGGAATTAGGAATACCTTAAAGGCTACAGAAAGCAAATACGGATGGAAAACATTTATCCCAAAATTCGAATACACAACCGATAATGCTGCAATGATTGGAATCGTAGGTTATCAAAAGTTTTTATCTCAAAAATTTGAAACGACTGATGTTGTTTCCAAAGCCAGAATACAATTTTAATATGCAATTATTTTACAACCCAACAATAAACGAAGCTACAACGTCTTTTTCCTTTGATAAAGAAGAAAGCAAGCATATTATTAAAGTTTTACGTAAAAAAGATGGTGATATTTTGCATGTTACCAATGGATTTGGATTATTATTCAAAACAGAAATAACATTGGCATCCGATAATAAATGTACTGTTCAAATAGTATCTTTTGAAAAAACAGATGCCCCAAAATACAAATTACATCTTGTAGTTGCTCCAACAAAAATGAATGACCGCTATGAATGGTTTCTTGAAAAAGCAACCGAAATTGGCATACATGAAATCACTCCTATTATTTGTGACCGTTCTGAAAGAAAAGTAATCAATATGGAACGATTTGAAAAAATCATTCTTTCGGCCATGAAACAATGCAACCAAATGTATCTTCCAAAATTAAATCCAGCTATTACATTCAAGGATTTTTTAAAAAACAAACAAACAGGAATCTCGTTAATTGCACATTGTGAAGAGACCAATAAAAAATCACTAAAATCTATTCTTACACCCAATACCGACTATACAATATTAATTGGACCAGAAGGTGATTTTTCGAACAAAGAAATTGAGATGGCACTTGAGAACAATTATATTCCCGTATCTTTGGGAGAAACCAGATTGCGTACAGAAACTGCAGCTATCGTTGCTTGCCATAGTGTTGTTTTTGCAAATGAAGATTAGACTTAAAGTATGAAAAAAATATTCCTTGTATTAGTATTCATTTCATTCTCTTGCTTTTCTCAAGAAATTGCTTTGCTAAAATACAATGGCGGTGGAGATTGGTATTCGAATCCAACCTCTTTACCCAATTTAATTAAATTTTGTAACACTAATATACATACACAAATAAAACCCAAACCGAGAACAGTCGAACCTAGCAGTCCCGATTTACTTTCGTATCCATTTGTACACATGACAGGTCACGGAAATGTCGTTTTTAGCGATGCTGATGTAACCAATCTTAAAAAATACTTGCTGGCTGGTGGATTTCTTCACATTGACGACAATTACGGAATGGATCAATACATTCGCAAGGAAATAAAAAAAATATTTCCCGACGCAAGCTTGATCGAAATTCCGGCAAATCATCCCATATTTCAAAAACCATTTGTTTTTGCCAATGGTTTACCCAAAATTCATGAGCATGATGGCAAAAGACCTCAAGCTTTTGGAATTTTTATAGACAATAAACTTGTCTTGCTTTACACTTATGAATGCGATCTTGGTGATGGCTGGGAAGATGCAGAAGTACACAATGACCCTGTTGATGTTCGTGAAAAAGCCCTAAAAATGGGAGCCAATATTATCAATTATATTTTTACAAATTAATTTTCATTCAAAAAAGCAAAATTTATTTAGTTTTAAAACTCGCTTCTTGTTAGCGAGTTTTTTTATCTTTATAACCTGAGACATATAAATAAAAACAACTAATATGATTACATCCAAAATTATAGCAAATGGTATTGTAAGAGCTATTGTTATCTTAATTATAGCTGCATTAGTACTTTATTTTTTATATCAAATACAAAATATATTAATTTATCTTTTAGTTTCGTTAATCTTTACCTTGATTGGCTCACCAATTTTAACTTTTTTGAAAAAAAAATTAAAGTTCAATCATACAATGGCTACCATTACAGTTTTGTCAATTTACTTTTTAATAATATTTGGGTTTATAATGATGTTTGTTCCTTTGATAATTTCGCAAGGCCAAAATTTATCCTTGTTAAACACTGCCGAAATTGAAAAAAACAGCTTACTGCTATTTGAGCAAATAAACACTTTTTTGGAAAAACATCATATTGACTCAAAAAAAGTGTTTAACCCTGCCAACTTTAAATCATTTGTTAATTTTGATACGGTACCAAACTTCTTGAATTCGGTTTTAGGTACAATAAGTGGTTTGGGGATGGGATTTGGTTCTGTCTTGTTCATTACCTTTTTCTTCCTTAAAGACAAATCAATCATTTTGGAAAGTTCAAAACTATTGATTCCCAATGCACACGAAGACAAAATCTTGAACTCGATAGAAAAAATAAACCTATTACTTTCTAGATATTTCATTGGATTATTAATACAGCTCTTTGTTGTTTTCTTGCTATACACAATAGTTTTATTGATTTTTGGAATACCCAATGCATTGGTAATTGCCTTTTTATGTGCCGTTCTAAATATAATTCCATATTTAGGACCATTAATTGCCTCTGTTTTTGCAGCAATTTTAACCATGTTAAGCAATTTGGGTTCTGATTTCCAATCCGAAATCTTGCCAACAACCATCTATGTTTTAATCGGTTTTTGGATTGTGCAATTAATAGACAATAACTTTTCACAACCCCTTATTTTCTCCAAAAGTGTAAGTTCCCACCCACTTGAAATATTTCTGGTTATATTAATTGCAGGTTTTTCATTTGGAATTTTGGGAATGATTATTGCAATTCCGCTATATACCATTTTAAAAGTAATTTGCAAGGAATTTTTCCCTGACAATGAGTTTATCCAACATATAACAAAAAACATATAAATTGAACTTAGACATTTTAGATCCTAAAATACAGGAATTTATAGATTTAAATATAGGAGTTTCTATTTCAAAATTGGCACTTCAAAAGAATCCGTTTCCAACAGTCGAATGGATTTCAATTTTAAATCAAATCGCTGCAAAGGCAAAAGCAAAGGATAAATTACCAACTTGGTTTTCGGCTACAAATATTATATACCCAAGTAAAATTTCGGTAGAACAGACTTCTTCAGAGATAACGGCATTGCATAAGGCATCTATTGTTTCGGGTGAAAACTTAATTGATTTGACTGGCGGTTTTGGCGTTGATGATTACTTCTTTTCCAAAAAAATAAAAAACATTGTGCATTGTGAAATCAATACTGAATTATCTGAAATTGTGCAGCATAACTTCAGTCATTTAAACAATAACAATATCACTTGCTACGCTGGAGACAGCAATGAAACCCTTTCGAAACTAAAAACAAAATGGGACTGGATATATATTGATCCTTCAAGGAGAAATGACACCAAAGGCAAAGTTTTCATGCTAAAGGATTGCTTGCCGAATGTTCCCGAGAATTTGGATTTTTATTTTGAAAAAACCAATTCCATATTGATAAAAACGGCACCAATACTAGATATTTCTGCTGGAATTAACGAACTGAGTCACATTAAGGCCATTCATATAGTTGCAGTTGAGAACGAAGTAAAAGAATTGCTTTGGGAGCTAGAAAAAAATTACCATGGAAATATTGTTATTAAAACAGTTAATCTCACCAAGGAAAAAACGGAAACCTTCGAATTTAATTTGGACGAAAGTCAGCTTCAATCCAACTTTGGCCTGCCGCAAAAATTTTTATACGAACCCAATAGTGCCATCATGAAATCTGGTGGTTTTGACCAAGTTGGCTTGGTTTACAAATTAGATAAATTACAGAAACATTCACACCTTTATACTTCGGATAAATTAATATCATTTCCTGGCAGAATTTTCGAAATTGACAAATGCATTTCTTACAATAAAAATGAGATGAAGCATTATCTGGAAAATCAAAAGGCAAATATTACCACTCGAAATTTTACCGATTCCGTAGAAAACATTCGAAAAAAATGGAATATAAAGGACGGCGGAAATTTGTATTGTTTTTTTACAACAGATGAAAATAACAACAAAATTGTTTTAATTTGCACCAAAATAAAATAACAAAATGAAATACATTCTGGTTCTGGCAATCTGTTTTTTAAGTTCTTCTGTCTTCGCTCAAAAGCCTTGTGAATATGCAACTAACGTCACCGATTCAATAGGCACATACAAATCCACGAAAGAATATTTAATACATGAAAAAGTGTTTGCCGGAAATTCCAATTACATTTTTTATTCGCTTGCATTGACTGATGGATTACCAACATTGACATTGCAGTTAATTCAAAAAAGCAAAGGTTTTTTAAAAGCTAATTGTTTTGACAAAAACTCTAGACTTTATCTTCAATTACAAAATGGTAAAATAGTCACATTAATACATATTGACAAGGAAAGTTGCGGAACCATGATTCGAGACGACAAAGGTTTTGACAACAGGGTAAAGTCAGGAATATTTATGTTTACAAAAGAAAACTACGTGGATTTAAAAACCTCGCCAGTAACCTTAATGCGAATAAAATATCTGACAGACACTGAAGATTACATTCTCAGAAAAGAATTCAAAGCCGAACTAGACAGAAACACATACCAACCCGAAACGTATTTCATAAACAATATACGTTGTATTGAATAAAAACAGTACCGATTAAAAACCAAAAAAGATTTTCAAATGAACTTGTTTTCATTTGAAAATCTTTTTTTTATGCTGTATAAATATCTTGTCTTTCGTTTTGCTTATCCGTATTAACCACATAGTTTTTAACGTTTTTAATTACTATAGGAAATAATACACCAACTACTACAACTTCAACGAATGTAAAACCAAATTTATTCTCAGGACTTATACATTTTTTTAATATTCTTTTCATTAATTATTTGGGGGTTTAATTAATCGTAAATAATTTTGTACTCTCTTTTTTGAAATATAATAAAATAAAAAATTGAATGGTAAAAGTAGGTTTTTGACAATTCAATAATCTATAATTTTTTAACCTTTAATCACAATTGCAAATGTTATATTATGCAAAATTAAAAAGATTACTCAATAAAATAACAATTTAATCGACGAAATACCACTTTATACCCTATTTATAGATATAATCTTACGGTATTCATAAAAAACACACTGTTAAGTACTTACTATTTTCATGCTTTTGAAGGAAAAATAAGTTTAATTTTCACAGCTCACCGTAACTCCTTAACACTAAGAATACAATGAAATGCAGAATTAATCTGAAAGTAAAAAAGAAATTATTATGGAATTAAGAATCCATAATTAGGTTTGCAGACTTAAAATCGGCAATTTTTTTGAAGTTTTATTTGCTACAAATTACACGAATTTCGCAAATTAAATAAATACCGATTTGTGAGGCTTTTTAGAAATTGAAAAGTAAATGCAATAAAAATGTAACGTTTAAGAGTAAATTTGAAACCAATAAATTTTATTTACATTCCCATTTGAAATTGGAAATTTTATCATTTAATCCCGCTTTCAAATTGTAATGCCACCACTCCGAATCAAAAGAATTAAAATTTTCCTTGATCATAATTTTTCTCAATAAATTTCTGTTATTTTTAATTTGTTTTGAAAAACCGGCAAAATTATGTCCTGCTTCTTTTCCGAAAAAATCGAAAGAAGTTCCCATATCCAATTCTTTCCCATTAAAATCCACCAATGTTATATCGACCGCTCCTCCTCTATTATGTATGGAACCTTTGGCAGGATTTGCAACATATTCCGGATTGGAAACAATTGACCACATCCTTTTTTGTATATCCAAAGGGCGATAACAATCAAACAATTTGATTTTAAATCCTTTTTTCATAAACTTTTCATTCGCCTTAATCAAGGCTTTTACGGTCTTGTAACGTAAATAACATTCTGCGCAGTCATATACTTTGGATTTTAAAAAATTATCTTCCGTGGCATATTTCATGTCGTAAACAAAATCTTGACTGTAGTCTCTTAAATTGACAAAAGTGGTATCATTGACCGAGTTTGATTGCAACGATGAACTGCCTGTAGTTTGCCCAATACTATTTTCAAAAGACAGAAAACATATAAAAACAACTAAAAATCTCCAATAGATATTCATGGTAAATAAATTTTCATAAAAGTAAGATTTAAAAAAAAGATGTAGGAAGAAAATCAATTAAAAAACATTTGAGAGAGACTATATTCCAATAGGTTCTTCGAATCTGAACGATACTCTCGTCCTGAAAAATTGCAATTACTTGTTAGGCGTGATATAATTCTCTTTAACTATTATTTCCAAAGGAATAATAATATTAGAGGCGAATTCCTCGTGCAAAATTACTTTTTTGTACAAATATTGAATCGCTTGATATCCTTGCTCCTCCGGTTTTTGATTGATTAAAAAATCTATACTTCCGGAATTAAGATATTTTATATTTTCTTCCAGTAAATCATAGCCTATAACTCGTACCCCTTTCACATTATGTTCTTCCAAAAAACGGGCAACCATATAGGCACGTGAATTGGGAATAAAAATGCTGCTTGTGTTTGCAAACTGACTAACATCAAGCTTATCAATATCCGATTCCTTTATGGTTAATTCGGTAAATTTAAAATTATTCAACAATGGGTTTTCCTCAAAATAGGCATAAAACCCCTTAATACGCTGCAAATAAACGGATGTACTTTCAATTTCTCGAGTAATCTTGACTATCAAGACTTCTCGCTGCTCCTTTACTGCAAAACTGGTCAATCGCCCGGCCAAATAACCGCTCTTGAATGCATCTTGTCCAATATACAAATGCGGGATATCGTTTTGAATATCCGAGTCAATCATAACAACAGGAATCTTTTTTTCGATATACCGATCCAAAAAAGATATTGATTCCAAATGAAAAATTGGAGCAAACAATAATCCGTCACAGTCAAATTCCAATACCTTTTCAACACTTTCCTTAAAAGAAAACACATTGAAATCATAATAAAAATAAACCAATTCTATTCCGAATTTGGAAAATTCCTCTTCTGCTTTCCGCACACCCGTAATCTGACTTTTCCAATATTCAATTTGTTCAAATCTTGGCAAAAAAATGGCAAACTTAAATTTCTTTTTAGCCGCCAAATTACTGGCAAATATATTTCGCTTAAAGCCATATTGCTCAATAATGGCATTTACCTTATCTATATTTTCCTGAGAAACCTGTCCACGTTTATGAAGGATTCGGTCGACAGTACCTGTAGAAACATTTGCTAACTCCGCTATTTTTTTTATTGTTATGATACTTTTCCTTATTAAGTTGATAATTATTGGGTAAAAATAATTTATTTATTTAAAAGTGGATTTTTTAATTCAACTTTTTATCTACATTTGCAATTACGTGTGCGCACACGTAAAACATTTTAAGAACTTGTTTTTAGCTATCCTGATTTCAAATTCAAATCATTAACGGCTACGACAATCTATTAAACAACTAAAATCCTATCAAAATTCAATTACATGAATACAATATTTAACTTAGAAAATAAAATTGCTCTTATTACTGGTGGAGCTGGAGTATTAGGCAGTAACATGGCAAAAGTTTTATCCAGGCAAGGCGTTACAACCGGAATCGTTGGATTAACTTTGGAAGAAGCCCAAGTAACCGTTTCCGAAATAGAAAAAGAAGGAGGAAAAGCATTTGCCGTAAAAGGAAATGTTTTAAATATTGAAGAGCTAGAGGCAATCAAAAAATTAATTATCGAAAAATATGGCCGATTAGATATCCTGATAAATGCAGCTGGAGGTAATATGCCAGGGGCAACAATTGGACCTGATCAAGCTTTTTATGATTTAAAAATAAATGATGTTCAAAAAGTAATCGATTTGAATATTATTGGAACCGTACTTCCTACCCAAGTATTTTCGGAGCTTTTTGCCAATCAAAAAAGTGGAGTAATCATTAATATTTCATCAGCATCGGCAGAAAGACCGTTAACTCGTGTAGTTGGCTATTCTGCTTCAAAAGCTGCCATAGATAATTTTACCAAATGGACTGCTGTGGAATTAGCTTCAAAATATGGAGAAGGCATCCGTGTCAACGCCATAGCTCCCGGCTTTTTTATTGGCGAACAAAACAGAGCCCTATTGCTTACTCCCGAAGGAGATTTAACAGCAAGAGGCTTGAAAATTATTGATCATACACCTATGGGACGCTTCGGTGAACCACAGGATTTGGATGGTGTATTGCTCTTCTTATGCAGCGATATGTCAAAATTTGTAACTGGTACCATAATCAAGGTTGATGGTGGTTTTGGAGCCTCAAGCATATAAACGATAATAAACACTTAATATAAAATAAAATGGAACAAACTTGGCGTTGGTACGGTCCTAAAGACCCGGTATCCTTATTAGATGTAAAACAAGCAGGTGCAACAGGAATTGTATCGGCATTGCATCATATCCCTAATGGTGAAATATGGACCATTGATGAAATTAACGAGAGAAAGAAAACTATTGAAAGTGTTGGATTGACATGGAGTGTGGTCGAAAGTATTCCAGTACACGAAAACATAAAAACACGTTCAGGAAATTATCTTACCTATATTGAAAATTACAAAAAGAGTATCGCAAATTTGGCTGCTTGTGGAATCAACATTGTATGCTATAATTTTATGCCTGTTCTAGATTGGACAAGAACCGACTTGGAATTTGAAGTGGAGGATGGATCCAAAGCACTTCGTTTTGATGTTATTGCTTTTGCAGCTTTCGAATTGTATTTACTAAAACGTCCAGGTGCTACAACTTCCTATCCTGAATCCATACAATTGGAAGCAAAAGCCTATTTGGAAAAACTTTCAGAACAGCAACAAAAAACCTTGGTAAAAAATATCATAGCCGGTTTGCCAGGTGCGGAAGAAGGATATACATTGGAACAATTTCAATCCATTTTGAATACATATTCTGAAATTGATGCTCCCAAATTAAGAGAAAATCTAGTTGCATTCTTAAAGGAGATTATCCCTGTTGCAGCTCAAAATAATGTCATGATGTGTATTCACCCTGATGATCCTCCTTATCCTATTTTGGGATTACCAAGAGTAGTAAGTACCGAAGAAGATTATGCTCATTTATTCTCTGAAGTTCCACATATTTCAAACGGAATTACTTTTTGTACAGGTTCATTAGGCGTTAGAGCTGATAATGATTTGGTACAAATATTTAAGCGTTTTGCAGATAGAGTTCATTTTTTACACCTAAGAAGTACACAACGAGATGAAATAGGCAACTTTTACGAGGCCAATCACTTGGAAGGCGACGTAGACATGTTTGCAATCATCAAGGAAGTTATTTCCGAAGAAATGAGACGCAAGGCGGAAGGAAGAAAAGATGCCTTAATCCCGATGCGACCTGATCATGGTCACCAAATGTTGGATGATTTAAAGAAAAAAACAAACCCTGGTTATTCAGGAATTGGCCGTTTGAGAGGCTTGGCTGAATTACGTGGTTTGGAAATGGGTATTAAAAAAAGCTTATACTAGTATTCTTTTTAGCCTTTTTAAATAAAAAAAGCGGCTCGCTACTTAATTGTAACGGGCCGCTTTTTTAATAAGTGTTTCTATTTTAATTATTCAAAACGATCTTTTTAGTTACTGTACCGTTATCTCTTTTAATTTGAACAAAATATACTCCGCTTGGCAACTTACCAATATCAAATGAAAAGAATTGAATTCCTTTTTCAAATGAAACATTACGCTGTTCAACAGTTACTCCATTGACAGTAACAATATTTATAGTGCCCTCGCCTTCATTTAAGTTGTTTAACTCTACTTTAAAATTACCCGAAGTTGGATTTGGGTAAACCAATAATTCAGAATCAGACTTTGGATTAAATTTAGCTGTTCCTAAATTAGGATCAGCAATTACAGATATAACACCAGTCGTTTTCAATGATGAAGTATTCCAAACCAAACCAACACCTGGCACTGCAGGAACAATTGATGTAAAATCACCGGTAATATTACTTCCGTTAAAAATTTTAAAACTATCACCAATAACATAATCTATCCCGGCTTGATTTGTAATTTTAAGTGTTCCATTTAGCGTTAACAAATTAGCACCCACAGAAAGAATGTCAGCCGTATCAGTTGTTGAATTTACATCACACTCATAAAAACTTCCTGAATTCAAGGTCACGGCTTTACTAGTTGTTAGTGTTCCAAAAGATGGATAACCAGGAGCCAATGTTCCTCCATTGGCAACGGTAATAACATTTGCCAAGATTCCGGTTCCTTTTAAAGTTCCTCCGCTATTAACTGTAAGTATACCTGTTCCTGCTCCGCTTCCTGTTGTATTATTTACGATAAGTTGTCCACCATTTACATTGGTCACACCAGTATAAGTATTATTTCCTGTCAAAGTCAAGGATCCTGTACCTAGTTTGGTAAGCAAGTTTGAAACGATAGTTCCATTGAAAACCGAATTGGTATTTTTAGCTCCGATCTCCCAGTTTGCAGCTACAAGTTTAGATGTTGCCACTCCGTTTAATTCACCAAATTTGATTGTTCTTGACGAAGTTACCGAATAAGCATTAGGAATAGAACCATCAAGTCCATTGCCTACCAAATTAATTGTAGCCTTACTATATCCAAAAGTATTATCCAACCTAAAATCACCATTAACATCAATTGAACCTTCAAAAGCTGACCAATCGCCACGGAAAGCTGTACGAACATACGCAATATTTACAGTCAATACACCTGCACCAGTTAGTGTCCCATTAAGAGTACATCTTCCATCAGTGGTAAAAGATCCAGATTTACCTGAAGGGACTACAATATTCCAATACGCATTAAGATTTTCTCGTCTATCTTCCATAATCAAGGAACCAGACTCAATCGTCAATTTCCCCAATGTTCCCAGTCCACCAACATTTCCTAACGCTCCTCTTAAATAAATCGAACCATTTTTTAAGATTGTTTCTCCAGAATATGAATTATTATATAAAAAATGAAGCGCTCCTGGTCCTTCTTTTATCAAATTACCAGAACCTGTAATATTCCCTTGAAACATCGCATATTTAGCTGCATTGGGAGTAACAATGGTTGTATTTCCCGTAATAGTCAGGATTCTGTCGGTAAAACTGTTATTATTAATTTGCAAGGTCGAATTATTTACTACAAAATTACCGGCTACATTTGATGCAGCTCCTATCGAAGATGGATTTCCGCCAAAATCAATAGTTGAAATCGAAAGTGTACCTGCATTTACGATAGTTTTACCGGTGTAGGTATTTTTTATCAGATTCATTGTTACTGTATTGGTATTGTTTTTAATCAAATCCCCATTACCATCAATTGATCCCGTACCATTAATTGTATAATCAGAAGTCGCATCAAAGTTTACCCCCGAAGTATTGGCAAAATCCGAAAGTTGAACTGTTTTTAACAATCCCGTTTCATCAAATTTCACAATGTCTTTTGGCGTAAAACCAGTTGCCAATCCATTCAGGTCAAAATTTGTTTTGTAGATATCCCATACATTGTCAACAGATCCTTTCCATGTAATCGATCCCGGATTTCTTAAACTCAAGATCTTAAGCTTGACTTGATTATTTTCAACCAAAATTTCACTTGGAACACCATCCAAACCAACAATTGTAAAATCGGCCGCATTTGCTGTAAGTGTCCCGTTGCATCTGATAAGACTATAGATTCCTGACTTGGCCTCACCATCTTTAAATTTGATAAGAAGTTTATTTTTTCCACTAAAACTTAAATTACCTTTTACAATCAAGGAATCATTTATTTTAGCTGATGCAGGAACAATACCAAAAGCAAAATTATTATCACCGGGAACAACAAGATTACCTTCAATAATCAAGGAACCAATTAGATTGTCTCCCATTCCATTACCTGGAGCTATTTTTCCTCCATCAATATTAAATCCTTTTTTTAGTGTAACTGCTCCCTTGAAGGTTCCAATTCCGCCAATAACGCCTTTTGGCCCTATCTCCACATTACTCATGAGGCTTCCATTTACATTTAAGGTTCCCTCTGTAATTGTAGTTGGACCAGTATAGTCATAATTTCCATTAAATGTAATGGCTCCTAATTGTGCTTTTACGAATTCCATTGCTCCAGTCAATTTTCCAGTCCCCGAAAAAACATAATCTTTTCCTTGAGGATTTATTGCAATAATCTTGGCTGGTGAACAATCCGTATTTAACTGAATTGGATTTGTATTATTCCCTCTAACATCAAACATAACCGTATCTCCATTGGAGTAGATTTTGTTTCCCGTTTTTGAAGTCCAGTTTGGCGACGAACTATCCCATACGGCAGTAGTACCTTCCCAATATTTGTCTGCTTTTTGAATAGGAGAAAGAGGCGGTTCCTGCATGCCATCACCCAAATAAAAATCAGTCATATTTCCTTGATAATATCCTCTAACTGAAAAACAGTTTAAATAACCTGGATTTTGAGACAGGGTATAGATTCTTTCTGTTGTAGGTATTGGAGTTGTATATATCAACAAAGATTTAAAATCACCAGACTCATAAATAGCTTCTTCTCGCCAATCTCCTAGGATGTCCCCAGCAAAACTGGCAGTATCCGGCCCTACCGTATGTCCTGAAAAAGTTCCTAACCCATCTATAAAAATTCTACCTTCCCTGTCGTTCAAGTAATCCCATTTGGTCATTTTTTTATTATCCATATTTTCGGTCAATAAGTCACCATCCCACCATATTTTAAAGTTAGGGTAAGAAGATGGCATACCTCCTCTGGAAGTAGGCAAACCAGAGACATTATAAAGAAAATCTGTAAATGTATGAAACTCATACCCAGAAAAACGCGGATCCATGTCCCCTACATTTCCTCTGGCCATATCATAATTACCCGGATTTTTTTGGGTCAATAGAACCTCTCCCGTTTTGGCATCAGCATAATACCACTGAATACCAGACTTGCTATAACCTTGTTGAATTCCATACATTTCCAATCCTGGTCTTTTTGGATCCAAATCACCAATAAAAAACCGGTCCCCATGATAAATATCACTATCTGCAAGGGTATACAATAGCTTACCATCATCGTCTATAACAAATCCTTGCGGGCAAATTTCGTCCTTACCATCGCCATCCACATCGATAATACGCATTTGGTGACCATATGGTGTAACTTTTCCTCCTTGATTATCGGATAAAAATTGCCATTTTTGAACAAGTGTTCCGTTTTTCCAATCCCAAGTAGTCGTCATTTCATTGAAATCCGTATCACCAGTTCTATTTTTAGCTTCCCAAACGAGACTTGGATGAATTCCATCTAAATATCCTATTCCAAAATGCCCATTCATAGGTCCTTCTTTCAAATAAGGATTATCATAAAGTGTTCGGGACATTTCTACTCCGGTTACACCATTAAGAACCGAAATAAATTGAACATCCTTGCTTGCCCCATTGGTTATAGTATTTCCATCGTCAAATTTTACACCGTTGGCGGTTCTGACAATCACTTCTGCTTTTCCATCTTCATTGATATCATAAACGGTTATATTATCTCCGTGTCCACAATCCAATGTCGAAGACCCAGGTTCATTATTGTAATGATCCAAACTATTTGGACCACAATCTAACTGCCACAAATAAGTTCCGTCCTGTTTGTATGCTTCCACCACCATTGGAGAAGTAGGATCAGCAGTTACCGGTTCTCTAACCAAAACAAAATCATAATCTCCATCACCATCCAAATCTCCAACTCGAACATATTTGGTTATGTAAGGAACAGCATTTTGACGCAATGGAATACTATAATAAGATTGTACGGGAGTATTGGCCGGTAAAATATAAGATCTACTAGCTTGCTGTTCTACATTGTTCAAAACAGCTTTTACAAAATATTCATTGGATACTGTAAAATTTGCCGTTGCATCAGTGAAGTTGGTTCCTTGGGTAAGCTCTGTAGTATTCAGTTTTACGGGAGTTCCTCCACCTGAAGAACGATATAAATTAAAACCTATTTTTGAAGGCTCGGTCGCAAATAATCGCCATGATATAAATGCCGAATTCGTAGCCGAATGTATGGCAACTACCCCCCTGTCCAAATCCTGGACAATTCTTTGGGCATTGACTTTTGGCAACACAAAAGCCATACAAAAAATCAAGATTAATCTAATGTAATGGTTATTCATTATTTTTGGTTTAGTAAGTTAATAATAGACAAACTTAGATATTACGGGCTGTAACCGACTTATCAATATCCGCCAATACGTATCAATAGTTGACAAATCCCTTATTTTATTGTAGCTGTCATTCTTTTTTACAGTAATGAATTATACCTTTGATTTTTGTTTCAAAATTCACTTTGAAACAAAAATTTCAGAGACTACAAATAATTAAAAACTTACTAGTCCAAAATTTTCCTTGTGAGTTTTTACCAAAATAAAAACCGTGATAATGCCTTTTAAATAATTATATTCACAGAAAATTAATCATAAGACAAAACATAAATTTATTATATATCTGATAGAAAATTATGCAAGCAAGAAGAAGTAAAAATAAGTATAACTATTTTTTTGTTATTTATTTGGTGTGTTTATCCGGTTTGAATGCACAAAATCTTTTTTTTGAAAAAATTTCAGGGCGAGAAGTAAATCCCGTTACACAAATACATGGTATAGCCAAGGATTCTGTTGGTTATATCTGGATTGGAAGCTGGAATGGTGCCTACAGATATGATGGCAAAACATTTGATTTTTTCTACCATAATCCAAATGACAAAACATCGTTACCAAATAACAGGATACGCAACATCATCTCGGACAAAAAATTAGGACTGTGGTTTTTGACCTTCGATAACAAATATGTCAGGTTTAATTATCAGTTAAATTCCTTTAAAATTGTTACCAATAATAAAGTACCCAAAATTATAATCGAAAAGTTAGGCAGCAATTCAAACAAATTAAATGAAAACCGAATTGTAAATGGGAAAAAATACTTTTTGTCTTCCCATCAATTTACTTCGCAAGACATAAAATCAGGTGAAAAATATTTTTATACGGCCAATATCAATCATCCCGGACAACTATTGGACGATTATATTACCGATTTTTTCATAGATGACCAGAATATTATTTGGCTAGGTACCAGAGGTGGCGATGTTTACAAGGCAAACCCAAATCGGAACCCTTTTGAATTGCATTATAGTTTTAGAAAAGGCAGCGAAAACACAAAATTGGCATCAGTCAAGGCGATATTAAAAGTAGATGATAAAATCTGGTTAGGAACTGACGAAGGCATCTTGATTTACAACAAGGAAGGCCTGGATTATAATCACCCCTTTTATAAATCAAATAGTCAAGTCAAGTTTATACGTACTTTTTTCAAGGATGATCAAAACGGAATTTGGATTGGAGGAGTTAACGGACTTGAATATTATAACCCAAAAACCAACCAATGCAAATTAGTCATTGACAAATCATTATATCCAAAACTAGAGACTTGGTCTATCTATGCCTTGGAAGCATCGGGCAAAAATTATTTATGGGTAGGTCTTTATAATGGAATTGCCCGTATCAATTTGACCAACCATGTGATCAATTTTATTAATTTATCCAGTAAAATCAATAACCATAGCGTTATGGATATTCTCTCGACGAATGATCATGAACTCTGGTTAGGGACAGAAGGAAATGGTGTCATTCGGTTAGAAATAAATAGCAAGGGAGAAATCTATGATGAATTGTCGTTAAATGCTCTCCAAAAGAATTCCAAGCATTCGATTACAGGAAATCTAATCTATGCATTGCACAAAGACAAAAAAGGAAATATTTGGGTTGGTACCAGCGAAGGTTTAAATAAAATTTATGTAAAAACGATGCAAATTGAGAAAATTCAATTGCAATCTGACACTCCAAATATTTATATCTCTTCGATAACAGATGATGAAAGAGGTAATCTTTGGATTGCACACAAACAGGGAATGTCAATGATTGATATTGTTTCCAATAAAATTTCCAATTATCGAAAAGAAGATCAATTTGGCTCATGGACTTTTTCGGAACGAGCATTTTATAAGGATACTGTGAATCATAGAATTTATTTTGGCGATAAAAACGGTTACGTAGTTTTTAATCCTGCTGAAATAAAAACCATTGTACCTAATGCCAAATTGATTTTTAAAACCTTGTATCTGTCCAATGACAAGGTGATTCCAATGGATACTATTAATGGACGACCTATTTTAACCAAGGACTTGTCGCAAACAGAATGGATTCAATTGGATAATGAAAATCGAAATTTCACTATAGAACTAGCTTCCTTAAATTATAACCGAACAAACAAAGAGGTTTATGAATATATGCTGGAAGGTTATGAAGACAAATGGATCAAGACTGGCAGCAGTAAAATAACCTATAATAAGGTTCCGCCGGGTAATTATCTATTCAAAGCCCGAATTGTCTCTTTCAATGATACAAAATCTCCAATAACTACTTTAGACGTATACGTTAGTGCGCCTTGGTATGGCACTTGGCTGGCCAAACTATTGTTTTTGGTTTTATTAACCGGTATTGTTTTTTGGATTTTTAAAGCCATATTATACAGAGATCGTTTGAAAAATGAAATCAAGCTAGAACGTCTTAATACCGAAAAGCAAGAGGAGCTAAACCGTGAGAAATTGGAATTTTTCACTAACATTTCCCATGATTTAAAAACGCCTTTAACACTTATTGTTGATCCTTTAAAGCAATTGGAAAACAAAAGCTTATCCGCCAAGGACAAAGCGTTGTATTTCTCCATTATCAACAGAAACTTGAATTATTTAACCAAGCTGATTCATCAAATTTTAGATTTTAGAAAATCCGAAATTGGAAAGTTAAAATTAAAAACAAGCAAGCAGGATTTTACGGCTTTTATTAAGGAATGCCATGATACATTCAAATACATTGCGAAGAAAAGGAATATTGATTTCAAACTACATCTTGATGAGTCACCTGTAATAGGCGAACTGGATTTTGAAAAAACGGAACAAATCATAATTAACATATTATCCAATGCACTGAAATATACTCCGGATGGTGGAGTTGTTTCCTTTTCGGCACATGTAAACAAAGAAAAAACAACCTTGGATATTGTTGTTGAAGACAATGGAGTTGGCATTGAAGCGAAAGAATTGGAGAAAATATTCGAACCATTCAATAATATAGGTTCCAGTCCATTTCATGGTTATTCCTCGGGAATCGGCTTGTCATTAACCCAGAGTCTGGTTCAGTTTTTAAATGGTACTATAGTTATCGAGAGTGTTGTAAACAAAGGAACAAAAGTATTGGTTTCAATTCCCTTTACAGCATCAGAAGAATTACATATTGTTCAAATCAAGGAAGAATCAAAAGAAACATTGCCATACATCACTCCAAAAGAAATTCAAACAACCGAATTGGAAACCAATAAACTTACGGTGCTGATTGTAGAAGATAATCCGGATGTTCAAGCCTATTTGGGTAATGAACTCAAGAAGGATTATATTTTAATTCAGGAATACAACGGAAAAAAAGGGCTTGAAGCTGCTATTCAACATATTCCGGATATTATAATTTCGGATATTATGATGCCCGAAATGGAAGGAACAGAGTTGTGCAAAGAATTAAAACTCAATGAAAACACATGCCATATTCCGGTTATTTTATTGACCGCAAAAGGTTCTGATGAAAATCAAATTGAAGGTTACGGATTAGGTGCAGAAGCCTATGTAATGAAACCCTTTAGTGTTGAAGTATTGAAAGCACAAATCAAGAGTGTCTTAGACAACAGAATGATTTTGCTCAATCGATTATCCGATATTAAAAGTATCAATCAACTTCAGGAAGAATCACCCAATTTGGACAAAATTTTTCTGGCCAAAATAGTTGAGCTAATCAACAATCACATCGAAGAAATTGATTTTAACTCCGATATACTGGCACAGGAACTAAAAATTAGTCAAAGACAGCTTTATCGAAAAATAAAAGCCATCAGTGGTTGTACAGTTCATGAATTTATCACTAAAGCCAGAATGAATCACGCCGAATCCTTGCTTAGAAATTCGGATTTAAGCATTTCTCAAATTGCATATAAGGTAGGGTTTTCCGAAGCTTCGAATTTTTCAAGAACATTTTCAAAACACTTTGGGTGTAGTCCTTCCCAATATGTGAAATGACAATTTCTACCTGGATTGTTTATCAATCCTTTTTTAGACTACTAAAGGAATTTGGTTTTTATTTTCTTTTAGTAGTTTTATTATTGTATTGTTTTTTTTAGTGCTAAAAAAAAGCGCTTTTGTCAAAGTATGACCTGTTTTGGCAAATTTTGATACGTTTTTTAATATGTGTCATTGCTAGTTTTGTCTTAAATAATATTATTAACACAAAACTAATTATGAAAAAAGTATTACTCAAAAACAACATTCTATTTTTTGGATTTGCCATCTTTTTCTTAGGAACATTTAATGAAACAAAAGCGCAAACTTATGCTTGGGTGGGAGGAACATCCTCTGATTTTTCAACTTTGACAAACTGGAACCCTGCGCCGTCAGCTTTTGCCACTGCCGATGTTTTTACTATCACGGCAACCGGTAACAATAATAATGAAGTAGTTAATTCGGCTGCTGTCAATTGTAGGCAAATAACTCTTGGCACAGGAGTGACTTTTACGACAGGGGCTAATGTAACAACGAGTAGTGCTGCTACGAGTTCATCTAATGGTATATTGAATATTAATGTGGGTACTGCTAATTTACCAAAGCTTTATATTGGTAATTCAACTAGTAATCCAGGTGTTGTAAATATTGCATCAGGCGCTATTTTGACAGGAAATAATGTTTGGAGAGTAGGCGCCAATGCTACTGCTGCTGGTACAATTAATATTAATGGAGGTACGTTGACCTTGGGTACAGCAGGAAGTTTGAGCTTAGGATATGCTACTACGGGTATCATAAATATTAATTCCGGAAAATTAGAGGTAAATTATACTGCTTTTTCATCATTTGCCATAAATGCCACTAATGGTTTTATTAATATTGATGGGGGAAGCTTTGTTATACCCGGAGATCAAACAGTTGCCATAGCAGCTTTTATTTCTGGAGGCAGAATAAATGTATCAGGAGCCGCATTGACAGCTGGGAAAACACTTTCAAACACTTATGATTCTGTAACAGATAAAACAACTGTTATTGCTACCGGTGCACTAGGAACTAACGATATTGTTGATACCAAAAGATTTTCGGTATATCCTAATCCAACAAGTGACAGTATCAATATAGCGACAAACACTGATTCTTCAGGTAAACTTACGGCTTCCATTTATAGTTTATCAGGACAAAAACTGCTTGAAAAAGATTTTTCCGATTCATCATCTAACACGAATAGTATAGACATCAAAGGAAAATTGACTAGTGGCGTTTATCTAATAAAATTAACCTCAGGCGAGTCTGGATATACTTCAAAAATAATCATAAAATAACCTACTGTTAATTAAGCTAAAAGGCTGTCTCAAAAAAAATGAGGCAGCCTTTTTTTGTGGTTCCTGTTTTTATTTAAACTTTCGGACTACTAAATAAATATTATTGGTATTATATCGGCTGAAACAAATTATTGCCTGTTGGTTATTTTCGATAAAATAAGCTTTTTTAAACTTAACACTTTCAAGAATACTTTATAAAAAGTGATTCAATACATAATTTGTAAAATGACTTTTTTGATTACAATCCAAATTTGTAATTTCTTAAAAAAAGGTTCTAACTACTTGCAACAAAAATTCTTTATGGTTAGCCGGTTTTATATTTATTTTTAAACAATTTAAACTGTAGAACCTTATCATATTTTGCAATACTTCGTATCATATATTGCCATGACAAAATATGATAAGTATTGGCAATACTTGATTAGCCAAATCCCGAGACATAAAACTAAATTTGTAAACGCACCCAATCATTATCTCACTGGGAGCATTGGAAGATTAATAATTTATTTAGATACCTAAAATGAATAGAAAGTTATTTTATGGCGCATTCAGCGTATTGATGTTTTTTGCAAATGGAATTTTTGCCCAAAAAGACAATGGAGAGGGAATTAAATACAATTTCAATTACGATTGGAAATTGTTTGTTGGTGACGACATCGAAGCCAAAAATCCAACCTATAGTGATAAAACTTGGGCTAATGTAAATCTTCCATATGCATGGAATCAATCCGAGGCCTTCAAAGTGGATATTACCAGCCTGTCAACAGGAATAGCTTGGTATCGCAAAACATTTCAACTGCCAAAGGATTCAAATGACAAAAAAGTCTTTATTGAATTTGAAGGAGTTCGTCAAATGGGTGAAGTTTATGTAAATGGAAATTTTGCAGGTCTTCATGAAAATGGTATCATGGCTTTCGGTTTGGATATCACTCCATTTTTAAAGCCATTTCCGCAGGAAAATGTAATTGCGGTAAAAACCAACAATGATTGGAAATACAGAGAAAAATCATCAAACTCAACTTATCAGTGGAATGATAAAAATTTCAATGCCAATTATGGAGGAATCCCAAAAAATGTATACCTGCATGTAAAATCCAAGACATATCAAACCTTGCCATTATTCTCAGGTTTAGGGACAACGGGTGTTTATGTTTACGCCAGTGATTTTGATATCCCAAAGAAAAAAGCAATAATAAATGTTTCTTCACAAGTTAAGAATGAAAACACATCCACAGTTAATGCACAATTAAGAATTAGTGTTGCTGACATGACAGGAAAAGTGGTAGCTACCTTTCTAGGGGAAACTTCTAAAATAGCTCCCAATGAAATAAAAAATATAAAAGCTTCCAAAGCTTTGAATGACTTGAATTTCTGGAGTTGGGGTTATGGCTATCTATACAACGTTTACAGTGAATTGTTGGTAGACAATAAATCAGTTGATAAAGTTACCGTTCGTACAGGTTTCCGTAAAGCCAAGTTCGAGAAAGGAATGATTTGGCTCAACGATCGTGTCATCATGATGCACGGTTATGCACAACGCACCAGTAACGAATGGCCGTCCTTGGGAATGTCTGTTCCTGCGTGGATGAGTGATTACAGTAATAGTTTGATGATTGAAAGCAATGGAAATTTAGTCCGTTGGATGCATATTACACCTTGGAAACAAGATGTAGAATCTTGTGACAGGGTTGGTTTGATCCAAGCAATGCCGGCAGGAGATTCCGAGAAAGACGTAACTGGCAGAAGATGGGAACAACGCACGGAAGTAATGCGCGATGCCATCATTTACAACCGTAATAATCCAAGTATTTTGTTTTATGAATGTGGAAATGAAAGTATTTCCGAAGAACACATGGCCGAAATGAAGAAAATCAGGGATACTTATGATCCTAATGGAGGCCGCGCCATAGGAAGCAGGGAAATGCTGGATAGTAAAGTTGCCGAATATGGAGGGGAAATGCTGTACATCAACAAAAGTGCAAGACTTCCTTTTTGGGCTACAGAATATAGTCGTGACGAAGGACTTCGCAAATATTGGGACGAATTAACACCTCCGTTTCATAAAGAAGGAACTGGAGGAACAAATCATAACAACGTCAATGGCTCCAAAGTAGCAGACGCCAGCTCTTATAACCACAATCAAGATGCTCATGCTGTTGAAAATGTAGTTAGATGGTATGACTATTGGGAAGCAAGACCAGGAACTGGAAAAAGAGTAAATTCAGGAGGTGTAAATATTATTTTTTCGGATAGTAATACTCACTTTAGAGGTGCGGAAAATTACAGAAGAAGTGGTGAAGTTGATCCAATAAGAATACCTAAAGACGGCTTTTTTGCTCATAAGGTAATCTGGGATGGATGGGTAGATACCGAGACTCCGGATATTCACATTATTGGTCATTGGAATTACGATACCGATATTGCCAAAAAAGTTACCGTAGTTTCAACCGCTGATGCAGTGGAATTATTTGTAAATGACAAAAGCCTTGGAAAAGGTATTCAAGATAAAAAATTCTTGTTCACATTCGATAATGTTCCATTCAAGGCCGGAAGCATCAAAGCTATTGGTTATGATAAAACAGGAAAAAAAGTTTGCGAAGATGTAATAAAAACGACAGGAAAGCCAGCTGCGGTTAAGCTAACTCCTATTCAAAGACCTGGAGGATCCGTAGCTGATGGAAGTGACGTGGCAATTGTTGAAATGGAAGTTGTTGATGACAAAGGAAACCGCTGCCCTACTGCATTAAACATGATTGAATTTGACGTTCAAGGACAAGGCACTTTTATTGGAGGAATTGCTCAAGGTCCAGACAATTTCATTGGTTCCAAAAATCTTCCTGTAGAGTGTGGGGTTAATAGAATTATGGTAAGAACTACCGATAAACAAGGTGAAATTAAAATTAAGGCAACTTCCAAGGATTTAAAAACTGCTGAATTGATTATTAAAACCATCGCGATTGATAATGAAAAATTATCTTCCGTTTTACCAGATGCAAACTTGCCTTCTTATATTAAAAAAGGAGCGACACCTAGTACACCGTCGTTTAAGATAACAAGAACGCCAATTGCTATTATTGCTGCAAAAACAGCATCAAATCAAGCTGAAGCCATTAATAGTTATGATGATAACGAATTGACGGAATGGTCAAATGGTAAAGACGGAAAACCAATTATTGAATTTGAATTGGAACGCGAAGCCCTAATCAATCAAGTAGTGGTAAAATTAGCAGGATGGAGAAGCAAAAAATATCCAATTAAGATTTTCGTTGACAACAAGGAAGTATTCAACGGAATTACCCCTACCAGTTTAGGATATGTAACACTGGATTGCAAACCAATGAAAGGAAAAAAAGTGAGAATCGAATTGGCTGGTGCTTCCAAGGAAAGTAACGAAATAAACCTTGTGGAAATTACAGGAAAAGTAGATCAGGCTGGATTAAAAGAAGGAGATAAGGCCAATGGGCAATTGAAAATTATTGAAGTGGAATTTTATGAACCACTTCGTTAGTCACACTCATGGTTAATCGCAATTAAATAAAACTTTGGTTAGTTAGTAGCCTATCTATAGCATAGAATTTTGCATAGGTAGGCTTTCTTAAATCAAGAAAAACAATAATTAAAAATAGCAATGCTTATAAATTTAGATCCTCTTTATTGATTAAGTAAGAATTCCTATATCATTATAACTTATCATGAATATAAAATTGAATGTTGCATTTAAGCTAATAAGCTGTTTGATTTTAAGTATCTGTGTCCATACATACGGTCAAAAAAACTCAGCTAAAACCATGGATTTGTATTTGTTAATTGGTCAATCAAATATGGCTGGTCGTGGTGCTGTTGCTATTCAAGCTGAAAAACCATCGGAAAATATCCTTATGCTTGACAAAGCGAATAATTGGGTTGTTGCCAAAGATCCCTTGCATTTTGACAAACCGTCTGCCGGTGTGGGGCCCGGATTAAGTTTTGCCGAAGCAATGCTAAAAGGACAAAAGAACAAACAAATTGGATTGATACCTTGTGCTTGGGGAGGCTCTCCCATCAAGGTTTGGAAACCGGGAGCAAAGTATTTTGAAAATTATCCATATGATGAGGCTGTAGCGCGTGCCAAAGTGGCCATGCAAAAAGGTATTTTAAAAGGCATACTGTGGCATCAGGGAGAATCCGATAATAATGCTGAAAAATCCAAGGTGTATTTGGAAAAAATAAAAGAACTGATTGCTAATTTAAGAAAAGACCTAAATGCTCCTAACCTACCATTTGTAGCCGGAGAAATTGGGCGTTTCAACAAAGAGGATTTTATTAATTCAATTGTAAACACACTTCCAAATGAAGTTGGGAATACGGCAGTAGTTTCTTCGGAAGCCTTAACGGATAAAGGAGATCATTTGCATTTTGACACTTCTTCCGCTCAGGAATTGGGTAAACGCTATGCAATTGCAATGAAAAAATTATTGCAAAATGCTTCAGCCAAAATTTCAAAAAACAAACCTACAGTAGTCCTCACATTTGATGATGCCGAAATTAGCCATTTCAACAATGTAGTTCCTTTATTGTCTGAATACGGATATGATGCGACTTTCTTCGTATGCGAGTTCCCTGTTCGAAATCCAGAGGAGAAAAAGGAATACATGACTTGGAATCAAATTAGCGAACTTCATAAAAAAGGTTTTGAGATTGGAAATCATACTGGACATCATAAGAATGTTACCAAATTAAGCCCTGAAGATATTGACAAGGAAATCGCCTACGTTGAAGAAAAATGTGCCGAATTCAAAATTCCCAAGCCAATTTCATTTGCCTATCCGGGAAATCGCAACGATTCAATTTCTCAAGCAATTTTGAAAAAAAGAGGATACAAATATGCCAGGGCAGGTTCGAGCAAATTATACAATCCCCTAACCGATTCGACACTTGACATACCAAGCTATACCGTTATATCTTCTGACAAACACATGGGAAGAGTAATTAACGCATTAAAAAACATGACCTCTGGAGATATTATCGTGCTAACCTTTCATGGAACTCCCGATATCATTCATCCGGATTATTCGACAACTGTGGAATCCCTAAAGGAATTATTTCAGTTTGTTAAAAAAAACAATTACGAAGTGATAGCAATGAGAGATTTAGATAAAGTGACCAAATAACATAACTAAGTACTAAAAACCAAATTCCAGTACAATTATAAGGCAGAAGGTTTTAGTAAGCTTAATGTATTTCTGAATAAGTATTGTTTTTAATCTTAATATAGAAGTTAGAAATATGGCAAATATTACGCAAAAGGATATAGCAAGGGTATTTGGAGTGACTGCCTCAACAGTTTCCAAAGCACTTAATGATAGTCATGAAATTAGTTTAGTAACAAAAAAAAGGATTAAGGAGTATGCCAAGGCAAATAATTTTAAACCAAACATTATCGCAAAAAACCTAAAATTAGGACATTCAAATACTATCGGTGTCATTATTTCTTCCATTAATAATTTGTTCATTACACAAATATTGGATGGTATTTACAAAGCTTCATCCGAGGCTGGCTACGATATAATTATAATGCAGAGTCACGAAAATACTGAAAATGAAAAAGACTGCCTTGATTCATTGATTTCTCGTAACGTTGATGGAATTATAATGGCTCCAGTAAGCGAAATTTCAAATATTGACTACATTAGAAACATACACGAAAATATTTGTCCTGTATTATTATTTGACAGAATAAACTCTGATTTACAAGTAACCAAAATTGGTGTTCAGGAAATAAAAGGAGCATTTGAAGCAACAAAATATCTATTCAATATTGGCAGAAAAAAAATACTATTTATAACCGGCGACAAGTTTACGGATAGGTATCCAAGGTTAAAAGGATATAAAAGCGCCTTTCAAAAATTTGACATTCCTTTTAATGAAAAATATATAATTACTTGTGATTTAGGTGATCTTGACGCAATGGATGCCAAAATTACCCAATCATTGATTGAATTAAAAAATTTGAATATGATGCCAAATGCCATTCTGGGTGCGACAGATATGATTACCATACGTACGCTGGGAGTGCTGGCAAACATGAAAATAGAAGTTCCAAAACAAATTGCCGTTATTGGCTTTTGCAATACCGACAGCGCGTCATCCATGAATCCTTCATTGTCTACAATACGTCAGCCCGCAACCGAAATTGGAACATTGGCATTAAGCAAAATGGTAGAAATATTAAATTCCCATCAAATAGGCTATCAATCAAATCAAACTATTTTACTCGATACCACTATTCAACTCCGAAATTCTACTGCGATATAATCTTCTTTTAAAATTGCATTAAATATTTTTTGCAATTAATTAAATTCACACAAATTGTATAATTGTTTATTAAAGAAAGCTGTGTTTGTTTTTTAAAATGTGATCAATTTTATCGGTTTGATATTAGTTACGGATACTCATAAAAATTGTAGATTACTTTATTATCTAAAATAAAATTGTATTACTATTTATTAATTTATTTTATTATATTTAAGATCCCTTATTTTACACTTTACTTTAAATTTAATTTCTTCTTTTAATTAACCTTTTCCTCGTTATTTAATTAAACGTATTCATTAGGTAATCCAACTTATTATCTTTTACATTACTCTAATGGAACTTAAAAAAAATACTGCCCTTTTTATCTTCTATAAAAAGTATACTTTCTAGGAAACTGAAGTTCTAAACTAATATAAAATTTAGCCACAGAGTGGCAAGATATTTATAGAAAACAATAATAGTTTAGTATCTCAGAGCTCCATGGGAGCGAAATATAAAAGCATATTAATAATCGAGTTCCGGTTATAAATAAAAAAAATTAAACACAGACAGCGGGGGCAATGTCTGTGCTTAATTTCAGTAATAAAAACAGTATACACAAGTTATAAAAATAAAAATCTGTCAATATTACCTAACTAATTAATTGGTATAGCCAAAATTTTGTTCTAAAACCGCTCCCGTATTTCTTTCGATTTCGACAAAAGGAATAGGCCACAGATTATGGAATGGCTGAATACCTACATAATAAGTATTAAATCTTGATACCCTGTCGTATAAAAGTCCAAGTCTTTGAAGAGTTAATCTTCGTTTTTCTTCCATTCCAAGTTCTCTCATTCTTTCATCCAAAATATAATCTATGTTCACTGCCGATGGTGCTACCAACGAAGCTTTGGCTCTCCTTCTAACAACATTTATATCTTCGGCGGCTTCGGTAAGTTTACCTACATTCATGTATGCTTCAGCTCTTATCAAATACGTTTCGGCAAGTCTAAACATATATTGATCCGTATAAGTTCCACCAGCTGTACTTTTAAGTGTTTTCTTTACCAAATCATCATAAAGACCCGTTGGATGATCTCCGGGAGTGGTCACTTTTGATTGATAGGCATAAAAATTTCTTCCAGGTACTGTTACACCTGCCGGTGGCGCTTCGGTTGAAATAGTCTTACCAAAAAATGTGGTTTGTGCAGGATCATTATATGTAAAAACCCTAACGAAGTTATGATTGGCATTTCGCATATCATTTGTAAAATCACTCTGCCATATTGTATTGCTAAAATATACAGTAGAAATAGCCCAACCAATTCCTCTGCCTCCAGTATAATCACTTACAGGATACAGAAAAGGCTTCTTACCTCCCACTGCCAAGGCGCCGATGTTTGGAGCATGATGTCTCTCCATCATAAACGAGCCTACTTTATCACCTGAAATAGTTCCTCCTCCCAAGACATCAGTCTCAAACTGAATTACCCAAAGACCTTCCTTGTTTCCAGACGATCTGTTTTGATTTTTTCTTCTGAACAAATCCCAGTAAACATCCTTACCTGCTTCTGACGAAAAAGTTCCAAAACGGTTTTGCATCAAATCTGTATTTGGATCATCAATAACTTTTCCGGCTTCTATAATAGCAAGTTCTGACATATTATTGGCCATGTATACTTCTGCCAATAAATGTGAAGCTACCAGTTTATGTATTTCTCCATCTTTTACCTCAGTAATACCTCTCAGATTTGCAGCCGAATATTTTAAATCTATAATACATTGATCTAACACCTCTTTCTTTGAAGCTCTTACATAATCAAATTTTGGAGATCCTGTTATTTCAACTAAGTTTAGCGGTACTCCTCCATACAAATATGCCAATGTTCTATAAGCAAACGCCCTAAAAAATCTTGCTTCAGCTTCAATTCTAATTTCCTGCGCAGGTGTAAGTTCCGCTTTTTGAAGTCTTGATATTGCCAAATTAGCTTCTGAAATTATTTTGTAAAGATCTGCCCAATGTGTTTCAGGTACTTCAAATCCACCAGAAGGCTGCATTACCGAAGTATAAGGTGTCCAACGTCTAGCGTCCGGCTGACCATCATAAACTAAATCTGTTCCATAAGTGTAATCAAACGGATAATTGGCATCCTTGCTGTAAAATTCATTCCTTACTCTACTGTAAAGCCCATTTATAGTACGGCTAAAATCATCATAGTTATTAAAAGCATTATCTGATGCGATAAAATCTACTGGTGTTTCTTTCAAAAAATCGTCATTACATGATAACATGCAACCAATTGCCAAAAAAGAAAAAATATGTCTAATTTTCATAATAAATATTTTTTTAAAAAGTTACATTTAAACCAAGTGAATATCCTTGAAGAACCGGGCGACCATTATCTGCAAGTCCATTTCCTGTTTCAGGATCCCAACCCCTCCAATTTGTCCATGTTTTTAGGTTTTTTCCACTTAAATATAGCTTTAGAGAACTTATGCCTAAACCATTCAAGACGTCTTTTGGTAAATTATACCCCAAAGAAATGTCCTGTAAACGAATAAAACTTCTGTCATATAATTTATTGGCAATAGTCGAAGGTGCTGTTATATAACTTGGGTTTACACCATTTGGATTAGCGGGTGACCAAAAATCAGTATTGTTAAGGAAATTGTATACTTGAGCATTCTCATCTCTTCTGCCTCCGTAAGTTGGTTCATTACCACTTAAATATCCGTTTTTACCACCTTGAACTGAGTTGAAAAATATATCAAAAGTAAAATCCTTGTAAGAGAAAGTATTTAATAAACCTACTCTGTAATCTGGTTCAGATTTACCCAAAATAATTCTGTCCGCTTGAGTAATTGCACCATCTCCATTTTGGTCGATAATTTTTCTACTCCCAAGATAAAAACCAGTTGGGATAACATCTCCTATTTGATAGATATCACCAGCTTCATACCCATAAATAGCTCCTCTCGGTTGTCCAATGAATAAACCACTTGCTATGATATCATCTTCCTTTCCATCTTTATCCTCATCCAATCCGTTTAATGAAAGGATTTCATTTGTATTGCGCGAATAAGTCAAGGTTGTATTCCATCTAAAATCATTTACATCTATGTTTTTTGAATTCAATGTGACTTCCACACCTTTATTTCTAATGTTCCCCAAGTTCACATTAATTGAGTTTACACCTGTAATTGTTGGAACAGGCTGTTGAAATAATTGGTCTTTGGTTTCTGTATCATAATATTCTACCGTTCCGAAGATTCTGCTATTGAATAAAGAAAAATCAACTCCTAAATTAATTCCACCAGTAGTTTCCCATTTCAAATCATCATTTTCCAGCGAATTTAAAGTCTGCCCCAAAGCGGTAGAACCTCCATCGCCAAACACATAAGCATTATACGTACCTATTCTAGAAAGTGAAAAATAACGCGTAGTAAGATTTCCTATTGTCCCGTATCCTGCTCTTAGTTTAAGCGAATTAACAGCTTCAATATTTTTGAAGAATCCCTCTTCGCTTACAACCCAACCTAGTGATACCGAAGGAAACACTCCCCATTTGTTATTTTCTGCAAATCCAGAAAAACCGTCTCGTCTAATGGTACCCGTTACAAGATACTTATTGCTAAACTTGTAATTTAACCTTGCCATCTGGTAATTTTGAGCCTCGTCCCAACCGTCTGAATTGATGGTTTGGATTGCTGCCACCTCAAGGCTGTTATAACTCAAATTTAAATTAGTAAAACCAGTGCCATTTGCAAAAGTGGATTCGCTTTGCCTATGTGTGGCACCATATAATAATGTAATATCCAGATTGTGATCTTCGGCAAAAGTTCTTTTGTAATTTACTATGTTGTCAAAAGTATAATCATATCTGGAAGAGTTATTCTTATATGCCGATCCAGTATCTCCAGCACCATATTTATTGGAATTATAACGATTGCTTATAGAATAGTTATTACCAAAATTTATCTTATAACTTAATCCTTTTACAAAAGGTATTTTAATATCAGAAGAAAAATTGGCAAAGAAATAATTTTGCTTGTCATAGTCATCAATAGCATACGTTTTAAATGGATTCCCTAGAGTATTATTACCTGTTGGGTTCGAAACAATATTTCCATCTGCATCATAAGGACTGAACATTGGTGGCATACGTATGATATTAGCCAGCGTTGGTTCTTCTCCACTGTAATCACTGAATGTTGCGAAAGATTGAGTCGAAAGATTCCACCAACTGGTCACGTCAACTCCAACATTGGCTCTTACCGTAGTTCTTTTAAATGAGTCATTAACAATGTATCCTGCCTGATCGGTATAAGATGCAGACAGCAAATAAGTAGATTTATCACCTCCACCGGCAATACTTACCTTGTAATCCTTAATATCTCCAGTCTTGGTACCATTAGCCCACCAGTCATAATCTCCCGGTTTAATATTACCATTGGAATCTACCTCTGTATTGTAAAGGTAAGTGGCCAAATTAAAACTAGGATCCGGCTGTGTGTAGCTCGGTGCCAGATAGGCTTTGTCCCAATAAAGATTTTTCACCTTATTAAGATATCCTTCTCTATCAAGAGGTCTAATACTGTTTGTTGGAGTCTGTGTAGTGTATGAAGTAGTAAAACTTATCTGCGGAGCTCTGTTTTTACCACCTTTTTTTGTAGTAATCAAGATAACACCATTAGCTCCCTGAGCCCCATATACAGCTGCAGAACTTGCGTCTTTCAGTACATCAACAGAAGCGACATCGTCAGGATTTATTGAACCAAGTCCTCCTGGATAATTTACACCATCAACAATAATTACAACATTGTTATTACCCCCTATTGAAGTCATACCCCTAATTGAAATACTAGGGTTTTGACCTGCACTGTTAACCTGTCCTATGTTTAATCCGGCAACAGTACCCTGTAAACTCTGTGCTATATTTACGTTTGGTGCCTGTCTAAAAGGTTCTAAATTTGCTCTTGAAACCGCCCCTGTAAGATCAGCTTTTTTCTGAGAACCATACCCTACCAATACAACCTCCTTAAGTTCGTTGGAAGTTTCCTGTAAAGTAATATTAAAAGTGGATCCCTTGGCCACCACTCTTTGTTGTGGTGTCATTCCGATAAAGGAAAAAACGAGTGTTTCTCCTGGTTGCGCCTCAATGGAAAACTTTCCAACAAAGTCTGATTGGGTAGATCTTTGAGTGTCTTTTACTAAAATATTTACTCCAGTTAGTGGCTGTCCGTCTTTGCCTGTAATGGTTCCTTCGACGACATTTCCTTGTCCAAAGGATAGCATTGGCACTAGGCAAATAAAAAATAGCAAAAATCGAATAGTAGAATTTCGATTACATTTTTTCATGGTTAATTTTGTTTTTATTAGTTATTAAATTGTAATCAAAATTAAAACTCATAAAGGCTTAATTAACCTGTCATATCCCGCAAACAGCAATTTTGACGATTTGTACATAAAGGGACTGCGGGCGAAGGATTGTAAACACTGGGTTCAAAATTACTAAATCGTGTTCGTAACTTTTTTCTTATCACACAAGGTGACAATGACAAAAAGTAAACAAACGATATATTTTAAACAAATTAATTACCATTTACATAAAAATTAGTTGTTTTTATTACACTAATCTCTTATTGTTTAAACATTCATTTTTACTAATTTTGACCAGTTTTTTAATAGTCATTTTATATATCCTTTGTCTTCAAGAAAAAATTATCGGTTCTTTTTTTCGCTTTAAACGATAAAATAGTTTATATTTTCACCGTGAAGAAAACTTATTGTTATGAATAATCAACTTCCAAATTATTTATATTTAAAGATTTAAAAAAAAACGAAATGGAGGAAATTCATAAAACTGAATTAATTATTACACGATTCTAGCTTTTTTGTTTCAAAATAGTAGCGTACAATTAACAATAAAACACCATGCAGCAAGAAGAAGAATTAAGAATAAACATCAATCCAGATTCCAGTATTCCCAAATACATACAGTTGGCTGATTCTATCATAAACGATGTGAATTCAGGAAAACTAAAAGTAGGACAAAAGATTCCCTCAATTAATGATATAAGCAAAAGAAGCCTTCTTTCGAGGGATACCGTAGAAAGAGCATACAAATTTTTACGAAACAACAATTATATTTACTCAATTGGAGGTGTTGGTAATTTTATTAATGGAAATGTTTCTGCAGACAAGCTTTCTATTTTTTTCCTGATTAACAAACTAAGTTCCTACAAGATGGAGATTTGCAATGCCTTTGTAGAGACAATAGGTCCTAAAGGAAATGTAGCAGTTTCTTTTTATTATTGTGATGAAAATCTTTTTGTAGATGCCTTGAAAAAAAACATAGGTCAATTTGATTATTACGTAATCATGCCTCATTTTAAAAGTGAAAGCAACAGCCATGTCAGCTATACGGACAAAGCTTTGGAAGCTCTTCAAAATATGCCCAAGGACAAACTCATTTTACTGGATACCGTAAAAGAAGGAATCACTGGAAATTATGGAGCTGTATGGCAAGACTTCAAAAATGATATTTATCAAGCTCTTGAAAAAGCGATTGACAAGCTTAAAAAGTATGAAAAAATCATTTTGGTATATCCATCAAAGGATCTATTTCCATACCCGTTGCGTATTATGACAGGCTTTCAGGCATTTTGTATTTCGTATAATTTAAATTTTGAGATTATAAGTGATATTTATGATAACCTTGAATTCGAAAGCAAGGAAGCATATGTAATAATTCGTGAATCCGATTTAGTGAGTTTAGTACAACAGGTCAAAGCTAAAAATTTAGTATTAGGAAAAGACATAGGTATTATTTCTTACAATGAAACCCCGCTTAAATCTTTATTAGACATAACTGTAATCAGCACCGATTTCAGGGCCATGGGTGAACTCGCAGCCGATTTGATACTGTCAGATAAAAAAGAAATAATCAAAAACAAGTTTAGATATATTGAACGTGGCTCAATATAAAAATTTAATAAATTATTGAATATCAAGTAAAACCTCTATCTCATTTCATATTAAAATTTAACATTAAAAACCACTTAATTTGCCTTAAACCGAAGCTAAATTATTTTAATAAATTCAGTAAAAGTTGTTGCCCAACAATATTTGCCTTGTTCTTCGCAGATACGTTAAAAGTTTTCATGGAGGCGTTTTCGCCATCACCTTCCGCTTTTTTGGCTACCTCGTTTTCTTTTATACAACTAAAAATATCGAGAGCGCAAAAAATGATTTTTCCACGACCATGAGGAACTACACTCAAGGCAGAATACACTTCCTGTTTGTGATCGGAAACACATCCAACGATAGTTTCTCCATTAAACATTCGAAGCCCAATCCTATTTTTATTATACGTTGCAAAACATTGGTATTCCCAATTGAATACACAGGATTGAGGCAAACTATCAAACCATTTTGTTTCTTTTACAAAATAATTTCCTCCATACCAAGATGTTCCCAATGTCTTGAATCCTCTGTAATCTACAACTTCCTTTTTTGCAAAATAAGTTGACCAAATATCTATATCATTGACAACTACGATTGTATTTCCGTTATTTACCCATTCCAAAAGATCCGTAACCAATGGATTTCCTGTTTGCTGTGGTTTGAAAGCCCCTATCACCAAACAATTGCCCGAAGGATTTCCGCTTTTATAATTCTTGAAGCTTATCTTTTCGGAATCGAAATACTTCCCTACAACTCCCGTCGTATCTGCCACCACAATATTGGAAGCAATTTTTTCCTTGTTCAGTTTTACAGCAAACAATTCATCGCTACCTGTAGCAATAACAGTATTGTCCTTCGAAACTAATTCGGCACTAATCCTTGTATATCCTTCCGCTTGTGGTATAAAAGTATTCTTGGAAGACAATAATTCCCCATACTTAATTCCACCGGTTACGTTTACAGGAATTGTTTTTGTCCAAACCGTTTCATTCTTATTGTTTGTTGCTTTTACCCGTAAATCAAATGCCCCCTTAATATCCTTTTCATTAACGATAAATAAATCGACAATAGTTGTGTCCTTCACGGACAAAACTTTATTGGTCAATTTTACAGCTACATACAAAGGCTTGTTATAGCGGGCAATTAAATTGGCATCGCCTTTAAGATTACGATAATTATCTACAATACCGGAATGGTTTTCCAGCTTCATACTCTCCCAGCCATTCACCGCATAACCATCAATCGTATTATTAATTCGCACGTTTTCAATCGTTCGACCTTGATAATAAAAAGACACATTACCCATTTTTCTAGTCAGGCTATCCACATTTGGAAACGACTTTTGAAAATCACTTTTTTTCAGGAAATCATCATAGGCATCATACCATTTCAGATAATCGTCACTCTCCCAACCAATGTTTTTTCCTCTTTTTAGAATTTCTTCCCTAATAAGTTGTAACCTTGGAGGCGTCCCTATTGCACCTTCTTCTCCGTAATAAATGATTTCATCCTTATGATCAGTGTATTTTGCATAGTTAGTTGTGTTTTTGTATAAATTATCATGATACACTCCCGGACCGCCGGCATGATGCTGATCAAACCAGCCATAATTATAAAACTGATCACTATAAGGCAACAAATGCAATTTAAAACGTGGATCCACTCCCATTTTTATTGGGCCATTACTGGAATTGTAAGTCATTATTCGTGTTGGATCCAGTTTGTGTCCAGCCAACATTTGTAAGCTGTCTTTTTTTTGCGGCTCTGCTCCTCTTTCATTATGCATATTGTAAATCACAAGGGAAGGATGGCTTCTGTCACGTTTTATCATCCTGAAGAATTTCTCGTCTCTTGCAGCAAAATAAAAATCGGCTTGTTTCTTTTCCAAATCATTTTTAGGTTTGAATTGATTGGCTGGAAATTGATTTCCTCCAGGCTCCTGAAAATACAATAATCCCATTTCATCGGCATAATCCAGTACATTTGTCTGACCAATAGTTCGATGAAAATTGAGCATATTCAAACCAATGGCCTTGGCGTCAGCAATTTGTTTTTTGGCTAATTCATCGCTTGGCGAAATCCCATTTACAGGCCAAAAACCCCATGATATGGCTGTTCTTACCACAATACGTTTGTTATTTAGGTAAAACTGTTTGTCTCCTTCAACATCCTTAACCTCAAACCAGCGAAAACCAAATTTTTTTTCTACAATATCTTTTACAGCGTTGTCACCTGAAAGAGTTGTTTTTAGTATATATAAATTAGGATTATCAATATCCCAAAGTTTTGCATTATCGACTTTAATCGTGAAATTTTGGGATGCATTGTCACTTATAGATGCTTCAATTGGAAAGCTCTTTTTCCAAACTGATGTTCCCGATTTTTTTTCGCTTACCTCCAATAAAACACTTCCTTTGAAAGTTGCTTTGGTTGTATTGGTTAATGAAATTTCGGCATCAATTTCATTTGCTGTTGGCTTATTTTTAATAAAAACATCATTCACAAAAACATTGTCTGTGGCTACAACAATTACTTTTCCAGTAATTCCGCCAAAACCGTGCGTAGGATTGGTACGATAATCGCCCCACATATAATTCGAACTGTCCCTCCAATCAAAATTGCCATTCGGATCTGTAATTCTGACAGCTACCGTATTCAATTTTCCAATTGTTACATAATCGGTAATATCAACATCAAAGGGAGTTCCGTTGATTAAATCATAGCCTGCCAACTTTTCGTTTACAAAAACTTCGGCTCTAAAACGAATACTTTCGAAATGCAAAACAATTCTTTTGCCTTTCATTGATGATGGAATTTTTACCTGAGTAGTAAACCACGAAATTCCCAAATAATTACCTGAAACCCCAAAAGGATTTTTGTTCATTCCCCAATGAAATTCTTCAACGGTTGCTGGAAGATGTACTGTTTTGCTTTCACCTTTTTCCAATGCCTGCCAGCCTCCGGTAGGCAAATTGACCGATACTTTTTTAATATCAACAGGAGGTGTAAACAAGACATCATTTTGCCATTGCGCCATTGGATCCAGCCATAATTTCCAATCATTGTTGGATATATCCTGAACTATTCGCTGTGTCTGCGCCAATGAAGTCGCAGTTACTGAAACAACAAGTAAAATTGCAAATACCGATCTTAATTTTTTTGGGAGTTTCATAATAATTTTATTTATGTAATTTAATAACCTTGTTTGGATCCCAATTATCGATAACGGAAGGATTTGCATAAGTGGTTTTTAAAACATTTTCCACTGTATATAATTTTGCCTGCTCGGGAGTTAAATATTTCATCCACACTACCCTTTCACTTGGATAAGCACCTGTTCCTAAAGAATTATATTCGCTATATCTGGCTGTAGATTCATTCGTGATTTTACCCCAATTATCCCAGCCTGCGGGTTTTATGGCATCAGACATTTCAGTGTTTATAAACGCTACCGCAGCATACGGTCTCCAAGGTCTGCCTAATTTGGTTATCGACTTTCCTGTTCCCGTAATTTTGCAATTGTAAAATACATAACCAAAATTCACATACTCCTTGGTTGAAGCCGCAGTAATGGCACTGCCTCCCTTGGTATGCAATTGACAATTATCAAAAAATGCCGTTGAGCTGCCAAAAATAAAATCAGTAGAACCTTCAATGTAACAATCCTTGAAATATTGTCGGCCATCAGCACCATACAATGTATCCTGAAAACCTAAAAATTTACAGTTATTAAACACGGCCTTATCACCCTGAATACTAATAGCCAAAGCCTGACCTACCGGTCCCGAAGCATTTTCGAATGTTATGTTTTTTGCATAAAATCCGGTGCCTACAATAAAACAACTTGATGAACCGCCTGTACCGTATCCTTTATTTGTTATCGGATTTATTTTGCTTGAATAATTATCATAGGTCAAGATAACCTTATCTACATCCTCCCCTATTAAGGTCACATTGTTTTTATCGGCCTCCAAGGTTACAACCTCCTTATAAACTCCTTTTTTTACAAAAATAACGGTACGATCCATTTTTAATTTTGGAACAGCGTCGAATGCTTCCTGCACCGTTTTATAATCACCACTTCCATCTTGCGCCACAACAAAATTATATTTGCCTTTTTTGGGTTTGGTCGTTTGTGCCAAAAATGATTGACAAACTATCAGACACAAAAAAATATTTTTTAAAACCGTAATCTTCTTCATTAGTTAATTTAATTATTGTTTTTTTTTTTTAATTAGAATTTAATTTTTCATCTCTTCAAGACCACTAGTAGACAACATAATGAAGTCGAAAATCTGATATTGTTATTTGTTCAAGTTTTTAATTAAAAAATCATGGATGTAATTAACCGTAGGATCTACCCAAGGCTCAAATAGCCAAAAAGGATGCATTTTTACATCAAATTTATGAACCTCTGTATAAATCCCCCACTCCTTCATCATCCCAATTAACTCATCCTGACCTGCATGAAATCTTGACAAACCACTATTAATGAATAAAATGGGACAAGATTTTTCATTTGCCCAAAAAATACTCGAAGCATCTTTCCAAATTTCTGGTTTTTCGGCGAAGGTTCCTCCAAGCCATTCTACGTCTGGAGAAGTAGGTTTTCGGGTTAAATTAAGAGACGAAGGCGCCATAAAATCGACAACTCCGTCAATATCTACAATAGCCTGTATGTCACTTGAAAATCCTATATTTCCCTGATCTCCTTCCTTGGATGCTACACCATTTGTAAGTCCAACAAGCATAGCAAGCTGCCCACCTGCCGAACAACCCGAAATAGCAATCTTATTTGGATCAACATTATACTTTTCAGCATTTGCCCGCACCCATCTAACAGCCGATTTGATATTATAAACTGCTGCCGGATATTTTGCTTCCATCAATAGCTGATATTCCACGCATATCGTCACAATGCCTTTGGCTGCCAATTTTTGCGCCATTGGGATCTGTAATGCCTTATTTCCCGATCTCCATCCTCCACCATGAACCATAATCAAGGCGGGATATTTTCCAGTCTTTTTTGGCGAAAAAACATCCAAATGCAAATCCCTGTCTCCAAAAGGAGTATTTTTTAATGTTGTATAAACAAGTTCCCTATTTTCAGCAACTCCAGTCGGTAATATATCTTTGGCGATTTTTATATCGGGAAAACGTTTTTGATTTTTCCTAAATTCATTGGCAGCATTATATGAAGTATCCTTTGGAATCACGGCAATCTTATTCTGAGCCCCAATTTGGTAGCTCAGAAAAAGACTTAGAAGTAAAATAGTTTTACTGGAAAATTTCATTTTAATCTATTGATTATTAAAAAAAAGATCAGCTATATAAAAAGTTATTTACACTGAAAATATTAGCTGCAAATTGATTGATTTATTCCTTGATTAACTTTGCTGTACTGATTTTTCCGTTCTCCAAAACAATCTGCACAAGATAGTAACCCACAGATAGACCTTCCACCCCAATGGTTTGTTGGGTTGAGTTATTCCCGTTTAATTCTTTTATTTTGGCGCCGGAAACATTGTAAATTATAATTTTTTCAATAACTGAATCGGTATTTATCGTGAAACTGTTTCCTCTTACCGGATTTGGATAAAAAGAGAACATACTCGCTGTACGCTCCAAATCTGCAACAGATAAATTACATGATGTAGAAGCTCCCGTTATTGTATTGATACCGTTTATTACATTGCTACCACTTACCGTTTCCGCCTTATAGGAAGTAATGGCATTTCCCCTATTGGCTGGAATAGCTATCGAAGAACAGTTTTGGAAATCCAACCCTGTCACAAAATTGGCAGTCATTCCCGTGTTTGCGTTAATCTTCACATTATCGAAAACAACATTGATGACAGGCGATTCCGGTAAACCATAAAACATGCCTGCATTTGTGGAATTGTTTACGGTAATATTTTTGAACGTAATATTTTTCCAGGTTGGCGTTGTGCTTGTAACAGTTCCGGGAATTAATGTCGATGGGGCTGCTGTAGGTTCTTTTGGATACCAACTTGTAATTGCAAACGGAGTCGATACATTTTCCATTGTTATATTCGAATAGTAAAATGTGGTTTCATTCCCTCCGCGGTCAATGGCTGATTTCAAGCGAAATCCATTGGAAGTTCCATTAAAGCTGCAATTATCCACATAAACGTTGTTTACAATCGAAGTGTAGCTTCCCACAGAAACACCATGACCTTCACCAAAAGCGCAATTTTTAATTTTAATATTCTGAGAATTGGCATCTACCGCCACATCGTCGTCACCCACTGAGAATTTACAATTCAACACATCCAATCCATCCCAATACCACACATCCAGTGCATCCGTGTTTGGAGCAGTTTCCGGTGCAATAACCGTTACATTCTTAATTGTTCCGTTTCCTCCACGGCCGCTACCGCTTTTTCCCATGGTAAGACTAACATTTGGGGCATTGTGTACCGTAATATCAGAAATCAACACCTTGTTACAGGCCTTAAAACGTATGATACCCGGACGACCAATACCAGTGGCGTCAAAGGCTGTCCACCAGGCACTACCATTCCCTTCAATAGTACCCGATCCTGTTATTGCAATATTGGTAAGATTTTCTCCATAAATAAAAGTTGTATAACTATCCGCTGTTCCACTGTTTGGATAGGAACCAGCTGGAGATCCATTTCCGTTTCCGTAAGGCATCAACTGCAATGTTGCTCCTGCGGAAATTTGAAGATTGACATTGTTTTTCATCGTGATGGGGCCACTTAAAAAAGGGGAAGCAGCGGCAGGAACGACAACGGTTCCACCTCCTGCGACATTTGCAGCATTAATGGCAGCATTTATTGCCGAAGAATTATCAAGAATGGCAGTGCTTCCGCCATATATTGCCTCGGTAATCACATACTGAGTGGCAGGTATGTTGGGCAGAATCTGAGTCGAAGCTACATCAGGAAATGTCTCTGCTACAAATTGTGCAACACGGGTGGTATTTGCAGTCATTCCAAACGAAATTGTCCTATTTGTCGAAACAAGAACTCCGTTACCATCTACCCATTTTGAAAAAACATATCCATATCCTGGATTTGCCGTCAAACTTATTTGGGTTCCATCAGCATATTGGGTACCAGATGGACTTCCAATTATTGTTCCCGATGAAGCAGGACTCACATTGGTTGTCAAAGTGTACATCTTGACACTAGGGTCATTTGTTACTTTTTCAAAATAATCAAAATTACCTACATACGTATTTCCGGTAACAGGTTTAAATATAAAATACAAATCATGTGTACCTGTAGTTTGGCTTATTGTAGCAGAAGCAATTTGATAAGTTGTCCAATTTGCAGTTGAAGTCGCATTAATATTGGCTGTACCAATTAGAGTACCATTAACTGCATCTATTCTTATTTCAACAGTACCTGCCAAAGTACCAACTGTAGGTGATCCAGTTTGCGTTTTACTGGCACCAGCGATATCAAAACGGGTATCAAATTGGCTAAAGACATGTCCTGCGAAACTAACCCAATATCCATTTTTACAACTTCCGATATTCTTACCACCGGAGAGAGCAGCATTAGTTTCCGTGACTACACCATTGAATGTACTATAATTTTCGGCTTCAAGTCGTTGGGTGGTTTGCGAAAATCCCATTACTGAAAAAAGCATCAGCAATAAGGAAATAAATAATTGTTTTTTCATTTTGTTGGTTTTGTTGGTTTTGTCAAAATCATTTTCGACTATTTTTTAGATCAAAAAAAATAACCATCAGGAAATTAAGTCTATTGAATTTGAAACGCTTAATTTCCTAATGTTTAAAAAAATATTTTAATTTTTGATGACTTTTACTTTATAAATAACTCCTTCTGCATTTTTCATACTAATAATGTAAACACCGGAATTCAACGCACTTAAATCAATTGAACAAGCCACATTAGCTGTCAATACTCCTTTTTTGACCTTTTGTCCTTGAATGGAATAAATATCATAGTCCAAACTTCCGATTCCTTCAGGTAATGTTATATTGACAATACCACTTGTAGGCATTGGATACGCATTTACCTCAATTGCATCTTTTATAGTACGTAATCCCAAAGTACCTGCAGTGGCAATTGTACTTAAACCGCCATATTCATTAACAGCTTGTACAGTATATACATATTTCCCTCCTGCAGCGGAAGTATCTACGTACGTAGCATCAGTTGTAATTGCCAACAACTTACCATCCCTGCTAACAACATAACAAATAGCATATTGGTTATCATCCCATTTAAGAGTATTGTTTCCAAGATCCGAAAGATTGGTTGGTGCTGCAATTTGTTCAACCACCAAACGAGGATCCCATTTGTCTGTTCCGCTAAGAACATTCTCGATTGTATATTCATCGGCCTGTGCTTTTGTTAATACAGGATTATAATTACCTGTCTGAGCTATATTGTTTACCGTAAAAATATTGGTTCTGTTAGACGTGTTAACAGCAATCCCATTTCCATTTACACTATTGTATTCGGCAAAAAGTGCAGGTAATGTCCCCATGCTTGTCCAACCTTGTGTGTTGGGCTCGTTTATCATTGTCGTATTTAAATAAACCGCTCTTGGGGAATTCTGCCAAGGACGTCCCAAATAATAACCCGTAACAGCAGTAATGGTATTGTTATTAAAAACATATCCATATTTATCAGTAGCAGGATGATTTGGAGCTACAATATAACCTCCGGCAACAGAAACCAATTTACATTCTTCAAACCAATGAGTTCCTCCACCGCAAATAAAATCGACATCGCCTTCAATGGTAGATTTATAATAAAAGCTTCTGTTTCCACCGGTAACCTGAGTGTCTTGTTTGCTTCTTAATCTAATTCCGTTATACACATTTCGATCTCCGGCAGGATTTAGAGCAGGTCTCTGACCAGAAGTGGTTATTCCATCGATATGCTCTATGGTTACATTTTCCATATATAAATCATTGGCTAGAATAGACAGCACTGCATTTTGAATTCCCCATCCCGGATTTCCCTGAAGAATTACCTTGTCCTTTGATTGTGCAATTAAGGAAACATTATTTTTCCCAGCTGGAAGCTGCAACACAATTCCTTGTGGATTTGTACCATCACCGCCAAGATTATAAGTTCCATTTGTAATTAATACAAGAAATCTTGTTGTTGAATTTGAAGGTGCCTTTGTAAATGCTTCTGCTATGGTTTTTACATATTTCCCGGAAGTCACTTGGTCGGCTGTTGCATTAGCATCGACAATCAAGTCAAAATTGCGCTTTGCAGGAACCGGTTTTACCATTGTTTTAAATGATAAACTAACTGCAGCCGCATTATTATTGGAAAGGTCAGTAACAAATCCAGCTGGCAAACTGAAGGTATATGGCTTGTTATACTCTAATCCGAAATAACTGAATTTTACTGTTTTATTTACAAACTCTGCCGTTAAATTCTTTCCGTTAAGTGTTGCTTGTCCTGTACCCAACTTAACTTTTTCGTCATAATTAAGTATAATATTTCCACTGGCACCAACCGTTGTTGCAGCAGCAGCTGGAAGCGAAGATTGAAGTACGGGAGCGATGGCATCTATTACCACAACTTCATCCGCCTTAACCATAACATTTGACAATAACGTTGCCGTTACATCAACAGCGCTACCGTGTTTTGGTCCGTTAACATTAGGAAACCATCTGATATATACTTTTTGTTTTCCTTCGGCTTCAACTGGCAATATTCCACCAATAGCTGTTATAGAATTCGTATTGATCGTAGTTAAACCAGAAACATTTTGAAAAGTTACACCGTCAAGCGAATATTGGAAAGTCCATTCGTCGCAACCATAATAGTAGCCAATGAGTCCTGAAGAAATATTGATGTTTTTGTATCCAACAGTTGAAAACGAAGTCATAAAATAGAAGAAATCTCCCCTAATGGTATTCCATACATCAAAACCATTTTTTCCTCCTCTATTTTGAATTCTTACGTTGGGAGTAACAATATTGTCAACAATATTATAAGCAAATAACTCAGGCCTGTTTTCAACCTTGGAATATAATTCGGCTACCCTTGGATGAGCATATTGATCTTCCTTGAATGTCCAACCTGCAATAAATGATTGGTTATCATAAGTACCGGTAACACTTTTGTTTGCATTCATGGTAACAGAAGTGCTTAATGCTGTTGATCCATCAGACCAATTACTGAATTTAATGATATCATTTTCAACAGCAGTTATCGTAACATTCGTTCCTTTTTCGTAAACAGAAAATGCGCCGTCCTTACCGGCAGGAGAAACAACGTATTCACCCAATCCAAATGCTCCATTAACGGTTACACCCAAGGTATATGTATCAATTACTGCATATTCCGCAACAAGGGTCGTATTTGAATTAATGGTAAAAGTATATGGATTTGCCGTTGAAACCAAAGCCCCATTACCATCTACCCATCTCGTAAAAACATAGCCAAAGTTTTTATTAGCCGTTAAGGTAATTGCGGTTCCTTGAATGAATTGAGTTCCTCCGGGATTCAAGGAAACGGTACCTGACAAAGCAGGACTAACACTAGTTGTCAAGGTATTTGTAACTGCGCCAGGAATATTAGTGATTTTTTCCAAATAATCTATATTGAACAAGTAACCTGTATTTGTCGGGTGCTTAAAAACAAGAAATAAATCATGTGTGCCGGTTGTGGGCGTAATTGTTGTCGAAAACATTTTGTAATCGGTAAACGATGTGGATCCGCTTATTGTTGCAGTTCCGATTAAGGTTCCTGTTGACGAATCCAATCGAAACTCAATAGTTCCTCCCGTTGCTCCGGCTGCAGCAACATTAAAACTAGTGTCATATTGATTAAATACATGTCCAGTGAAGCTAATCCAAGTGTTGTTTTTAATGTATCCAACATTTTTTCCTCCGGAAAGTGCTGCATTGTTTTCAGATTTTGCGCCCGAAGCCGTACTATAACTTTCGGCTTCGATTTTTAAAGTTGTTTGCGAAAATCCCATTACTGAAAACAGCAGCAGTAATAGGTAAATAAGGTAATGTTTTTTCATTTTCGTTTTTGGTTTAGTTAATAGTTCATTATACTTTCTTAAACTTAAATCTGAATCAATGAAAATTTTGTAAAGGTTTTTCAATTCAAATTAATAGCTCATTTGCATTATATTTCATAAAATTTAAAGTAGGATTAGGTAGATTATAGGATAGTTTGGGGGCAACTATTTATAACTTTCTTACTGAATTATTTTCACTTGGTCCTTAATCGATGTCAACACTTTGATATCCTTGTCAAAAGTCATTTTCTGACCATTGGTTTTCAATGAAATTTCTTTTGTGGAAGCACCACCTACCCAAAACAGTTGATTTTCTCCAGTAGATTTAAAACCTGTTACGTTTATGTTCTGACTGTTTGAAAAACTTACCGCTATACCAGGTTTATCAAGTTTTAAATCAATATTTTCAAAATCAATTTTACTTCCATAATTTATTTGAATACCTGTCTCTGCTCGAATAATCATGTTTTTAAATTGCAGGTTTGCAACAGGCATTTCCGGAATTCCCATAATTTTCAAGGCTTGTTTGGCGCCGTTTACATAAATATTTTTGAAATACATATTTTTGAATGAAGGAGTTTCTTCAGTAACAGGCATTTTTTCAACAGTCATTTCTCCAGTTTGTGGGTCTTCATCAACTGCTTTACCAAAATAATACAGATTGAAATTGATGGCATCTGTCGGGATGTTGTTCATTTTTATATCTTCCATCCAAATGTTTTCTACTGCGCCACCTCGACCTCTAACTGATTTAAAACGCAGACCACAATCAGTACCATTGAACATTAGGTTCTTAACAAATATATTTTTGACACCACCAGACATTTCACTGCCAATTACAAAACCACCATGTGCGTGATAAACCACACAATCAGTAATTACAAACAATTCTGTTGGTTTTCCTCGTTCCCTGCCTTCTTTGTCTTTACCTGATTTTATACAGATAGCGTCATCACCCACATCAAAACGACAGTTGGTTACCGTACCAATTCGGCAAGATTCCAAATCAAGACCATCTCCGTTTTGGGAATACCAAGGATTGCGGATCGTAAGGTTTCTTAATGTAACATGTTCGCACATTAACGGATTGACGTTCCATGCTGGGGAATTTTGAAAAGTGACACCGTCCAACAACAGTTTTTTACAATTCACGAGACTTACCATTACCGGACGAAGTGCCTCTTTGTAAGGTTCCATGTTTTCGACTGTAGCTATTTTTGGAAGCTTGTCTTTTTCTTCGTTGCCAATATAGGCTCCTTTTGAAGGATACCAAACCTTGCCATTTTTAGACAATACTCCGCCTGATTTGACAAGTTCTTCCCATTGCCCATCGGTCATTTTACCAATTTTAACCGGACGCCATGCAGAGCCATTCCCATCAAAAATCCCCTCTCCGGTTATCGCAATATTTTCCAAATCAACTCCCATAATAGGGGATTCACAACGAATAACCTTATTTCCTTCAAAATAGGATTCTATCAGTTTGTATTGCTTTATATCGCTTGTAAACGAAATAAAAGCGCCGTTTTTTGTATGAAGATTTACATTGCTTTTCATTTTTATAGGACCGGTAGTCCAAATTCCAGAAGGAATAACAACAACGCCGCCGCCCGATTCCGAACTTTTGGCAATAGCATCATTAATTGCTTTTGTACAAAGTTGTTCCGTATTTGGCACAGCTCCGAAATCGACAATATTCAAGGTGTCTTTTTTAAAATTCGGAATCTGTACTTCCGGCATATTGAAAGGAAGTTTTTGGTCTGTTGATACCTTATTTTTTTTATTTTGTGCAACGATATTGCTACTGCAGAAAACTGTTGTAAACATTCCAGCGCAAACCAGTGAAATTATTTTAATCTTTATCATAATTATGTATATTATAAAACCATTAAATTATTGTTTACCAATATTTTAAAACTGATTTCTTTATTATTATTTCCGTTGAATTTATAAAAAAAACACCTTGTTCACATAGTAAAAGACTATGCAAATTGATAAAAATGAAATGCCTTTTGGCAATTCCCAGATTATGTTTTAGGTGTTAAATTATTCCGAGTTCTTTCTCTATTTTTTATCCAAAATCATTTGCAACTCAATACCCGCCATCACAAACGGACCCACAGCTTTGGCATCATTGTCGCCAATAGGTTCAGAAATATAGTATTCGAATGAGCCATCACGGTCTTCCGGTTTTTTGCCTCCTAATCCTGCAACAGAACAGCACTTTGTAATTGTGATCGTTCCATCTTCATTTTCCTTTACAAACTGTTTCAGGATTCCGTTAAAACCAGTTCTTGCCGATTTTAAAAACTGCGTGCCTACATATCCTTTGCGATACGCCTTGGCAAACGAATAAACAAACATGGTGGAGCAAGTCGATTCCAGATAATTTCCTTTTCTTCCGGGTTGGTCCATTACCTGCCACCACACACCCGAATCCTTTTCCTGTGCTTTGAGGACAGCCGCGAAAACTTTTTGGACAATCTTTATTAAATCTTTTCGTTTGGGATGATTTTCTGGAACATAATCCAAAATATCTACCAAAGCCATACAATACCAGCCTTGAGCGCGTCCCCATATATGAGAGGAAAGTCCTGTTTCCTTATTCGCCCAAAATTGTGCTTTTTTCTCATCATAACCATGAAAGTTAAGTCCTGTTTTTGAGTCAAAAGTATGTTTCTGAATAAGTTCTACCTGCAAAATGGCATCATCAATTGACTTTGGAGAATTGAAAACTGCTCCATATTCTGCAGAAAATGGATCTGCCATATAAACACCATCAAGCCACATTTGCCAAGGATAACTTTTTTTGTGCCAATAACCTCCATCTGAATTTCTTGGATGCGATTCCAATTGTTTGTGCAAGGTATCCATTGCTCTTTTATATCGCTCCTCTCCTGTTCTTCTATAAATCTCGAAAAGTATTTTTCCAGAATTTACCAAATCAAGACTGTACTTATCCAATGCATAACCTCCCAGTATTTTTCCGTTCTTATCAATCAACTGATCCGCATATAAAACTCCGTAATCCCAGTACTTTTGTTCTTTGGTATAATCATGCAATTTTTGATTTGCAAGTGTTACCAATCCATTTGTATAATTCCATTTCGGAAATTTTACACCATCGAGAAACACGGGATTCGGAATCCGTTTCTGGTCGGAATCTGCCATCTTCTTAGCCCACTCAATCGGTGTTATTCCAGTTTTATACTGCCCTTGTCCGTATGAAGCCAAGGAACAAACCAAAAATGAGAGGATGTAATATTTAATTTTACTCATCATAGTTTTTTAATTTTCTTCTACCCTAAACCAATCGTAATCGGCATAACTACTATCATTAATAGATTTGGTCCCCGTTGCAAACAAACCAATTTTTGCTCCTACCCAACGTCCGGCAACAGGCTTAAAAGATTTTCCAAACGCTTTGAATGTTTTACCATCAGTGCTGTAATAGAAAGTAACTTTTGCATCAAAAGGCTCTTTACGTTGTACCATTTCAATCTTGGCACGTAAATAAACCAGCTTTTGATCAATGGCTATTGACGCTACTTCGACCTCACTATCTTTGGAAGTTCGGGCGTCTTTTATTAAACGTTGAACCAATTTCAATTTACCAACAGCATCTTGTTCAATAGCGATATATGAATAATCTTCGCCAAAAACAATTAGTCCCGTACCACATTCTTTTGCATCGACATTGTTCTCAAAAGTAAGTTTGGTGGTAGCCGTAAAGTCAGGACTTGGAAATTTTTGCAATAACAAATTAGGCATCATCCACATGGTTTTCATGTTCTCGTCACGAGGAATACAATTAAGTCGCATATATCCAAGGTTTGCAGATGACCATCCCCAATGTTTTGCAGGGTTTTGATTAGCCTGCCATTGCCATTGCAATCCAAATTGATGTCCATTAAATTCATCCGAAGAAACCAAAGGAGTAACAGGATAGCTTTTACCAACATTAGGTTTTGTCCATTCAGAAACTGGTTCGCCAATACCATCATTATTGGTATCTTTCCCCATAATTGGCCATCCGTCTTTCCAAGTGACAGGTTGTAAATTAACAATGCGTCCGTATGCCCAACGATCTTGGAAATGAATAAACCAACCATCGCCGTTCGGAGTTTCAACATATCCTCCTTGATGTGGCCCGTTCATATTTGTATTACCCTGATGTAAAACAATTTTAGATTCATAAGGACCCCAAACATTTTTGGAACGCATAGCCAATTGCCAGCCGGGTTTCACACCACCGGCAGGAGCCATAATCCAATAATACCCTTCTTTTTTGTACATTTTGGTACCCTCGACCGTGGTGTGACCATTATGACCATCAAAAACCATGGCAGAATTCCCTAGTAATTTAGTACCATCTAACGTCATCTCAGATAACATCAAGACTGTTTTAACCGCAGCACGACTGCCCGCAAAAGCATAGGACAAATAGGCTTTTCCATCTTCATCCCAAAATGGACATGTATCAATATACCCTTTACCCGCTTTTACCAATACAGGGCTATCCCAAGTTCCAGCCGGATCTTTGGTTTTAACCATGTATATGCCAAAATCAGGATCACCCCAGTATATATAATATTCACCATTGTGAAAACGAATTGAAGGTGCCCATACCCCATCGCCATGACGTACAGTTTGAAAATGCTCCACCGGAACTTGATCTTGCAACGCATAACCTATTAACTCCCAATTCACAAGATCTTTTGAATGAAGAATAGGAAGTCCAGGCGAACTATTAAAACTGGAAGCAGTCATATAGTAACCATCTGCCCCCACACATACATCAGGATCTGAGTAATCAACATGTAAAATAGGATTTTTATACTTTCCATTTCCTAAATCGCCATTCCATCCTTGAGCATTTGCTCCTACAATACAAACTGTTAAACTTAATAACAGTAGCAATCCTTTTAATCTCATTTTAAATCGTTTTTTAATCAAAATATTTTTTTTCAAAAAGCAAAAGAAACCCCTAAAGAGAACTTCTGATCCTCTTCAAACTGAGTATTTTATTATGTCAATTAGTGTGAACAAAGACAGAGGAAAGAAGTGTCCAAAAAGGACACTTCTATTCTGTCAGGAATAACTATTAACTAACTTTAACTAATTAACTAACTAATAGCATTTTTATGGAATCCATCTAAGGTCACCCGCTTTGTTTATGGCAACAGGCGAATTTGGATCTTTAATTGTCAAGTTCCCTGCAGTTGGGTTAACAAACAAGTTTGCAGCACTAATTCCCAAATCGGTTCCTAGAATACTTGAAGGCCCTAGCAGATAATCTGTAGTAGTATAATTATTACTATATGATGTTGTACAACCTGCGGCAATTGCCTGAATAATTTTCCCACAAGCAGAAGCCAAAACAACATTCTTGAACACCAAAGTAGACCCTGCCGCATTTGGAAGATTAATCAATGAGCGATTATAAGCATAATCATAAATCGTTACATTACTATATTCCAAATAAATTGGATAGGCAGAGGTACCATAATCGAACAGGTTTTTAAAATTATTATTTTTATTAGGTATTTCAGTTCCTATAGTATAATAATCTCTCATAAAAGTACAATTATTGAAAACGGCTCTTTTAAAGTTATCTGCTCCGGCAGAACCAAGAGCAAAGGTACCATAAGGACCTGAATGACCACCATTCATATCCAAAGTACAATAGCTCATCTCAAAGTTTCCTACTTCCTTATATTTTCCATTTCCTTGATGTCTCCAAAAACCACGTCTAAAATTATTAAATACACAGTTATAGAATGTAACTTCACCAATAGTCCATGAAGTCCCACTATTAAAGAAGTAACTAGCATCTATCGTTTGATAAAAACGAATATTTTCGAATGCCAAAGCGGACAAATACCCCCCTTCTTTAATATTCCAGTTACCGTTCAATTCAATTTGAGGACGTGCTCCCTGTGTACTACCTATAAGTCGAAATCCTTTTGAAATAGTAAAAGGAGTAACCTTAAACAATGAACCTGCTTCCAAGAAATATTCCGTTCCTTCTGGAATTGTTGAATCCAAATCATTTTTTCTCAACAAGGCATCTAAATCATCTCCTTTCATCACCAAAATTTGTCCTGCTGATGGTCCTGCCGAACGAAAAGTTATCTGATTATAAGGTCTGTCATACACACGAGACTTTTTATTGTCATACACATTTACATTGTAGGCGGTACTTTTTTCCAGACCTTCAATTTTTGCTTGTCCTGCGCTTATTTCCGCAGTCGTTAACTTACGTCCTATCTTAGGAAGTGTTGCCGAACTTGCCGGAACAACAGAAATACTATCTACTGGATTTGCTGCATCAATAATCCAATTTGCAACTACACTTGTTTCAGTAATATTCACCTTTTGTACAGGTTTCAAAATTTGGGCAAATGGAGGACGATCTTCTGTCAAAGCAGCTGTATTACTCCATTGAGAATTAAATCTTCCGTCATTTTTATTGGCTCGAACTCGAATATAAAATTGTGTTTTATAAGGAATGTCATCCATTAAAATTTGTGTTTCCTTGATAGTATACGATTTGAAGAGACTATTGTAATAATTGTCTAAATGCAACTCTACCGTATAGGAATCAGCATCGTTTACCTTATACCACACCAAAGCAATGGAATTACTTTTTACCAAAGGAGCCGCAAGCACAAACTTGGGTTGAAACAAATCTTCAACCTTGTCATATCCAAATTTTTCCTCTTGACAGGAGTTTAGCATTCCTCCAAGCAAAATCATGCTGAAAAATGACAAAACATAGATTGTTCTTTTTAAATTTTTCATACTAAATCCAATTTAATAGTTAAAACCATAATAATTTTTAATTGCACCTCGATGATCTGTAATCACTTTGGATGGATAAGGACATAAATAACGCAGCGGCTTTGTAGGTGTTACAGTAGAAGCATTATTAAAATTAATGAAACCTCTAAAACTCCATTTTACCTCATTGTTTGGTTCATATGCCTGAGTATCGGTATTTAACGTATACCATTTTGACGCAAAAGCTGTCTCTGTATAACCCGCTGGTTTGGATTGTATAACTGGATCAATTCCCTTGATATCCAAAATTATTCTACCTGAATTATTAGGATCCGGTATTTCTTTCCAAAAAACACTTCCCGGTACATTATCTACTCCCGGTACATAAGCTCCATTGGCAACTTTACCCCAGTTTATAAATTTATTATATTGATTATAAATTACTTCGCTGTACTTATTCCAACGAGCCAAGTCAAACTTACGCTTGCTTTCACCACCAAATTCCCATGCACGCTCATCCATAATAGCCTTGAAAAACAAATCCGGACTTGCTTTCGAAGCTACGTAAGTATCTACCTTATCTGACCAATCTGCTGGGTTGAAGGCTCTACGACGCACTCTTTTCAAAGCCTCCTGAGCATCAGCACGTGGACCAAAACGTTCGTTTACCGCTTCAGCATACATTAACAACACATCGGCAAATCGCATCCATGGATAATTTATACCTGTAGCTTTGGTACTAGCACTTCCACTTGGGTTTGTTTGATAAAGCTTCGACCATTTTGCAGGTGCCAACTTAGCCAAATCCAATCGAATTACCTGTTTTAGATTCGCATCGTACGAAAACGGTGCACAAGTAGCATCACGTCTCAAATCTTTACCATCAAACGAGTATAAATAAGTACCTGCTAAATTAAGACTTCCTGAAGCACCTCCGTAAGCATGAGTTCCTGCCGTAATTGGAATACCTATGGCATATGCATATTCACTCGATACACCTTTCAACAAAGGCAATGAAAACATAATATCATCATTCGTTGGTGTTATCCAATTGTTTTGTGAAACCCATAGATTTTTGAAACCTAATTTCAGATCATGCTTTTTTTCATCAATTGCCTTTCCTAAATATTGAATTGCAATATCATAATACAATTGATAATTATCTCCACGAACCATTTTTCCAATGTTTGCTTCACCATCAGGACGCAAAGCCCATCCGCCACGAGTAAGTGCAAGTAAACCTATCAATCCCTGGTTGAAACTTTTTGATGCACGTTCTACTTTAAAATCCAATTCGTCAGCATATTGCATTAATGGCTCAACTGACTTCAAATCATCAATCAAGAATTCAAGAATCTTGTTTCTATCAGTAACACCTACTGCAAAATTCTCCTCTGCAGAAGCTGATTTGGTACGAAAAACTACATCACCCCATATACGAATCATATCTAAATATACCATTGCACGAAGTGTCTTGGCTTCACCGTATAATTGCGTTATAGGAGATGCTTGGTCTTTCCTTGCCGCTTTATAAAGATCAGACTTTTCGATCCCTTCAATCACATCGTTGGACAAGTTAATAATCCTGTACATGGCATTCCAAGTCCCGTTCAAGGTTGTCCAATAAGGTTTAGGCTCATAACAGGCAATATCAGAACCGTTAACGTTAACCGCAGTGGTACTAATAGCCGACATTTCGACATCAGTATTTGGATTAAAAACAAATGCAAGACGGTTAGAATATACATCGTCAGTCAACATAAGTGTATAGATTCCTGCAACGGCTGCCTGTATTTCAGTTACTGAACCAAAAACCTCAGCTTCGGTAAAACCGGTTGCTGGCTGTACCTCTAGATAATCATCGCAGCTTGTAAAAAACAGCCCGAAACTAAATAGAATACTTAATAATATCTTTTTATTCATAATTTTAAGATTTAATTAAATTAAAATGATAACTGCACTCCAAAAGTATAGTTTGTTGTTCTAGGATATGCATTGTTGTCAATGTTTGGTGTCAATCCTTTTGCTAAATTAACTTCTGGATCATATCCGGAATAATTAGTCCAAATAAATAAATTGGAACCAGTTGCATAAAGACGAACTCTATTGAATATCAAACTTTTAGTTATATCCAAAGGAATTGTGTATCCAATGGTAAGGTTATTCAAACGTAAAAAAGAACCGTCTTCAATGGCATAGGACATAGCTATAGGACGTCCAATTTTAGTTGGATTCCAAATAGTGGCATTTTTATTAAAATCGGCTAATAGTTCTGGTGAGTAACGTAAATCATTCCCCATATCATCAAAGTTTCTCCAACGATTTTCCAATCCAACTTCCATCCCTAAATTATTTTGGTTATTTTCATACCAAGAAGTCATCCTAATTTTGTTTGCGTTATAAACATCAAATCCAGATACAAAATTGAAAAAAGTTGCGAAATCAAAATTTTTCCATGAAGCATTAAGTCCAAAACCTCCAGAAAATTTAGGGTTAGTATCACCTATAACCTGTCTGTCATTTGCACCAATTACATAAGTGTTTGGATCATTAGGATCAACAGCAGTCAATTTTTTAAACTTGGCATTTCCCGGACGTGGATCCCCTGATAAGTTTTTGGAGTTTGACACACCATCTTTAAGAGTCCAAACCTTAGTTAATGGATCGAATGATTTGAAATCATCAACAGTGTAAAAGCCATCATTTTCAAAACCATATATCAATCCTTTGGCACCACCAACATAAGCACGGTAATCATCATCATTTAGCAATTGTGTTCCTGCCCATCCCGAACTAATAATCCATTCACTCTCACCGCTTGAAAGTGCGTCAATTTTATTTTTATTGTATCCAATATTAAAATTTACGTCAACGTGCCAATCTTTGGACTGAACCACAACGGCATTAAGTCCAAGTTCAATACCCTTATTGGATGTTTGTCCCACGTTGGTCATGATTTTATTAAAACCAGATGCACCTGGAATATCAGAAGGCACTAATAAATCTTTTACGGTGTTATGATAAATTTCAAGAGTTCCAGTAAGTCGTTCCTTAAAGAATCCAAAATCAATACCTAAGTTTGTAGTATAAGTTGTTTCCCATTTTACATCAGGATTACTTAAATATTTGGTATTATAAAAATTATAATAGTAATGATCATCTTCTCCCCAGCCTACCGAACTGTTTTGATAAACGCCATAATATTTGGTATACAAATCACCATCAATTTTATCATTACCTGAAAGTCCGTAGCTTAAACGTAATTTTAAATTCGAAACAGTTTTATTATCCTTTAAGAATTTTTCATTTGATATTCTCCAGGCGACTGCAGCTGAAGGAAATACTCCCCAGCGATTTTCAGGACCAAACTTAGTGGAACCATCTGCACGAGCAACAAGTGTTACAAGGTATCTGTCATCAAAACCATAATTGACACGGCCAAAGAATGATGAAATTTTATTTGGTGAACCTGCTGCAGATGCGTTACCAAGTGGCTCTCCCAAAGCAAGATTATCCAATGCTTTTTCTCCTGTTATATCTTTAGGAAAATCACGAGTTGTATATGTCTTACTTTCACTTCTTTGATCTTTCATTTCCTGACCCAGCATAAATTGAAAATCATGTAATGTACGATATTTAAAGTTATAATTCAACACGTTATTCAATTGTGTGCTAGGACTTTGTATCATTGACCAACTTACTACTGGGAGACTGCCATTATTATTGGAAACACTAGTTTTCAGCCCGTAGAAACGGCCATCTTCTGCATATTGGTATTCGAAACCAAAAGAGCTACGAAGAGTTAACCCTTTTGCAATATTCCAAGTTAATGCCGCTACATTATTGAATTTTCGTGAAATACGGTTACGATAATTCCTTTCAGCATCCTCCAATGGGTTCATACGTGTAACAGGTGTATAATCTTCGGGATCAAAGTAAGTGTCGTCCTCCGGTAATGTCATAAAATCCTGTAGCCCTAGAGTAGGTGCCTGACGTATTGTATTAAGCACACTAACACCATCAGTACCTGAGCCATCAGTAGTTTGATTTATAAAACGGGATTGGTATTCAAAAGTAAACTTATCAGACAATTTAGTATTTAAGGTAAAGTTCAAATTCGTTTGCTTAAAACCAGTTCCTATTAATACTCCTGGCTGATCCTGATTTACTACCGCAAATTTGAATTTACTTTTTTCGGTACCTCCATTAATACTAAAGTCAAGGTATTTAGCTATTGGGTTAGTCCCAAAGATTTCATCCTGCCAATCAGTTCCAGGGTCACCTTTATAAATATACATCTCATTAGCTTGTCCATAGCGATTGTAAAAGTTGCTTGGATTTGATGTTTTTTCTCTTTCAGCCTCATATTGCATCGTAACAAATTCGTATGAGTCCATTACATCCAAACGTTTTGACAAGGTTTTCATTTGCATGTAACTATTTATATTCACCGAAACTTTTCCTGCTTTAGGTTTTTTTGTAGTTACCAAAACAACACCATTTGCACCTCGGGCACCATATATGGCAGTCGATGCAGCATCTTTCAGAACCTCTACAGATTCGATATCTGTTGGTGGAATATCGTTTAGTGTAGAAACTTCAAAACCATCAACCAAAATCAAGGGTGAGTTGTCTTGTGTAATGGAACCACCTCCACGAACACGGATCATAATCTCGGCACCAGGAGAACCATCGGCTGATGTAATTTGAACACCTGGTAATCTACCAACCAATGCTTCGGCTACAGAACTTGTTGGAACTTTTTCCAATGCCGTTCCTTTTATACTGGAAACAGCTCCGGTCAAGTTTGCACGTTTTTGCGTACCATAACCAATTACTACTACTTCATTCAATTCACTGGTGGATTCTTTCATGTTAATGGTAAGACCCGAGGTACGTCCATTCAAGGATATAGACATATCCTCCATACCTACAAATTTTATTAACAAAACTGCTGTTTTAGGGTCACTGACTTTTATGGAAAACTTTCCATCAAAATCGGATGAAGCATTTTGTTTTTGATTTTTTACAGTAATCGTTGCACCTGGAATCGAACCCATTTTATCTCGAACTGTTCCAGTCACGGTTACTAACTCCTGAGCATAACCGCTAAACGTCAACAAAAAGACGGTTAAAATACTCATGATATGTTTTTTTATCATCATAACTACTATGTTTTATTTAGATTTATTTTTAAAATCGTTCATCGTTGGATTTTATTATTTTGTCTGTACTACCCCGTTAATGGTCACCACATAATCCTTAATAATTGGAGTATTCGGATCATTCAGGTTAAAATCGATGTTGGTAACTCCATTAGGCAAAATTGGGAAAGAACCATCAAACTCCTTTGTCTTTACAACAACTGAAGTAGCATCCAAAAAGTCTAAACGAATACGAACATTATTCGCTTCTTCATCAGTTTGCAATAAAATCAAATCATCCAAATAATTAATTCCGCCTGAAGTGGTTTTCTTAGATTTGGAAACAGACATATCTCCTTTCACAAACGTTTGATCTGAAACTTTGTATCCTGTTCGTTTTACAAAAACCGTCGCTTTTATAGTGGTATAACTTGGGTCTGCCACGAGGTCTTTTGCTTTCAAGCGCAAAATACCCGATCTGGCAAGAATGTTCATCGTAATTTTTTCCTCAAATGGGGATTCATAAGACGAAGCTGCCGAAATTTTGACTGCTTGCTCGCCACTTATGGCTTGAGGAATAACAAAATTATTCAGGTTAACTGGTGAAGGAACCATTTCTGCCGGAATATCGCTTGCTAAAAAATAGTATCTCCCCTTCTCAAGAGAAAAACGATAAAGCGAGCTATAGTTGGCAAAATAATCACCATTCTCCTTATAAATAAAAATACATCTTGTTGAAATACCAACATTTATATTCCAAGGATTGCCATTCAACTGAAGCGCATAATCTCTCACAGGCGATGCTTCATATTTCTTTTCATCTTCAGCGGTACAGGAAGTAAGTAATAAAAACAGTAATCCCAAACCAAGTATAGAATTTTTTATATTTTTCATATAATGCAATTTAAAATTTGAAAATCTCTCCCTAATAGTAATGACGGAGGGGATTCCATCGATTCATTTTTTTGGTTGCAAGACACTGTAACCGTTCTGATGAATTCCAGAACGAAAGTGTTAATTTGTTTCATAAGCTTAATTTTTTTTAGTTAGTTATTTAGTAAAACTCAGTCCCAACGGACTTTTCCTGGTTATGCTGTAAAAGTATATATAGCGGTATTTAATTTAGTGTATAAATCGCTTTTCAAGGTGGGTTATTTTGCTAATTTGTCAAGCAATGTTCAAACGATTAGAAGTAGGTATAAAAATTGATTATAAAAACATCAAATACAACAATACACTCATTTACAGATTATTACAAAACAACAAGCTACAGTATTGACAAAATAATCATACAGAATGAATAAAAATTCAATACTACAAATATCTAAATTCAATATTTTTACCCCTAAAAAAATAAATTATCAATAATAAATCAGAATCAAAATTTAGAATAACGAAATTCTATTTTTATCAGGAAATTGGAAAGGTTTAAAATAAAAAAATCGAACTTACCGTTTTATATTTCTTACAAAAAAACATAGGTATGCTTTTGAAAAATTGAATATACAGATTCATAAAGTCAAAAAAAGACTTGAAACTTAAAAGTGAAATACGCGATAAGGATAATTTAAAAAGAATAATTAAAAACAAAAGCCTGTTAACAAGAAACGTTGTAACGTACCTGCCAACAGACCTATAAAAGTTAAATATAAATTATTTATTTGAACGAAAGAGACGACGATATTCTGCGGGAGTATGGTCAAATTTTAATTTAAAGCATTTACCGAAGTACTTTAAGTCACTAAAACCAACTTCAAAACAAATTTCCTTTATCAATAAATCATCCTTCTTGATCATTTCGGCAGCCTCATTTAATCGCATATCCCGAATAAAAACAACTGGTGAAACTCCTGTCAAATCTTTCAGTTTGTTAAAGAAGCTAGCACGTGACATACACATTAATTTACCCAATTCATCAACTGAAAAATCTGTTTTGGATAAATTTTCTTTTACTAACTGAATAACGTTTAGCATAAATTTATGATCCTTGGTCGATATTTGCAATAACTCTTCTTCTCCTTGAATTTCTGCAATGGTACCTCTAGAATACAACAATTGCAGTCGCTCACGCTGTTCCAGAATATTTTTGACTCTTGCTTTTAAATAACTTACATTAAATGGTTTGGTCAAATATTCATCAGCACCATAATCCATTCCTTCAAGCTTGCTTTCAATCGAAGTTTTTGCACTAAGCAAAATTATCGGAATGTGGCTTGTGGCAAAATTATCCCTAATCAACTTAAGCATTTCTATACCATCCATCTGAGGCATCATAATATCACTTATAATAAAATCCGGCATCAAACTTTCTGCTTTTAAATGTCCTTCAATACCATTTTCTGCAATGTGTATTGTATAATCCTTTTCCAAAATTGAAGTTATAAATCCTCTCAATTCAGGATCGTCTTCTACAATCAAGCCTACAGGTTTGCTTTCTTCAATTTCATCAGCAACAATTGGAACAATTTCTTCGTCAATTTCGATTTCCTTGTCAATTTCCTTTTCGTTGACTAAAATTTCATCTTTTTCCTGAAACAAAATATCCACATCGCCAGAAAAATGCTTGTAACCTTTTGGGAAAGAAATTTGAAAACTACTTCCTTTATCCAGCGTACTATCCACCGTAATACTTGCTGCATGCTTATCTACCAAATCCTTTACAATGGAAAGTCCTAAACCAGTACTTGGATTATATGGATTATCATTATAATTGGAGAAGCGCACAAACAATTCTTTTTGAATTGCCGGATTAATACCCGGACCATTGTCCTGCACACTTAGAATAACTTGTTTATCAGATTCCTCTACGTTTACTTCTACAGTATCACCTTTACGACAATATTTTAAGGCGTTTGAAATTAGATTGACCAAAATTTTATCAAGACTATCTGCGTCTGCCCATACTTTTGGATTGGAATCACTAACATTTAATTTCAAGATTATATTACGTTGTATACTAACTTCACTAAAGTTTTCACATATTTTAGCAGCAAAATCACCTAAATTAATTTCACTAATTTCCAGCTTCCTGTCTTGGATTCTTCTCAAATCCAAAATTTGGTTTACCAAATTGAGTAACTTATTGCTGCTCCTTTCAATCACTTTAAGTTTGGTTTTCACAGGTTCTGGTATATCGTCATCCGAAAGCATTTTCTCAACCGGAGCAGTAATCATGGTAAGAGGAGTCCGGATTTCATGCGAAATATCAGTAAAGAAGTTTAGCTTTAATTCACTCATTTGTTTTTGTAACTGCACATCATTTCGCAATTTCAAGATTGTCAAACTCGTACGTCGAATTGCTATAAACAAACCTATTGTTAATACAAGGTAACAGAAATAGGCAAAATTAGTTCTCCAAATTGATGGAAGAATGGTAATTTTAATTCGTCTATCATTATTCGTCCATAGATTATGACCATTTGTAGATGACAATATGAGCGTATATTTCCCCTTGTCCAAATTCGTATAATTGATCGACTGCCCTCCTTTTATATAATTCCATTGTTTGTCAACTCCTTCCAATTTGTAGCGATAGACAATATTTTCATTTTTAATGTAATCCAAGGCTGAAACTTGAACCCTGAAGAAATTCTGATTATGTTTCAAAACAATCTCTTCCAGTAAATCCGAATTACTCGGAGTTTCAGGGTTTATTTCATGTAGTTCTGTATTGTTAACCGTAAATCCAGATATTGCCAAATATGGCTTAAATCCGAATGACTTAATCATTTCTGGCCTGAAATAAATAACGCCATTGGAATAACCTAAAACAATTTCACCATTATCGAGACGGCATTTTGTAGCTTCCGAGAATATTTCGTTACCAATGATTGATTTCAATTCAGGAAATGTTTCGGCACTATTTTTTTTGGGATCAAATCGAACGACTTGGTTATCGCCCATCAGCCAAATTTTACCTAATTTATCTTCCTGCATTGATACAATTCCTTGGATTAGGAAGGAAATCGTTTCATTCCAAACTGATGTAACCTTTAACCGGTCTTGTTTATCCAAATCTGCCATAACCAAACCTTTTCCATTGGTTGCCAATGCCAATCGATTATCGTAAGTTACCATAATATCCAAGATATCATTACCCGAAACCTGCGCAAACTCCTTAAAAACCAATTTGTTTGGCGCTTTGTTATCTTCGGAGAATGAAAATAATTTATAGGAAGAAATAAAGAATAGTTTGTGTTCCTTGTTTTCGACAATCGAACGAACCTTATCACCAGACTTTATTGGATAATTTTTCAATTCATTTTTATAGTTAAGAAACTGAATTCCAGCCGCTGACTGTCTAACAATATTCAGTCCACCTCCCCAAGTGCCCAGATAAATCCGACCCGATTTAGACTGAAAAATTTTATAAATATCATTGGAACTAATACTATAGCGATTATTTTCATCATATTTATAATGACTTACCTTATAATTAAACGGACTTCCAGTAGGTGTCAGGCAAAACACACCGTTCCCTCGTGTTCCAACCCAAATTCTACCATTGGTATCTTGCATTATACTGTAAATATCAGCACCCCAGCCTGGACTATTATTGGACAAAGTACCATCAGATCCCAACAATCCTATTTTTTTCTTTTGAGAATCAAATATGGTAATTTTTTCCGTTCGGCAGGCAACCCAAAGATTATCTCTATTGTCTTTCATCAGACTCCTAACATTGTGTTTTTCCCGACCTTTCGCCGAATCTAAATTTAATGTTGAAAAATTTTTGTTGCCAAAAGTTATTAAGTCCAATCCTTGTTTGTATGAACTGAACCATAAATTCCCCAATTTATCAAACATTGCCGTATGCATGACATCTGAGAATGTTTCCCTAGACTCTTTAATGCATTGAATGATGGAAGATAATTTGTTCTGTTTTTCATCCCAATATGCAAAAGCCCCTTTATTGGATTGTATCCATACAGTTCCGTTAGGAGATACAAGCATAAAACTTTTTCTATCGGCGCCTACACTTGCAGGATCACTTGAATTCACTTCTATGTGGCTTAATTTTTTGGTCATCAAATCAAACTGATATACACCTGATGCCGAAGACTCAAACCAAAACTGTCGCGAACGGGTTAATCCCAAATAATTAATTTTTCCGCTAGGGAATCCAGACAATGTTTTACTATTATAGGCATCGAGTCTACCTGTTTTTGTATCATAAAAATAAAAGCCCTGATCTTGAGTAACAATCAGTACTTTATTATTGGCGACAAGATTTATTTGAATGATATTATCTTTTATACCTAACTCAAAATCGAAAAAAGTACTCGACTTTTTAGTGTAACGCGTAAGCTTGCCCTTGTCTCCTCCAAACCATATATCATCCCCCGTTTCCATAACAGACGTAAATGAATAAGGCTTCCCCGGATGTCCGTTCATATTAAAAAAGAAATACTCTGGCGTCCAAACTGATTTCTTCAGTCGGCAAATTCCTGAATCTGTCAAGAACCAAGTTGTTCCCAAAGCATCTTCAAAAACATCTCGAATTTTACCCGAAAGTTTTGCTGGATCAAAAGTAATCTTGTGAATTTGTCTGTTACCCTCAAAAGCAATCAGGCAATTTTTATTTTCCGGAAATAACCATACTCTCCCCGATGGCATCACCTTGAAGTCTTTAAAAACATTGTCGGAAGAATGTATTGATTTTTCTTTAAGAGGATAATGAAAAATTAACTCACGGGTATCAAAATAATAAATATCGCTTTTTTCGGATTGAATCCAAATCCGATCATTTTTATCAAATCTAAATTTTGACACACGATTGGATTGCAAGTGTAATGAGTCCGCTTGTCCTACCCTGAAATTTTGAAAAAAAGAGCCGTCATAACGTATCAATCCATTGTATGTAGCCAACCAAATGAAGCCTTTTTTATCTTGCTGAATATTTATAATACGAGACTGACTCAACTTTACATCATGTGAAAAATGAGTGAATATACCTGAAGGCTGAGCAACACATAGTGTACTAACCAGAAAAAGAATTAGAATTATTTTTTGTCTCAAAATTTTATATTTTTAAGCTAAAGCAAATACAAAAATATCATAATTCTTTTTTAAACCTGAAATCGGAGTTGTCAGTAGCGAAATACCCCCTCTTTATTAGCATTTTGTTCCTTTTTAGATGTTGCAAAAAATTTAAATTGTAGGAATAAGCTTTACAACACTCTTTAAATAGTGATTTATCCCAATCAAAAAAAAACTAAATGGCTTATTTTGTCCTATAATCGTAATTGAAAATGAAAAGTCCATAGTATTTTTACAAAACAATTATTGATAAAATAAATATAAACCAAATATTTTAAAAAAAGCTCAATGAGAAAAAAACATTATTTAGTGCTTTTCTTGAACCTACTAGCACTAAACTCAATTGCACAAAAAGACTACTTGTTTAAAAATACCAACTTGCCAACGGAAGAACGGGTAAATGATTTAGTCTCCAGAATGACCATAGATGAAAAAATCAGTCAATTAATGGATTCCTCACCAGCTATCGAGCGCCTCGACATACCAGAATATAATTGGTGGAACGAGTCTTTACATGGAGTTGCACGTGCGGGTTATGCAACTGTTTTTCCTCAATCTATTTCAATAGCATCATCATGGGATCGTCAGTTAATATTTGACGTAGCCAATGTAATTTCAGATGAAGCACGTGCCAAACATCACGAATACTTAAGACGAGGACAACACGGTATGTATGAAGGACTAACTTTTTGGTCTCCAAACATCAACATTTTCCGTGATCCACGTTGGGGACGCGGACATGAAACCTACGGAGAGGATCCGTTCCTTACTGGACAACTAGGACTTAATTTCGTTAACGGTCTTCAAGGCAATGATCCAAAATATTTAAAAGTAATAGCCACTGCCAAACATTATGCTGTTCACTCGGGACCGGAACCTTCCCGCCACAAATTTAATGCTGAAACCAGCAATATAGATCTTTATGAAACCTACCTTCCTGCGTTCCGAACCTTGGTAAAAGAAGGTCATGTTTATTCTGTAATGGGTGCATATAATCGTTTTAGGGGAGAATCAGCCAGCGCCAGTCCATTTCTATTCAATATTCTTCGAAAAGACTGGGGATTCAATGGTTATATAGTATCAGACTGTGGTGCTGTTGTCGATATTTGGAAATACCACAAAATTACAACTGATGCAGCAACAGCTTCGGCATTAGCAGTAAAAAATGGGCTGGATTTAGAATGCGGAAGCAACTACAAAACATTAAAAGAAGCCATTGACCGTAATCTAATTACCGAAAAAGACATTGATGTTGCCGTAAAAAGACTCTTTACTGCCCGATTTAAATTAGGAATGTTTGACCCGGAAGAGATTGTACCTTATGCACAAATTCCTTATTCGACAAACAATAATTCAGCTCATGACTATCTGTCACGTGTAGCTTCGCAAAAAAGCATAGTGCTTTTGAAAAACCAAAATCAAACCCTTCCCCTTTCCAAAAACATAAAAACAATAGCCGTAATTGGTCCAAATGCCGATGATGTACAATCGTTATGGGGAAACTATAGCGGTGTTCCAAGCAATCCTGTTACCGTATTAAAGGGAATCAAAAACAAGCTTGAGCCAAATGCAAAAGTACTTTACGCGAAAGGAACGGATCTTGCAAAAGGTGTTCCGGCAATGAAAGCTATTCCATCCATTTATTTTCAAAATGAAAATGGTACACAAGGCTTAACTGGCGAATATTTTAACAATACTGAATGGAAAGGAAAACCACTATTTACCCGTATTGATGACAATATAGATTTTCATTGGGATATTGATGCTCCTGATTCACGTATAAAAATGGGTAACTATAGCGTAAAGTGGACCGGTTATCTTATCGCCCCAAAAACAGGAACTTATTCTATTTCCGAATGGTCAAAACCTTTTATGACGGTTCAAATAGAAACAGGAAAACCATCTGGTGGAAAAAACAATCATCATCCTCGAATTCGCTCACAAAAAATCGAATTAGAAGCTGGAAAAAAATATAAAATTGAGGTTAAATACCAAAATTTCTATGGTGATGCCATAGCGCAATTATTATGGGCAGAACCACAAGAAAACGTATTGCAAGAAGCTACTCAAGTGGCCAATCAAGCAGACGCAATAGTCTTGGTATTAGGATTAAATGAACGACTTGAAGGTGAAGAAATGAAAGTCGAAGCTGATGGTTTTGAAGGTGGTGACCGTACCAGCCTTGATTTGCCATCCAACCAGCAAGAATTGATGCAGGCGATGGTAGCAACAGGAAAACCTGTCATTTTGGTATTAATAAATGGAAGCGCACTCTCCATAAATTGGGCAAATGATAATGTTCCTGCGATTCTTACTGCTGGTTATCCAGGTCAACAAGGAGGTAATGCAATTGCTGATGTGCTTTTTGGTGACTATAATCCAGCCGGACGATTACCGGTTACATACTATAAATCAGTCGATCAACTTCCAGCTTTCGAAAATTATAATATGGAAGGTCGTACGTATCGTTATTTTCATAAAAAACCACTTTATCCATTCGGGCATGGTTTAAGCTATACAGAATTCAAATACAGCAACTTACAACTTCCCAAGAATATAAGTTCTGAAAAAGATTTTGAAGTATCCGTTGACGTAACCAATACCGGTAATCATGATGGTGACGAAGTAATCGAAATGTATCTTAAGGATGAAAAGGCCTCTACTCCACGTCCTATTTGGCAATTGGAAGGTTTTGAGCGCATTAACTTGAAAAAAGGGGAATCCAAAACGGTTCGTTTTAAAATTACACCAAGACAGCTTTCATTAATCAATAAAAAAGACCAACGTGTAGTGGAACCTGGATGGTTTACAGTTTCTGTAGGTGGAAAACAACCAGATGGAACTAACGACACACAAAATGGACGATTCCAGATTACTGGTAAACCATTACTGCTTGAAAAATAGTATCATTTGGCTTAAAGCCAAAAGAATCTCTGAATATTTTATAAAAAAGGGTTGCTTATTTTTTAATCAAATAAGCAACCCTTTTTTTTTAACATGATAAACTAAATTCCTTGATTTCTCCATTTATCTTCGTCCAAATCAGGAGTTTCATCATCTTCATCATCTTCATCTTCATCATCTTCATCATCTTCATCATCTTCAATGTCGATTTCATCTTCTGTTTCGGTATCATCGATATCTCTTTCTTCGTCTAAATCAGATTCATCAAAGGCTTCATCATTATCACTTTCCTCTTCCAAATCCTCATCATCCAAATCAGCATCGTCCATATCGCTTTCTTCTTCAAAATTTTCATCTGAATCATATTCTGGCGAAGAATTGTTAGCATCGTTTTGATTGGCATCATCATTTTTCCAATTTTCAGTTTCACTGTTCCCTGAATTTAAATTGGAATCGTTATAAGGATTTGAAGTGTTGCCGTTAAATTCTTCTGATGGATTTCCTTGATAATTTTGATTTGGATCCTCATTTAAATTTGACTTTTCAAAATCGGTAGTACTTGGTGCGTCTTGGTAATTACGATTATCTTGATCATAATTACGATTTTTATTATCTTCCATAATTTACTTTAGTTAAAATTTATTAATTACTTTTTAGCTGGGCTTTTTTTTACCGCCTTAGAAGTGTCTTTTTCTGATTTTTTAGCAGTACTTGTTTTTTTGGTGTCTTTTTTGACTTCATTTTTTTTACTATCATTCTCGTTAACTGTTTTCATGATGTTTATTTTTTATGATTAATATTCTCAAAACTATAGAGAAAAGTAAACTTTCATTTACACAATTAAGGCTGTCAATTACATAATTATCAGAATCATACATAAAATTAAAACCATTGATTACAATTATGTAAACTAAATTTTCAATTGTATAAAAGATAAAAAATGAATTATAAATATTTTTGAATTGGTAAAATATAAAACCAGAATTGAAATGAAACAAAAAAACGATGAACAGTTGCTGAATGAATATCAATCCAATGAAAGGACTTTATTGGCTTGGATCCGAACTGGAATGGGAATAATGGTATTTGGGTTTGTTGCGGTAAAATTTTCGTTGTTTATCAAACAATTACCAGCAAAATATTTGCCGGACACTACGATTCCGAGCAGTAATTTTAGTATTTATCTAGGTATTGGACTCCTTGTAACAGGTGCATTAACCATCATTTTATCATATATACGCTACATACACACTATAAAGCTTTTACAACAGGGAAAATTCCAGTATTCGACTCGCTTATTGACTTTTATTGCCATGTCGCTATTTTTTATGAGTATTGCGTTGATTGCCTACTTAATTATGGCTGCATACGAATAATCGCAGTTAGGATTTTGAGGCAATCTCATTTATGATAGCTTCAATATTAACGCCTTTTCCTAAAACAGGTTTCCACAGATCTCCTTTTTTTTCAAACCGATGCAGTACATTCTTGATGGTAAATTGTGATGGTGATAATTTTTCATTAACCTCGTTCCAATCCAATGGTGTAGAAACTGTGGCACCATCTTTTGGTCTCACAGAATAAGGAGCTGCAAGGGTTTGCCCCTTCCTGTTTTGCAGGTAATCAATATAAATTTTGTGATTTCTCTTTTTAATGGAGCGCTCCAAAGTAGTTGTTTCGGGTAAACTTGAATTGACTTCCTTTGCGATAAGCTGGGCAAATAATTTTGCAGTATCATAATCATATTTTCCTCCCAGAGGAATATAAACATGAAGTCCTGAAGCACCCGAAGTTTTGCAATAACATTCGGCATCAAAATTCTCCATCACTTCCCTAACCGTCAATGCCGTTTTTACCACCTCAATAAAATCATCCTTTTCGGGATCAATATCAATAACGACCCAATCCGGATTATCAATATTTTTGATGGTGGAATTCCATGGATTAATATCAATGCAGCCTAAATTTGCCATATACAGCAAAGTAGCCCTGTCATTGCAAATTAGGTAATCAATATTGTCATTATTAGATTCCGAAAAAATCTTCTCGGTATGTAGCCAAGATGGGGTTTTATCCAAATCCACATCTTTTTGGTAAAAACCAGACTGATTGATGCCATTTGGAAAACGATACATTGACTGAGGGCGATTGTTCAAATAAGGCAATATCAAATCTGAAATTTCATTGTAATAATTTATCACATCCCCCTTGGTAATGCCATTATTTGGAAAATAAATTTTGTTCTGATTGGTTAAATGTAGTGTTGTTTTACCCACTTTAAAATCATAATCATTTTCGGTTCTGTGTTTTTTAATCTTTTCCATTTCTCCCTTATTTTCTTCCATTACAGTTTCCTTGTCTTATTCAATTTGCAAAATATCAAGCAACATGTTTTGCATAACAAAATCAGTTTCTTTCAGTTCTTGATTTGTAGTAACTCTTATCAAATGTAAATTTAGAAAGCAGAAAAAAATTACATAATTATAAACGAAACTTACAATATTATAAAGTCGGCTTCATTTTATGGAAAGCACAAAAATTATATAAAATAGAAAAAAAATTATATAAGGTTGAAGTAAAACATCTGAACTATTTTTACTTCAGTCCCAACAGATTTTACAACAAAACAATTAACAAATGGATTTTTTTACCCTTATTCAAATAATTATAGTAGCTATTGTGGCTACATCTGCAATGACATTATTTAGCTATGTTGTTTCTGCAAGTTTTAGGGAATTATACAAAGAGCCTGTTTTGTTGACATATGTTCTTGGAAAAACTAACTTGGAGCTTTCTTTACAGACAAAAAAGAAACTAGCTTGGTTACTGCATTACATTATAGGATTTATTTTTGTATTGATTTATCATTTCTTATGGATAAAAGCGATACTCAGCTTATCAATTACAAATGGCTTGTTATTAGGAACAGCAAGCGGAATTATAGGGATCATAGGGTGGCTGCTAATCTTTAAAATTGCTGATTACAAACCTAAAATTGATTTTAAAGGCTACTATTTACAGTTGTTTTTTGCCCATATTATTTTTGGCCTTGTTGCAACTGCAACATATTGGATCTTCACTAGTTTATATTTAATTCTAACTGCACTTTTGAATAATTGAACAACTAATTTATGTTCATCATTTGCAAAAGCTTTTGGTAAATATGCAGATTAAAATTCTATTAAATTTATCAAAAATTATATAATCAGTGATTTTTATATAGTCGCTACATTTATGCGAACTAAATACAAAAGATTATGATTCATTTAATAGAAAATGCTCCGAGTAATGTTGCGGCATTCAGAGCAGAGGGAGAAGTAACAAAAGAAGATTACCAAAATGTAGTTATACCTGAAGTGAACCGTGTAATAGCTTCCATTAATAGTATTAATTTTTTACTATATCTTGATACTGAAGTTGAAAATTTTACGGCTGGCGCTTGGGTACAAGACGCCTTACTGGGGCTTAAAAACTTGGCAAAATGGAATCGGGCAGCCATTGTTACTGATTCTGAAACTGCAATTACATTTACCAATGGTTTCAGTTATTTTGTACCAGGTGAATTTAAGGGTTTTAAGAAAAATCAATACAATGAAGCCATCACTTGGGTATCTGAAAAAAACTCTTAGAATTTTTTAAAATATGGTGTTGCATGGCACAACAACACCATATTTTTTCATATTACAATCAATTTTTTAATCTTATCAAACCAATACTCTCATTGGAGTGTGGAGATAATCTGTAAATGACTAAAAATGAATACATCAAATATATTGGCAGATATTTCTCAAAGAACTTATCCTATTCCAGAGAGCAATTGGAAATATTACCAACAATGGCATAATACGGTATTTTTACATTGGTCATTACCAAACAAAAAAATCAAGGAATTGTTGCCACCAAATTTGGAACTGGATACATTTGATGGCAATGCTTGGATATCGCTCGTAGCATTTGAAGTGCAGAAAATGAGAGTCCATTATCTACCGCCTTTTCCGTATGTTTCGAATTTTAAGGAAATAAACGTTCGAACTTACGTTACCCATAACGGAATTAAAGGCATATATATGTTTTCTATCGAAACAGATAAATTAATTGAAGTATTATTGACAAGAATCTTTATTGGTCTTCCCTATAAAAAATCGAACATAAAAAAATCGTCTCATAAAATATTGTCTTTCAATAAACAGAATAATTATCAACTCGATCTTTCTTATAAACCTATTGAAGTATCCACAATAAAAACAAAACTTGATTATTGGCTTACTGAACGTCATGCGCTGTATAATTACAAGGAAAGTCAATTATATCGTCATGACATACATCATAAAGAGTGGCAATTAAATGAAGTTGACATTTCTGTTTGGGACATAAATTATAATTTTAAGGATTTATCCCTGACTATCAATCCTGATAAAGTCCATTTTGCAAAAAAAATACAAGTCCTTTTATGGGGAAGAAAAATCGTTTGACTTACACAGTTAATATATTTTTGACACGCAAGACCTTCACGTGAACCAACTTTATTTAACTTTGACGATCATGGAAATTCTATAACTCTCTCTACGAATTCCATAATAGATAATTGAGTATAAATTATTTATTTTATTACGAATGACTTAACACCAAAGTATCAATCTTAATTTGTATCGTATGAGTGATATTGCCAGCCGTTTTCCTGAGAATCCATTATTGATGCCAAAAGATTTAAAAGCCAGCACCAGCGAAATGCAAATCATCAGTTTGTTGAATCCTGGCGTATTTCAATTTCAGAATAAAATCTGGTTATTGGTGCGTGTTGCCGAATCGGTTGCCCAAAAAGAAGGAGTAATTTTTTTTCCAGTGGTTAACAAATTTGGAAAAATAGAAATTATAGAAATTCCACTCAACGATCCAGATTTAATTGCAAACGATGTTCGAGTAATTAATTATAAAGGGCTTGATTACCTTACCACAATTTCGCATTTGAGATTGGTTTGCAGTACGGATGGAGTAAATTTTCAAGAACCTGAAAATTTAGAAACAATAATGGGTTCCGGTATCTTGGAGCAATTTGGCATTGAAGACTGTCGAGTTAGTAAAATTGGGGAAACCTACTATCTTACTTATACGGCAGTTTCGGAGAATGGTGTTGGTGTTGGGTTACGTACTACTACAGATTGGCAAAATTTTGAAACAGCAGGAATGATTTTGCCACCGCATAATAAAGACTGTGCTATTTTTGAAGAGTTAATCAATGGTAAATATTATGCGCTTCACCGTCCTTCCAGTCCACAAATTGGGGGGAATTACATTTGGCTTACCGAATCATACGACGGAATTCATTGGGGAAACCATAAGTGCATTATAAAAACACGTCAAGGATTATGGGACAGTGCAAGAGTGGGTGCCGGTGCTGCACCAATACGAACTGACAAAGGGTGGCTGGAAATATATCACGGAGCAGATGCCGACAATAGATATTGTTTGGGTGCATTTCTTATGGATCTCGAAAACCCCTCGCATGTAATTGCCCGCTCAATCGAACCTATAATGATGCCCAAGGAAAACTACGAACTCAGCGGTTTTTTTGGCTATGTGGTTTTTACCAATGGTCATATTGTAAACGGAGATTTGCTCACTATCTATTACGGGGCAGCCGATGAATTTGTTTGTGGCGCACATTTTTCTATCGCAGAGATTTTGGCGACACTTGAACAATGAGGTAAATGCCAGATCCTAAATAACACATACTATTATGGAAGATTTTTTTCAAGATATCCTTATCCAGATTAAAGGATATTATCAGGGTTTAGTCGCCATTACCCCTAAAATATTGCTCGCCATTGTGATTGTCGTGATTTCGTTATTCATTGCTTCACGTGTAAAAGTATTCACGGTTCATAGATTAAAAGAGAAAATGCATGATCCACTATTAGCTATTTTTATAGCAAATGTTATCAAGGCATCATTGGTAATTGTAGGATTGCTTTTTATGTTTCGTGTCATTGGTTTGACGGGCGTGGCACAAAGTATTTTGGCTGGTGCAGGGATTTCGGCGTTTATAATTGGATTTGCATTAAAAGATATTGGAGAGAATTTTCTAGCAGGTATTTTACTGGCTTTCAAAAGACCTTTCTCGGTTGGCGACATTATAGAGAGTAATGGTGTAAAAGGCAAGGTCGTAGCGCTTAACATGCGGGACACACAGATAAAAAGTGACAGTAAAAACATTTATATACCTAATGCCCTGCTAATAAAAAACACTCTTATTAATTTTAACAGCGAAGGCTATCTACTACAGGATTTTACCATTGGACTGGATTACGGATCAGATTATAGAAAGGCAATAGCAATTATATCCAAACTGCTCGAAGAAGACAGCGAAATTGTAGACGAAGAATATTCAAACTCAGCAGTTGTTTCCGGAATTACAGGTACAACAGTACAAATAAATATTAGGTATTGGGTAAAAACCGATTTATTAATTAATGATTGCAAACATCGATCAGAAATTGTCATCAAGGTTGCCGAGGCGCTTAAAAAAGAAGAAATAACAATTAAATAATGAGTATAAAAAAACCTGTGATGCTACTGGTACATCACAGGTTTAGATAACAAAACTTACTCATCACATTAAGCTTCATTATTCTTCATCTTCATTGGAAGCATCAAAATTAATTGTATTATAAGCTGCTTCAGTCAGCTGTTTATCGGCATCTTTCTCTTCCTCCAATGTTTTCTCTAACAATAACACTGCATCGTCCTCCCCCAAGGTTTGTGCAAATGCTGCAAGGGTTCCATAAGTAGCGATTTCATAATGCTCGATTTTTTGAGAAGCAGCAATAATGCCGGCATCTCTAACTGGTCCAGCTTCCGTTTCTTCTATGATACTTTCGCCTTCCTTAATTAGACCTTCCATTGCTTCGCATTTTTTTGCGGAAGCTTTCTCTCCAACAGATTCAAAAACCTGCTCTAATCTAGCCACCTGTTCTTCGGTAACTGCCAAATGACCGTTGATAGCTGCAACCAAATTTTCGGAAGTGGCATTTTTGGCCATTTTTGGAAGTGCCTTTACCAATGCTTTCTCTGCCCAGTAAATGTCTTTTAATGAGTCAACAAATAACTCTCTTAAACCGTCTGCTGCATTTGATTTTGCTTTGTCAGCCCCTTTGCTGCTTGACCTTGTGCTTGACTTTGACGTACTAGTTGTCTTTTTTTCCTTTGTTTCAGTTTTCATGATATATATATTTAAATAATTAACTAGTCAAATATAGACAAGCTCATAATCACCAATTTATACAATTATTTTCCAGAGTTATATTATTTCAAGGTGATGAAATAATGTGAATGGTTTTAGGAAATTAAAGAATGACCCGAGGCAACGAATCGAGGTATTAATAGATTAAATATCTCATCCCTTCAACTTCTTATACAATCAACACCTGTTTTATGAATTATTATCAGTTCGTTAATCGGTATCGCATTGAAAAACTAAAAATAGTATTGATGAAACCTGGAGATGAATCATCTGGTTTAGTGGGGATAGTATTTGAAGTTGGTTTTAATTCAAACACAGTTTTCAATACTACATTCAAAAAACTGACAGGAAATCACCTTTTGAATTAAAAAAAAGGAGTTCCGATTTATAATTTAGAACACACCAACCTTTATTATTACTGAATTTCGCTTAAACTATTAAAACATGAAATATATGTAAACAACAGAAAAAAAATCAACCTTAATTTAAAACTAACCTCTTTTACTTCAACCAAAGAATAAAAGAACAATCACTTTTAACGATGCATAAATGAATTTTTATGTAATAAATTTTAATTAAATACATCTCAATTTTCAACTTAAAAACAGCAACAATGATTTCAAAAAAAAATATAGCTTCATTTTTATTATTTCTTTTTATGGCAATTTCTTTTACTGGATGCAGTAACGACTCAACTGGTAATGAAAATCAAAATTCAACAGGCGATTATTGGCCAACAAGCGTGGATAATAAATGGGTCTATACTCAGAAGGGTGTAGATAATTCAATTAAAATAATTGGAACCGAGGAAGTGAATGGTGTTAATTATTACAAATTTGATCAATTACAGATATTTGGACGTGCAGTTGATTATAGTCAACCTTTCTCAATAAAAAAAAATAAAGGCGATTATTATATTAAAGTCGGCGAAAAGAATATTACTACTGATGGAGTTACTTCTAAAATTACAGGATATGAGTTTCTTTTTTTTAAAGATTACTTAGACATTAATCAAACCTGGTCAGGAACTTATAATTATGTACAAAGTAATAATGCGATTTCCTATCCTCTTTTTGCACGCACAGAAGGAACTTATACCGGTGAGATTTTAGAAAAAGGAATTTCACTTACTGTAAACGGAACGGTTTTTAAGAATGTAATAAAATTCAGGTTTACACAAATTCTTGACGGAATAGATGATGCCTGGCCAACCTGGAATAATTCAACTGATTATTGGATTGCAAAAGATGTGGGTATCATAAAATTTTCATATGAGGGAATTATTAGTGAAATTAAATCACATAAAATAAAATAACATTATTAAAATTTAATTCAAAAAGTAAAAAAAAAAAAATAATAACCATTTATGAAAAAAATAATTTTATCTGCCATTATGCTATTAGGATTGGTTTCTATGGGCCATTCACAAGAAATTGCTAAAAATGCTCTGGGAATACGTGTTCCAGTTGATAACGGATTTGGTGGAGAAACATCATACCAGAGAGGATTATCCAAAAATAACCGCTTAGAGTTTGTTTTAGGATTGAGAGACATCAGAGATTATTATGCTATTAAAGGTCTAGCTCTTTATGAGTGGGTTTGGAATCTTAAAGGAGACTTTAATTGGTATGTGGGCGCTGGTGCCGGTATTACAAGTTGGGATTATGACGGTACAAAAGATGATGATAGCGGAACCTCTGTTCTTGCCGCAGGAGATATTGGCATAGAATACGGATTTAAAAAAGTCCCTCTTTTATTGTCATTTGATGCAAGGCCTGAAATTGGATCAGGAAATTATGATGATGATAATTTTGGATTTGATGTAGGAATAGGAGTTAAATTCAAGTTCTAAAATAAATCATTATAATAAAAAATCTGTCAAATAAAACAACAGATTTTTTTTTCTCCGACAATAAATAATGAATAAAAATCTAAAGAAGTTCATAATCAAATTATTAAAAGCGTGAAATTAATTCTGAACTACTTTAGCTTTTATACTTTATTATATATCTATCATCCTTTTTACAAAAAAAATGGACTTCCTACTTTTTCTTCCACAGAAATTAAGGCGAATTTTAAAGATCATTCACCTCTCTAAAAAGGAGATTTTATAAAAATTAAGGGTGTATTTTTGCACCCTTATCATCTTCTCCAATTTTCGTTAGCACATCCATTCCGCTAAAACATTTAACCATCCAGCTTGGAAAAACTATTATCAGATCCTTGGGATGCGCAGGAAACATGGATCAATCCTAAAAGTTGGGGAGGAATTGCATAAATAGTAACTTAGCACAAAAAAAGTACCCTTTGGAAAATTATATAGAACTACTAAAACTCATACTTCCCGAGCTCATTGTTGAATACTTCGA